>Ga0209149_1002253_pt1 | contig 10657 bp, 8 predicted proteins | sample WorMetTyACAVOLI2_FD_187423 | JGI IMG/M metagenome (GOLD analysis project Ga0209149, IMG submission 187423) | Marine gutless worms symbiont microbial communities from Max Planck institute for Marine Microbiology, Germany - Olavius algarvensis... ...
TAAGTAAGTAAGTAAAACATCAATTTATATAGCGCATCGTCGCAAATGCCTCTGATGCACTGTGTACACTAGTACTCTGAGAAAAGAAATGTTTTAAGTGATCGTCCAAAAATATCAGAAGTATGTGACGAGTCACGCAAGTTTCTGGGCAGTGAGTTCCAAAACATCGGACCGGCGCAGATGGTAGAAGCAGGTCGCGCTGATCGATGCAAATCCGAGGAGAAAATATAACACTGAGCTCCCCTCCCCCCATAACCATCACAGGTAATGTAACCGCCTCGTCGTTTTGATACCAAGTGTGACGCATAAAATTCTTTTTCCAACGTGTACAATTTGCAATGTTTCTTCAGCTTCTGGGGGTTTGCCCCAGCCCCACCAGGGGCTCTGCCCCTGAATCCCGCTGGGAGGACTTCCGTCCCCCAGACTCCTCCAAAATTAGACCTCTAGCTCCAAAAACCGAGCGTCGGCCTTGCTCTTACGTAATACTGACTTAGCTCAAAACAGCTATACAATACGTGCACAAAACGATTGGCATCTATCATATTTTCCAGACGTGTTGATTTCTCTGTTACTTTGGTTCAGCGCCTTTGCATCATTCTGTAGGCATACATAGCGCTTTATAAATTTGCTGATTATTATTATTATTATTATTATTGTTATCATTCATTCATATATTTATTCGTTCATTCATAACAATTTTGTAAAGCGCACTATGTCGATAATGTCGAATCATAGGCGCTGCAGGCAGTTGCCAGGCGGTCAGTTATTGACAAAGTATAGCGAGTTTTAAGTTGCGCCTAAAGCTGTCGAGTGAAGGGGACTGTATATGACCGAAAGTGGTACGTCATTACAGATTTTAGGGGCACAATAGGAGAAACTTCTTTGTCCAAAGCTGCTGTTGCAGTGTGGCACTGATAACAAAACTGAGCGGAGGGACCGCTGAGGCTGATGAGGGGTTAATACCGAAGAGAGATAAAGTGAGCTGTCCAAAAGCGACTGACGAACACGCGAGTGTTGAAATTTTAAACTTGATTCGCTTAATGGCTGGAATCAGAGGTTTTGTCATAAAAGTTAAAAGAAAAGTATAGCTGAATTGGAATAGTATTGAAGTACTACTGTAGCAAGGCATTTTGACCCGTTGTCAACACTAACTCATACACGAATATTGTAACTGTGTCGTATGTGCCCCAAATTTGGAGTTTTTTGGTCACAGTTTGTCATGAATTTTATGGAAAGTTGTCCTCGCCAGATGCTATATATTCTACGCCTAATATGCACGAACAATTTATTTTCGGCTGGGGTGCCCCCCAGACCCCGTTGGGGGAGCGCTGCCCCAGACCCTCTAGCTGGATTTGGTGGAAGGAAGGAGGGAGAGGAAAGGGGAAACGGTAGGAGGGGAGTAAATGGGATAGAAAAAGGGAGGGGAGGAGAAAGAAAGATGGGAGGGAAGGGGATAGGAAAATGGAGGAGAAAAGGAGAAAGGAGGGGTGGGAAAGGGAAAGGGAAGGGAAAAGGGAAGGGGAAGGAGTGGAGTTTTCTACTGCCTCCTTGTTTTACTGATCATGCGTACGGCCCTGAGTAGTACCTGCAGCCCAAACGTGTAACTGTTTCGCACATTCATATATTACAACAAATAAAGAAAAGTCAAATTGTTAAAGAATTTTCTGACGACTAGTTAAGCAAGTGCAGAGGGTGAAACATCATTTTGTAGAAGGACCGCAGTTTTGTTATACCTGCAACGACCGTGTGCGTCAATTGACGCAAGTGCTGATAATATACCATAACATGAAGGAAGCTGTTTAATTTTGACTGCATACTGCATAGCAATCACTTGTTTACTGTATTTAGTGCAGGTGCGTCATTTTTCATCATTTGAGCATGCAAATGGTACGAAAGACAGCAATGTCAGGTAAGGATTCAGCGGCAGACTGTGTTCACGGCCAACAGCACACACTCGCATGGCTACACGTCCTGTCGTTGCTTTCAGACTTTCGTCGCATGAAAATATGCACTGCTGAGTTTGCTCAGCAGCATTATCCGCGGCGAAATATTGAAGACGAAGAACTCGATGCCTTGCTGTACTTGAGAGGTTGCATGAATGCCAAAAACTTATTCACCTTCTGAGGTCGGAAGAGTAGGCCTATATACGGGTGCCAGGATTTTCGCTAAGTCATGTGCTCAAATCGGTTCAAGGAAATGAAGAAATGCCTCTGATTCGACAGCACAGTGAGTCAGTGACACGTGCAGAAATAATACAGACAAATAAATTCGGCATCATCTCGTCGCTTTTGGTGAGATTTGTTGAAAACCAGCAAACTGCGTATATTCCAGTTTTCTCGTTGACGATCGATAATCAGTTTTTCCGGAGTAAAGCTCGTTGTAGATTTACATGCACAGCTTATGCTAATAAACCTGACAAATTTGGCGTAAATTTCTGGAATCTCGCTGAACTGTATTCCAAGTAGGCCTACTGTCTGAATGTGAAACCATATCTCGGGAAGGATGAGAACAGAGTTGAAAGCTTGGGAACTCACATTGTCGTGAATCGTGATGCTGGTGGAAACATATCTGGTCGTGGGTACGCCTACACGTGACCACGAACGGTTTACTAGCCGCGACCTCGCTGTCAAGCTTTTTCATAAGCACACATGAATCATCGGTACAGCGCGTCTCAAACCATAAAGAAATCCCGGTTAGTGGAAAGCTTTCAACTCATGATTTAATGTTTTATGAACACGTTTATTCGCCAGGCGGCAGAAAGACAGACAGTAGAGACTACATACAGAGAAGTACAAGAAGCTCTGCTGTCGCAGAGAGGCCGCGCATGCTTCGTGTCTGTATAGCTTCAATACAAAACGTCAAGCGCAGTCTTTTATTATTAGTTGTTTCGGCTTCAGATAATATACCACTGCGTACAATTAAATTCTTTTCTGTCGTCTTCTCTTCGGCGTATTGGTCCATGCTGCAGGCCGTCATAAACAAACATTCGATGGTGCGTCGCTGACTGTGCGATCTACACTGCATGGTCGTCGGTAACTGTTTTTGTCACTTCGTAGTTCGCACGTCCAGTAATCGATGAATAGCCAGTGGTGCGTGGCCGACTGTGTCATATACACACCCAGCTTCGTCGTCGGTAAATGTTTTTGGCACTTCGCACGTCCAGCGATCTTCGATAGCCAGCTGTTAGACCTGAATCGCGATTTCTGCCTATACCCCACCTGCATTCGACGCCCCTATTACGGGGGTTTCCGTCGGAATATCGCCACCCCGTTTGGTACGGAAAAACTAAAATGGTGTGGCTACCCAATGGTGAAAAAATTTCGAAAATATATTTTTTTTCGTTTTGACATGATCCACGAACGTGATAGACGGACGGACAGACAGACGGACGGGCACTGCATGACGGCAATAGCCGCACTTATGCATAGCATCGCGCGGCAAAAATATTAGCATCATTAGCATTAAAGCAGACTACAAGTAAACACAACGATCAAATGACAATCGTAGGCCTACATCATAGTTATAATGTTGCATCATAGCAGTTAATGTTACATCATAGCAGGTTTATACAGTAGTGAAGTATCAGGCCAAGCCGTCCAAGACTGTCGTGGTTTTGTCAACACGGCATGAAGGTGGTGTGTGCCAGATCGACGGCAAGAAAAAACCTGAATCAGATCCGTACTACAATAAGAACAAGGGTGTGTCAACCAATGCAGGCTGCAGGCGATTGCCTCCCGATATCGCAATGTTCTTCGACAGTCTTGACCTGGCTTGCATCGGTGCATGAATAATCTGTCGATAGTTTACCAGGTCCAACATGTCACGTCGGGAATTCTATACACCAGCAGCTGCCAAGCATAGTGAGCTCACTAAGGCGTTGTCTTCATGCAGGGCGAAAACGTCAGGGTTGCGATCACCGTCAACTGGTGTCGAGTCAAAGCTGGCTGCAAACGAAGCCAAACAGTGACAATGCACGTCACCAATACAAACGACCTGTTTGCGGCCGGGCCAGTGCTTGGCCGACATGTGCATTGAATGCAAGGGACACTAGAACTACGCCAGCTTATGTCGTTAGCAATATAACAGGCTAACTTCTCACGTAATGTTGGACTTCTCCATCAAAATTATGTTTATTTAATACATGAAATAGTGCATGCGTCAACTGACGCTCGCGGTCTTTGTAGGTATACAATGGTGTACCAGTAGCACCTGCAGCCCAAACGTGTAACTGCTTCGCACATTTGTACATTACAACAAATAAAGAAAAGTCATTTTTTAAAGAATTTTCTGACGACTAGTGAGGCAAGTGCAGAGGATGAAACATCAGGTTTGCGTTAATTGACGCACTTGGTCGTTCTGGTGTTAACGACAAGCAGTATACAGCACAAAATCCTTTTTTTCATGCACTTTATTGATATTCGCTAGATGTCGTTGTCAGTCCGTCCCGGCGTTTTGTTAGCCTAGCGATCTTGATTTTTGGCCAAATTCTGTGCAAAATTTAACAACAGGCCTACTCTCCTAGATCCACTGACCATCGGTTCTGAAGGTTTACTTACCGACGACAGCCTCAACCGTTTCGCGTAACGTTGCTTACAAACGAACGGAGACAGTTATAATGTCACAAGCAAAAACAATACTGGCCGGGCCGCAGGTGCGCGGAGACACCCCGGGAAATATCCCCCACATTATAACCCCTCAGTCGGATAGTGTTAGGAATACGGGTTAATGCCAGTTTTCAAAAAAAAATTCCTCTGCCTCGTAGGCCAGTTATGGTCAGGACCCCGCCTCGTGGGTGGATTAGGTGAAAAATATAAGAACATCTTTTTTTATTAAAAAAGAGATGCACTCCACTGTGCAAACCAGCAAAACAGTATTGGAGAAAACTTTCAAAAGGGATATATTCTATCAGACAATGTAATATTAATTTTTTATAGGATACTTATTCAGTCCTTCATAGATAGGACGTCTGTAATACATCCATCCAATTTTTTTTCATGTAATCGGTCAGTGTGACTTTCTGTGTATATTTGTTGAATTCATGGATCGGTTAGGGTTAGCAGTACGGGTTAGTGTCAGTTTTATTTTCAAATTTTCTCTCCGAGGGGGTGGGGGTAATGTCCGGGAGAAATATCTCCATGGATTCGTCGCCGGGGCGAGGTAGCAAGTAAAACGTCGAAACCAGTTCGGCAGCGTTGTAATGTGAGATACGTTATGTAATGCAGAGTTTACAGGTCGCTTGTGTGAAACGAAATCGACGCTGTGCGACGGGCACGTTTGTGAGAATGGCGGAACTTGTATTCCGCTCAACGGAAGCGTCCAGTGCGCATGCGCAGCCGGATATGGCGGCCCGATCTGCAGTAACCAGGTACGTTGGTGGGGAATTTTGATTAAATTTTGATTTATACATTATGCAGTACGATACCACTTCAAAGTTCAAACCGCATGATAAGATGATGCATAACGTGCGCTTGAAAAATGATTGTTCCTTCCGAAGACGTTGTTTGTATCTAGTCAAAACCAAGTGTCCATCCAGTTCCTCTATAGGGAGTGGAAGTATCTGACAAAATTGTATAATTGCAAATATATTGTATTTCTGTGGCGACTTTTTAAGTACAGTTAAGTGTAAAGCTTTAGTTACTTTTAAACGGTTCACGATACAGGCATATGCTACTATTTGCGACGGAAACGTTGCTTCTGAAAAGAGCTTTCTGAAATATATGGCACTGGGCAGTAGTTCACAAGGGACGTCCCAATAATGCCAGATATGTTGCATTTTTGGACTACTTTTCGTGCATTCCCGTTTTCCGTCCCCCCGTATCTTCCCTCTTGCATCCCCTGTCTCTCCCTACTCACCGCCTCCCACTCCACCCCGCCCCTGCCTTCCCCAAATAGGTGAACAAAAAACTTAGCTATCGCACAGAACGCGCTCAGCATCATAAAAACGCACAAACGCAATACCGTCACCGAACATATACGTGTACTGTTTTTATGCGTACGCCAGTCTAGACTGGCAGGAGGCATAGGCCTCTAATGTTCTCGACCTGTCCGTCTGTCCGTTCGTTTGTTCGTTCGTTACCAACTTGTGAATGCTATATTTTGAAAACGAATGAACCGATTTAAGTGAAAACTGTCACAAGTAGTCCCGCGGCTAGGGCACGAACAGTCGACCTGTTACGTAGGAACCAGGCTAGATCACACGAGACCGTCTCAGGGTCGGTGGGGTTCTTACAGGTAAATCATGACAAGACCATACCATAAACCGTGTACTTGATTATTATAGCAATACGACTAGATTACGCAACACGTTTTAACAGTTCACCAGTCGGAAGCAAAAGAGAGCGAGCGCTCTATATCACGGTTCATACGTCCCTCCACGCGCATGCGCGCCTGCGTGCCATCAATAGGCCTAATCTAGTAAATAAACAAGTAATATGTCATACAATGAAATACTGAAACGTCCCAACAGACCTCGGGAGTCAGGATCAAAGGTCATGGTCATAGCTAGTCCGAAATTAGATTTGGGGGCCTGGCGGAGACGTCATTCTCAACCGTTTCGGTCGAGTAGACAGAGACATACGATATGGCGGCGAAAATGTTACCGTTGAAATAGGGGGGTGGAGGTGTTGCACAGTTTTAACTGCCCCACCCCCTCGTATGTGGGGTATGCGTCTTGTTGACGCACTTATTATTATTGTTATTATTATTTAAGCTGCTTATTTCGTTGTTGTCAGGCTGGAAATTTGATTGGACGACTACGGTAATTTTGGAATGGTTGGACTGTTGTCTTGTGTTACTGTGCTACACAAATATCTGTTGGCAGAATGACGTCAAAATGAACGTTGGCGATGACGTAACCACGTCAGCGCAGTATTCCGTGACGTCAGGTCACGTAACCACGACAGCGCAATATCCTGTGACGTCAGCAGTTGCCATGACAACACAGAACGCTGATCAGCCGCAGTACCCGGCCAGTATGCTAACTGAAGGTACACGCGTCGCCATGCAGCTATGGGGCAAAGGGGCACGTGCCCACCCCCCTCGAACCAACCTAAAAATTGTATAGGAAAGGAAATCTGTATCATGAGCTCGCTGTTTATTGTACTAACTTGCAATATTTCTGAGATAGTATTACACAGCCTAGTGTCGTGCAATGTGCTGTAATCACTGTTTTCATCAAATGATGTCAAGTAAATTAAGAGCTTTTAACCCTTTAAGGAAACATTAACATCGCAGAGCAACGGACCATTATACAGCAATACGGTTATTGGTACACTGGCCGTTGTTGGGTGGGCTGTAGTTACATTTGGTTTAGCGAGGAGGGCCCTGAGCGGGCTGCGGCCCCGCCCAGTTTCCTCCTCGCTGTACCAAATGTAACAGCCCGCCCAACAATCATGAACAATGGCTAGTGTATCAACTTCATATTGTTCGATGTGGCACTATAATTGCTTCTGAATTCTAAAGGGTTCAAATATCAAATGACATGTATGCTGCAATACGACATCAGCTTGCGTGCAAAGCAGTGATTAGACTGAGAGGCTGCCGCGGTTGTAGGCGATTACATTACATAAGCTTACACCGTACACGAAGCACGGGGTCCGTGTGGGATGTGAAGCCTACAGGGTGGGCCAAATTAAACGGGACCAGCTTACATTTTTAAGCGCCTCACTTTACGTTAGTAAAAGAGGCGCTTATTGAGATAGGCTGTGTCGTGACGTCGTTGGTCGTTGGTTGGTTGTCACGCGCGTGCACTGTGGCCAAACGGTGCATCCTAGGCCTATAGTTACTATGGAAGACTAATAGGAAACCCTACCCCAGGAATTCAATGGTACAACTTTTGACCCCCTGGGGTGACCCCTAACCGGGGAATGGGCCCCCCGTGAGGCCCTTTTTGTCAAATTACTTTGACCTCTTGTTGCTTGTAATAATTGAACGCATCCATAAACTGAAATGATTCTCGGCGGGTATAAACTACATAAAACAACAAGTTACATGATGTCATTGAAAATTTAAGGGAAAATGCTTACATCTTGGTTGTTTGTCCCCCTAAACCGACCAAACTAAAAATTTAAAAGCTACCCATAGACGCGTACAAACGCTGTGAATTTCGTAAAAATACTGCAAACGAGTCGCCCCTGAGGGGTAAATTTATGGCCAAAATTCGAAATTTTGACAGTTTTCGGGGCTGTATTCCCACATTTCTGCCCCGACAAACGTGAAATTTGGCAAAATGGAGCGGACATGCGGTCCGCTCCCCCACGCCAAATTTCACGTTTATCGGGGCAACGTGTCGCCCCTGCGGGGCGAAAAAGCTATTTTTGGACCACTGAGTAAAACCAATAGGCCTACCAGCATGGCTGCGCTTCTCATCGCGCAGGCCTGCCGATAAATACCGGTAGTATGAAATGCATACAGAGATTGCTAACAGAGATTGCAAAAGTGACCCTATGGAAGAATTATGGAACACTTTTTCTACATTCATACACTATTTTTCAACAGCGTACATACAGGGTTGGCCAAATAAAGCGGGGCCAACTTTCATTTTTGCTTGTAGGCTAGTACGCATCTATAAACTTCAATGATTTTTGGTCTGTATAAACCACATAAAGTAAGAAGTGACACGATGTCAATTTTTATCTTAATGAAAGTGTAACATGCTAGCGCTAGAGGGCGCCATGTCTATCAATACATCTGACTTTATGTAGTTTATACGTGCCAAAAATCATTTAGTTTAGACAGTGTGGGAATTAGCCGAATAAAACTAGGGGGTCAGAAGCGAGACCCCGAAGGCGGCGAGACCGAGACGCCGAAGTCTCGGGAATCGAGCATTCAGCGTCGCCAGTCCTGCGGCGTGGAACAGTCTGCCGCCGGACATTCGTACTGCATCAACACTCGGTTCTTTCAAAAATCTGCTCAAGACTCATCTATTTTTTTCATTCATTTCAATTATCAACTTAATTTAGAGAAGCGTATGCTATACGGCGCCCTTGTAGTGACTGTATGGACATGTTACGGCGCCTTATAAGTCGTCGTATTATTATTATTATTATTAAGGCGTCGGGGCGAGGAGGACGGGAATGGGGAGGGGTCCCCCTCCTCAGCCGGACTAGGAGGTCTGGGAAGCGTCTGGAAACGGGTTTGAGTTTTAAAAATTGCGTCGACAAGAAAATTTAATATTTGTGACATTTTGCGATCTGTGGGGTTACATCTGACCCCCCCCCCCAAGACAAATAAACAAGCGCAACTACGGGGGGGGGTTGAAGACATTAAGTGGGGGTTGAACCCCCAACCCTCGGCAATTCCCACACTGATTTTAGAGATGCGATCAATTGTTACACGCAAAAATGAAAGGTTTCATTAACCGTACAGGTTTAACTGTGTATTTCAGAGACGTGGGAGCGAGATGAAAGAGACGAAACAGAGAGTGATGTGAGGATGAGTCTGGCGATAGTGATCGGGCTGCTCGCCATCACGCTGCTCATCCTGCTCATCCTCTTCATTGCCTGTTACTTCAGTCGCATACGGCGTCACCACGGCTCTTATTACCCACGGAGCCAGTGAGTTGATTTTATGTGCCTCGGCACATAGATAGCTTATTGCTAAAACAGGTTCTATAACAGAGAGTGGTTTCATAATTGGGCAGCTGCATATATAGACGTTTACTGACTTTTGTGTATTTTTTATTTTATCTATTTCTATTTTCTACTAACTGCTATTTGTACTTGTTGCGGTGTGTCAACCATTAATTAAAAATAAAGATTATGATGATGATTGATGATGGATGATGATGACGATGATGACGACCACGACGACGACCACGAACACGACGACGACGATGATGACAGGTAGTCCACGGAACAACAGGACGGTGAAACGATCAAATTTTGCGGGTAGGAGGCCAAGGCTCAAGGTCACATGACGCCGAAGTTAGATGTGGAGGCCTGGCGGAGGCATCATTCTCGCCCCCTTCGGTTGTCATGTGTAGGCCTACAGGTTTAGTGTAAGCGTGATCAGTTACTGCAACAGACACGGACGTCTACAGTGTATCCGGAAAAAACCACTTAGCATATAGCGTCAAACAACATCAAACCGCAACTAAATGCTCTAATTTTTGGCGCAACGATTTAAGAGAAAATTGCGACTCTGTCTATGATCATGTCTTCCACCTCACCTGCATAATACCTGGCCAAACGTTTCAGACAAGTTAAATTTTGGCGATAAACAAAACAGTCGAACAGTTTCCTCACACTGAACCATGAAAACAGCACAAAATGTGCTCAAAATGTCCACCGCGAGCCCTGACACAAGCAGAAAGACAGCGACGCCACTGACTGATGGCTGCAACAACAGTCGAATGGTCCAGCTATATCTGCAATGTTGTTGTTGCTGGCGGTGTTAATGTTGTCGTTGTTGTTGTTTGTGTTTGTATTTTAATATTGCTGTTTTACGTTATTTTTCTGTTGCTGATATTATTTTCCTTGTAATATAACCTTAGCTCGGTTATTCTCGTATATACAGTAGTAACATGTAGTTACCGGCGAACATCAATATATCCAGCCCTATAACCAAGTCGGATGGTACACTGGTCAGTGATAAACTAGGGAAGCTAGATCGCTGGAGAGAACACTATGAGGGCCAACTTAATCGCTGCCCGGTCTCT
>Ga0209149_1002254_pt1 | contig 10657 bp, 8 predicted proteins | sample WorMetTyACAVOLI2_FD_187423 | JGI IMG/M metagenome (GOLD analysis project Ga0209149, IMG submission 187423) | Marine gutless worms symbiont microbial communities from Max Planck institute for Marine Microbiology, Germany - Olavius algarvensis... ...
TGACCTGGGGTACCCCTGCGCAAAGTTTCGTCTTCCTAGGCCTTTTGGTTTTCGAGTTAGAGCCCATGTACGCGACATCAGACAGACAGACGGACGGACGGACGACGGACGCCGATCACCGCTTAATGCCCCCGCCCCTCCCCCTACGGGGCGGGGGCATAATAAGTGGACATTTTAATTCATACAAAAATAAAATTCATAAAACGCAATTTCTTGATCTATGCTTGGAGGTTAATGACAAAATGCTAGCAGAACAGGAAGAGAGTGAAACTTATATCATTACCATTACCTGTCACATACATCAGCGGACTTGGCCATCTGCTCCAGACTGTCTGTTGCCGCTTGCTGGTTGGCTGACAATTGTGCTAGCTCAGTCTCGAGTGAGCTAAGACGCTCTTTCAAATCACTTGCTTCTTTTTCCATCTATCAAACCATACATCCTTGCTGCGTTCGATAAAATGTCAAAACACGCTCTGACATAAACAGGAAGCTCAGTTGTCGCAGAGAGACCGCGCGACGCTTAGTGTCATTGAATATTTTGTTATGTCACTCAAAGTCACCCAAGGTCATTTGAAATGACAGTGTGGATGGCGTGTGTAAGTCCCTATTAGTATTCCATTGAAACTATGTCTGTATCTCGTACCGTTTCTGAGCTATTCAGTGTCAACGTATAGCGTGACCTTGAAAACTGGGTTAGAAGTTGAGCAACGTCATTGAAAATTGCGCCGTTCGATAGACCATATACGACTTTCTACTGGTCCGCCACCGTAAATATAGCTCTATCTTGTACCGTTTTTGAGTTATTTGACGTTGAATAATATCGTGACCTTGAAATCTGGGTTAGATGACACTCAAGATCATTCAAACTGTTACCATTTGAAAGCTTGGATGCGGTTTCCTATTCGCCTTCAATAGTAACTATGACTCTATCTTACATCATTTCCAAGATAAAGCTTCATACCCCCCTTACATTCGACGCCCCGTTAGTGGGGTCGCCGTTGGAATATTACCATCCCGTTTGGTGCAGAAAAAAACTAGAATGGTGGAGCTACCCGAAGATGAAAAAAGTTTAACAATAAGTTTAGCCGTTCAGACAGAATACCGGCCTGTGACAAACAGACAGACAGACAGACAAACAAACAGGCGGACAGGCATCTTGCCACGGCATAGTCCGCGCTACACATACGGCTCGCGTGGTAAAAATTAACCGACTCCATTGTATTATATCAATTTAAGTGATGGACTTATTAACGACCAGCATATTCATTCTTTGCTAAACAATAACATGCCTGCCCTGGTGGGTGCCACTGGGTGGTGCTGTTGGTAGCGTCGCGGTACGCGCTGCCTGCAGGCTACGGTGATCGGCGAGTCTGGGTTCGAGTCTTCGAAGACCCGGGCTGGCCGAATCATTGTGTCAGGTTATAGCGCCGTATGTTTTGAGATTAAATTCTCGGGCAGGCACAAAGGGTTCGACGGTGTCCTCTTTAATCTGTGACCGTTGGCTAATACTGGGTTCAGAGACGCTCAGTATTAGTCGCTGCTTGAACCACTGATAACAGATGGCCTCCTGTTGTATGAGCTGGCCGGTTATCAATGGCTATTCACACGCATCGCTAAATTGGACCCTGGGGCCCACGGTGCGAGGTGCGCTAAAGCTATGGCCGTCCATCATGCAGTAGGTATTAGCTGCCAGAGAAACAGTGCCGAGCAGGGTAAATATCATGGCACAAGGTCTCTCCTCTCTCGATGCCTCCCTTATTCCTACACACCTCTCATGGCACATGAGAGGTCGCGCAACATCAACTACACACTACACACACCATCAGGTTAGACTGATGGTTTCGCGCATTGCAACACTACACTAGTCCGTTCCCTGGGGTTACGCATTGGGCCAGCCTGTGAGACAGGCCTCAGCGTTGGCATGCAAAGGAAGCGTGTGCCACCCCAAAGCATAAAAATAGAGATAAAAAACAGTAACATAAATATCATATTCCAGAGACAGACAACAGTCTACAGTAGGATCGTATTCTTTCGTATTATCACAAATTAGATACATTTAAACACCAACATAGGCATACAGCAGCGATAACATTTGCGACTGTACCGCTTTTCTGTTTCTCTTTTCTTCTTTCAAGTCTCGTCTCGTTCGCTCGTACATGTCACGATACTTGTTACGTTCCTCGCGTATCCACTGCATCGAGCCCTTCAGAAATAAACATGGATGGATGGATGAAATCTTCACTGTCGACTCGTCAGAGTCCGCCATCATCCACACGTTTTTATACAGCGGCACTCGGTGCAAAATGGCGAATATCAGCAGCCTCAGCAGTCAGCAGCTACGCGCTAAGGCAGGCTTAGGAAAACAGCACTGCTGTGCTGTTTATAGAGGGGACTGTGTGGTGGGGGCCGAGCAGTTCTCAGGTGGGCCGGTGAGGAGTGTAGGTGGGTGGGAAAACCGGATTTTAATAATTATAAACAAGCCACGCCCACGAGTGATTACGTTTGTTGATTTTTGCATATTTTATGTGGACTAAAACGATATAACTGAATTATTGCGGCGTATTTGTTGGTCGGAATATGAAATCGATACTGCGTCTGGTTGCCCAGTTCACGTAGGCCTATCGATTTTTTATGTAGGTGTCTGACAAGGTCGTCTGCTGGCCTGGGATATTGTCTGGACTCGAAAGCGACTTGGACACGAGAAGATGGCAGAGTATGGGAGTGATCAGGGTTCATAGAGAAGTTTTTGTATGCAGCGACAGTTGGTTCATGATGTGATGTCGAACAGCGATCGTTAATTGTGATGATTTTGACGGGAAACCAATCGGGAACGTCTTCACTCTATTCGACTAGAAGATGAAATAAATTGCAAGTCGTGTCATTAAGTTCACTTTCCACTGTCTGGTTAGATGTCATTAGCCACAGATGTACATTTTTCGCAGCTGGCGACAAGATGTGAAGGAGTAATTTTCGTTTGCAGCACCATGATGTGATATGTCAAACAAAGATCGGCTTGCTGCAAGGGTAATTATGTTAATTAGATATTTCATTGTGGATTGAATTTGTGTAGATTATTCAAAATCAGATTGCTTTACAAAGACAGTTTGTTGTAATTTTTGTATTTACTGTATCACAGTTACATTTTTGTACCGGTACTGTGCAGTCACAGCAGCTGTTGTTATAGCAACGGGTTCACTGCTGCGGTGCATCGGCCGCATCGGTGCATGGCATCGCTGCTGTCAGTAGTTAATGTATACATTTGCTATTTATGCACTGTGTGCTCCATGTGTTTTCTGTTGTGGTGTTATATACACAAAAGTAATTTGAATTCCGGTACAGCCATCTTCTGCGCGCGGTAGGTTATTGGCTCCTCCCACTCGAGTGGTTTTTCAGAGTGCGTGGTTATTGGCTCGTGGTTGTATCATCGACATGTGCCGCAAGGACCTCGATATTGACTTCGTTGCTTCCGATGTATTGAATAATTTATTTTAGTTTAATTTTATGTAACTGTGTGTACATTAATTATTTTTAGATGTTACATCTGGCTGTTAAACACAACATTGCTCTAGACTTTAACACCAATACAGGATATGATAATGCTCAAACTTATGCTCCAAAACATGACCTCATATGAATGTGTAATGTTTTTCTGATTGTGTGTATGTGATTTATTACTAATTTTTTTATTGCTGTTGATTACTTTTTATTTCCAGTTTGGTGCAGATTTGAAAAAAATAATGGACTTAATATTTAATGTCATAATTGAATTGAATTTGCTGTGTTCAGTGTATGTGATGATTGATATTGTACTATAAGAAATTTATAGGTTTATTTGTGTTTAAGAGAGAAGTTACAATTTGTGGTCAGCTAGCCGATGTCAGTTGCTTATTGTTAACTGTGTAGGATGCATATGGAGAAGTATCAGTGAAGAATATTTCAACTCTTGATTCTACATATTTGCACAGAGCTGATCCATCATGCAAACCGCAGCATGATTTGGATGCCTTTCGTGACAGTTATGTGAACTTAACAGGCATTGTTGGTCATGACAGCTGTAATTTGAACACAGTTGCCAGCAGTGCTGTGCATAGTGGCACAGTAAGATCACATGAGAATGTGGTGCAACATCAGTTGTCGTCAGCAAGATTTTCGACTACTAGTTTGCATTTGTCATCGATGAGTGGAGGCGTTGTTTATGATGCTTTTCCTCATCCAGCTACCGCATTGATTGCGTTGCCAGCTTCCAGTCGTAGTCAGAGTCTTAGTAGCCACAGTGAGCTGATGACAACTGCTGTCACTGCTGTAGAAGTTTTGAAGCAGCCAGAATCAAGTCAGTCCTCATTGTTACACACGATGATTCCTGATCGTGGCCGTCTTCTTCCGCTGGCTCCTGCCAAGATTCAAGCTGGTGCTATGACATCAGCACATTTCCCATCCAAGGCATTTGACGTTTATGAATTTCGTGATGAAGATGATAATGAATTTGCAGGTGTGGGCATCGGTTTCAGACGAGGAAAGCCATCTGGGTCTAGCGTATGTTCACCACAGACTAACCAAATGTGTCTTGCTCAGCCAAGAAATGTTGGTGATTTGACCTTGAAATGTCAGTCTGCCTCTGAAACTGATGCTGGCATGATGTCGTCTGTGCAGAATGTTGCTACGTTACTTGACATGGACTCAAAGTCTATTTGTCGTATATCACTGCCAGTGAAACCTGAGCCTGTGTTTTTGGATAGCTCGCAATCTCACTCCATGCCGTTGACAGTGACAGGTGATATGTCAGTGCCTGTCGTGTCTGTTCAGAATGAGTCTGTCCCTGTTGAGCATAGAAAACACCGTATGCCGAGTAGTGATGTTAACTACAAGCGAGTTAGACTGAATAATAGCACCAACAATTACCTGGGTTTTGAAAATGTTGGAACAAATAGTCGTCTTCCAAACATTCCGGACTCAAGTTTGAATGTTAGAAAGATGAGTGAATGTAGTAGCACCATGATGACGTCTTACAACTGGCCTGAGAAATCTTGTCTGTCTCAGCCTGTTAATTTCACACCACCATCGCAGTGTTTGTCGCCAACGTTTGGAAATGTGAGCTATCCAGATCATGTAACATTGGGTTATACGACAGTCAAGCTTGTTGACTTATCAGCAGAGCACCATGTCACGAGAGCAAGTTGCAGCGAAGTGGTGAACAGCAAAACGGAACCTATTAGTTCACTTCCATCAGTTGCAACACAGTCCACCAGAGACCGACATATGTGGCTGTTTAATGGAAATGCAGCAGGTGCTCCTGCTAACACATACAGCATCATGGCTAGTAAGCCAGTGCCAGTAAGTGGTCAGACTGTGTATCCAATGCACGCTGGCTCTGAATATCACAGATATGGTGTTCATCAGCAGAACAGCATGCCTGTCAGTCAGCAACCTGGCTGTCGTCGGCAAGAAAGAAACAAGTACGAATCTGACATTGAGTGGTGTCATATAGCTAAGACCAACCACTCCACGGCTGTTCAGCCCAATAGTGATGAGAAGAATACGTTTAGAAATGTGTCTCTTGAAGGCTGCAAGAAGCATGATACCACTAGTGAAAATTTACAACATGATGCCTTGTCCTATGTACTTGACTTGAGCTGCAATAACTCACGAATGTTATCAGTGTCAGCTGCTTCACAAATTGCTCACTGTAGCAGTTTTTATCCAAATTTACCACCCGCTGCTGCAACCAGCAGGTCCAGTGATAACCAGGTTCGGCAGAGAGTCACTGATAGTCTTCCACCTCGTCTTTCCAGTGATTCAAACCACCACCACCAGCAGCAACAGCAGCAGCAGCAGTGGGCTTTTGGTGTGAAAAAGGAAGACGTGGAAGATCGGAGGATGCTGATGACTGATGAAGAGAAGTTGATGAATCGACTCAAGTGCAACTTGATTGAAGAAGTCCCACACTGCCAGTGTCGAGGTTTGATGCTTGCAATAAATCACCTGCCATCTTCCGTTGTCTCATCTTCCCATAGTTACTTGAACACATTGCATTTGTATTTAGAATGTTTGAATCTCATTAAATAGTACAGATTTCAACAAGCATTAGATGCTGTGTGGGCTAGAGAGTTCTCGCAATAGACTTTCTTCTGAAAACCTGTAAAAGCATCGTTTTGACAGCCATATTACCAGACTATACTGTTGAGTAAAGCTGTCATTGAGAAAGCATTTAGACGTTGTAAAATCTCGAATTGCTGTACCACATCCAGTTAGCGAGTCTGATGCTGTAATGTATGTAATGTTTTTTACCTGCGACAACAAAAGAGGAGGTACATGTATTTGCCCGTGTTTGTCTGTCTGTCTGTCTGTCTGTCCGTCTGTCTGTTAGCAAGATTACTCAAAAATGCGTGCATGGATTTGGATGAAATGTTGCATGTCGACAGATGTCTGGAGTGGACATAGACGAATTGATTAACTTTTGAGCCCGATCCGGATCATAGTCCGGATGCCGGAACCAGATTGCTTTCTCCGATGTCGTATAGGCTACGGAACTTTGCAGCCTTGCCTAGGCTGCCAGTGAGCTGTGCTGCTACGCGGAACTTTATGTTGGGAAAATCCCATGTATACATATTGGTGGCGTGCCGCTAGAGCGAGCCGTAGTTTTAAAATGTTTTTTTCACTGAGCCACCGGAAGACCTTTGTCTGAGGTAAATGCACTGTACCGAGTGCCCTTCTAGTTTGTTATTTCTGTTTATTAATTGTAATTATATTTGTAACTGAATAGTTTGAGTTTGTTAAAGATTTAGCTTTTTAACATGTTAAATTGTTTTTGTTCAATTTAAATGTTATTAATTAAACTTATTCTGTTCGGATAATATTTACATTGCGATGCCCTATTTGAAAATAATCTTTGTACTTTGTTTTTTATTGATGTGTGAAGCCTTTGGTAGATATTCACCTGAACTTTCTTGTAGTTAAGCAGAATTGTGTTAGAATATTTTATTCCGGTGTATCTGATGCTGTTGAGAGTGATTATATTATAATTTATAATTGTAAAAGTATGTCTGAGTTACTTACTTACTTGTCTTCGGGGTGGGCTTTCACTCAGTGCTGAGGCCGTATATGTCTGAGTTATCAGTTAAACATTTTTCAATCAGTAGAGTTATGGTGATGGTGTATATCTCAGGTTCTTATAATGAAAGCACTGAAGGACCGTATTACAGTCATCTCGGTGTTGGGCCGACTGAAGCTGCCATTCGACAGCTCATCGAACAGAGGTCTGCTTCATTTGTGCTCTGTAGAAGGATGATAGTGATTGTAATTTACTGTTTCTCAGTTTATGACTAAGGCCGCGTTACTCGAAACAGTTTACCTTGGTTAAAGTTAACTCAACCGGAGATTCAACTTAACCCGACGATTTTTGTGTTTCTCGAACGCTTAAACTCCAGTCAAGTTAAGTTTAACGGGCGGATTTTCTCCAGTTAAATATCGCAGATGTTCGTATAGTTGTTGTATATTGATTTTATGGATGATATTCACGACAGAAGCGATCCTGCTGTTCTTCCCCGAGTTAACCCGTACGAAAATTATGACGATAAGAAATTCCGAGAGCGATTTAGTCTGTTGAAGCGAGTCGTACTGCATCTAATCTGATGTATGGCAATACCCACAGTATATTTCCTACTGTTTTGTTTTGTTTTTGTTTATAACCAGACGACAAAATTGTCAGCCACAGTTCACCAATACTACTGACATGACATCACTGCGTGGAGCTCATTCACGCATCACATGTAAATGATGTAAGCAATCAGCTGTGCGCTCCACATTGTAACCATAGATGCTAGTGTAATCACTCTTCACCATGGTCGTTACTATGTAAAATGGATCGCTCTAATTAGCACACATGCCCAAAATTAGTTAATACGTAACGTAATACGACGAATAACGCTGGCTGTAGGAAATTTCACTGACAAATTCTATGTTTAGCGCATGGTTTGTAAACCTCGGGTTAAAAATACCCGAGAAACGCATTGGACAGTTAACCCCTGGTTAAATTAACAGGGCCTCTACTGTTACACAAAATTTGCCATTTCTTGCCGAGGAATGGCCACGACCATTGCGAATGATCACTGTGCCTACCCATGAGCAGATGGCCAGACTAGGTTGGCCTGAGTGGCTAGTATACTAGAGAACAGGCATCCATCTAACTATAACCGTTTCTGAGATAGAGCGAGATATTGGTCGAAAATCATCATTTTTTCGTACCCCCCTTGCATTCGACGCCCACGTTAGGGGGGTTCTCGTCGGAATAGCGCCACCCCATTTGGTGTTGAAAAACTAGAATGGTGTGGCTACCCGATGGTGAAAAAATTTCGAAGATATGTTTATTCGTTTCGACATGATCCACGAACGTGACAGACAGATGGACAGACAGACGGACGGACAGACACCGCATGACGGCATATACCGCGCTTATGCATAGTATCGTGCGGTAAAAATGAGGCAAATGTTATTGCGAAAAATGCATATTATGTCAGTATTTTTTGTGTATTAGATTGGATGTTCATGGAGCAGCATTGCGGATTGAAAAACTGCTGTATACTGGAAAGGAGGGTAAAAGCATTCAAGGTTGTCCTATTGCAAAATGGGTCAGTCAAACATTGATGTTATATCTCTTACAGTATTTTTAAAATAATTTGCTTTTATGGCATACTTGGTGTTCCATCTGTTTATTTTTGGTACAGATTGTAATAGCTTTGTAATAGTTTTACTAGTTCCGGTGTTGATGGCAATATAATATTACGAGTAAGTCGGAGGTAATATAAGAATACAAATTGAGCAATTGTGTGTAGACTGATCTGATACTTTTATGTGTTATTTTCTTTTCTTTTTTGCTTTCTTTTTGTGTATCTCCTGTACGATTTCTATATTAATAATAATAATAATAAAGTTTGAGCAATGAAATATGTTATTTCTTAAAAATTGGAATTAATTGTGGTTTAATTTTTGTGGTTAAATGGCTTGCAATATCATCCTATTTGAAAATATTTGATTATTATTTTGTGGTCATTGATGATTTTTATTTCCAAATCCCTTACGGTATGCTGACAGAACTTTCATGTCATCACAGTCCTTGTCAGCAGTGCAGCTGATGTCTGTGGTTATGGGCTGTTATATTAGAGTGCACATAGCATTTCACATGACATTACAGCAAACACTAGTTTAGTTATATCTCATTCACTAGGTGGCAGTAAAATCAGCATTTATCTACAGTATTGAGCTATTTATAGAATCAGGGGATGGAAAGAGATGTGAATGTTGGACAGATAATTCGACGGTCGGGTCCGGAGGAGAAAGTGCTAGTGTTGACACGCCGTCGCCGTGGTCACCACTGTCAGCACGCGGTGATGATCGTTGGCATCTGCATATGGGACGGCGTCGACGAGAACTATGCCACAGAGTTGTATGACTATCTGCGGCACTTGTTGCCAGATAATGGAGAGCCGACTGAGCGCCGCTGTGGATGGAATGAACGGTTAGTTAAGCCAAGTGCTAGTCTTCGCAGTAAAATTAATGTAGTGGTCAAGTGACAGCTTCTGAGGTTGTGTGACAATGTGTGTGCACTCTTCCATCTCACGGCTAAGACATGTCAGTCTTCTTCTGGAGACACTCAATAACTGTTTAAGAAGTTTAACCTGGTCTGACAGGCGAGATTCCATTCTGTTAACCAGTAACCACAGCTGCTCTTTTAGTGATAATGTATAATAGTAATAGTAGTTACTAGTAGTCGCAGCAGTAACAGCTACTGCATCATCAACCACAACAGTAAAAACAACAAGAATGCCGTCTTCATCGTCTTTGTCAGTCATATTCTTATAATTTCATTTTTAGAGCATTGGATTAGTTAACCAAATCTGATCTGTATCGTGGCTCAGAACCGGCCATTGTGGAGGCTGTTGGCCACAAGTGGCACACCTATGGTGCAAGCTTCTTAAATGAAATGTGCTACAAACTAAGCCTGCTTATGTGTGTTATGTGGTCGCAGCTGTATAATATTTATATACAATGTGTCCCGAAAAAATGCCCCCCTTTTCCCTTGTTATTTTTTGAATAAAATTAGCCAATTTCAACAATTTTTGGTGTATGGAATCCTGAGGAAACTTGCGACTAGTTGGCTATAAATTTGCCCACTTCGCCTGAAAAGTGTCGCTGCATTACCTTGTGAAATTCAGGACTATTATTGTTATCAGCTTGTTACAGAAATATGATAAGAAAATGTTTTAATGAAGAAGTGAAGGCATCAAACAAAAACTGGAAAGTTAACGAGTCTGATGTTTTCTTTACAACATTTTCTTTCTGTGTTATTTTTATAATCGAAGTTTATACTGTTTTATTCTACTGTTTTCTTATGGAAAAAAGTGGGTGGCTGTAAAAACAGCCGGTTGCTAGGTTGGTCTGAAAAGAACCGGTTGTTGAATGGTGTGCAAAATGGTCCCGCAGACAACATCATATGTTACTTTGGTCACTTTAATCCTTTTCTGATTGATTGATTGATTGTTCGAAATGACCACTGTCTGCTGAACACAAGTTTTGAGTCTTGTTCGCCACTGGTCATTCACCATGTTCTGCTTGAACTCATGCCATGTCTCAACCAACTGCTGTCGCAAATCGACTTTTTTTG
>Ga0209149_1002255_pt1 | contig 10657 bp, 3 predicted proteins | sample WorMetTyACAVOLI2_FD_187423 | JGI IMG/M metagenome (GOLD analysis project Ga0209149, IMG submission 187423) | Marine gutless worms symbiont microbial communities from Max Planck institute for Marine Microbiology, Germany - Olavius algarvensis... ...
GTTATCAGTTATAAAATTTATTCAGCGCGCGCAAACTTCGTCATTAAACGCAATCGGAGGCGCGACCAGACAAGGTGCTAGTTGTCCATGTGGCGGCGGAAGTAGTGTGTCTTGAGATTTGACTTGTCAGAAGATGAAATGACTAAGTTGGCGTAATACTGTTTTTTGGATGCAAGAATCAGACTGTGGTAGCGGTTACAAAGAGATTTGAAAGCGGACCAATCAAGAGCAGAGTGAGTGCGTTTCCAAATGTTTTCGGCATATGACGAACGGTATATTTAAACGCACGATCTATAATAGAAGTCAACCAAGGATTAGATTATTTTAGACTTGCGACTGGAGAATCTGGTTATTACTGGTTCATGTTTGTCAAGTAGAGAAGACAGAGTGGTAAAAATTTAGGAGGATTGGTTATGAGCCGAGAGCACTGCAGATCAGCAAGAAAGGAGTCGTTATCTATGGAATGATAACGAGGAGAGTGGAGTGCACGCTGGAGGAGGCAGTGAAGTGCAGTTAACAGACAGTTTGGTGAAGATCGGGAAGTGATCAGATGGAGCAGTGTGTAACATAGATGGTGCAAGAAAAGAGTCACAAGAATATGATTCTGGTTATGAGTTGGGAAGTTAAATGATGAGAGAAGAGAAAGAAACTAAGAGGTATAGTGTGATCGATCAAAAAGATTATCAAGGTGGATGTTAAAGTCGCCTGTGATGATAAATTCGTGAGGTGTGGTAGCAGCGAAAGAGATAAAAGAATTAAATTAATCAAGAAAAAACAGAAAAAGGTATCGAGAATGTGGAAGATGAAGGAGGGTTTTAAATATTGAATACTGATATTTTGGAATGATGCAGTTTGAGAGTGACGGCAGATGATTCGAAGGAGGAGAATTCAGTGAGAGAGGTGGGTAATTGAGTGAAGGGCTCACGGATAAGAAATCCAGTGCCAACACGCGGCAGCTGGATGTGTTGTTGGATGTGTTGCTGGAGGTCGTTGGAAAACTGAAGAGAGTGTAGTTAGGTGGGGTGCAGTATGCAAGTTCAGTGAAGGTCGTATATTTTTTATCCATTTCAGTCAGACAGAATATATCAAAATTGTGGGAGTCGGTTAAATCTGAAATGGCTGCAGAGAGTGGAGTGGGTGAAGAAGTGAACGGGCATTGAGAGTGCAGACAGTAAAGTTGGTTGGACCAGGATGTCACCAGCTAGAAAAAGGAAAGCAAGAAGAAAGGGGCTACGGCAGTGCAGAGTGCGCGGACGGGTGAACAGTAGGATAACATTCAAGCAACATGTCGCTATGTGATATGGTGAGCCACCTGATGCCCCCCAACCAGTCCCATCCCGATGACTCCCTAAATTAAACGCAGTCTTCCGTGATTCACAGGCTATTCAGCCGTAAAATTTCATTGAATTCTGTCCATTACTTTTAGCGCATCTGCCTTGCAATTTTGAATCCATGTCCGGATCCAAGATCCGGACTCTGATCCGGGTCTGGCTCAAAACCTAACCAAATCGTGCAGTCCCCCGCAGCTATCGACGCATAAAAGATGATGTGCAGGTTAGGTGAGAGTGCTCCTGACAGGCGGTATGATATATATGAAAGGGTCAGAGTAGCGAGCATGACGAGGGAGAGACGAGGAACGCGAACACAGCGATGAGAAAACAGTAGAAATGCATGATGACTGAGAGAGACAGGTAGCGAAAGTAAATAAAATATGCTAAGAATAAAATGCGAGTATATGAAACGATACAACCTAAGTTAAGCTAAAGATAAAGGCAGACTATTGAGCAAAATTTACGCTGAATTATTGAAGTTAACACGATTTATTAGTAAAATTTAGCGAGAAAATTACAAAGGTGTATGTAGGCTATTCCGATAAAATGTTGAGCCTTTTTAAAAACTGGTAAAGGTGACGGAATGCTAAATTTACAGTTTAACCCCCTTCCTGATTCCTCTTTGTCATTGATGTGTATCATAGGCCTATGACATTTTAACTACATGTAGACCTATGTTATTCAACTTTTCTTTCAGATGTACACCCAGGCCTATAAGCTTGTCGCTTAGTAAATACGCAAATATTGGGAAAATGTGAAACTTCTATCAGGGGCAGGTTTCGTACATCAATCTCTCCATGCTCTTGGTCACGTGCCATGTCTGTAGGATATTGTAGGCCTAATGACTTGTGGTACGAAAAATCTTTCGTGTCGTTCAAAATTTTACTGTCAGTCTGTCACTCAGTCACTCGAGGTCATTGTAATTTACACTGTTTTGTTACCGTGCGATGCTATGCGTAGCTCGGTCTATGCTGTCACATGATGTCTGTCTGTCTGTCAAGAGGGTCATAGTTACTATGGAATGCGAATAGGAAATCGTACACAAGCTTTCGAATGATACCATTTCAGTGACCTTAAGTGACCTGTAACCTAGAATTCAATGTTATTCTCATATTCTAAAACTCATATTCTCGCCACCTGGTAGCAATACCAAACATGGTAATATTCCGACGGGAATCCCCTGTAACGGGGGCGTAGAATGCATCAAAACTCACGATTTTCGACCAATATCTCGCTTTATCTCGGAAATGATACAAGAGGGCCATAGTTAGGCCTACTATGGAATAGGTAAAGAAATGCGAATAGGAAACCGAACCCAAGCTTTTGAATGGTACCATTTCAATGACCTTAAGTGACCTGTACTAACCTATAGATTTCACGGTCACGCTGTTATTTACGTTGAGTATATCACTAACGGTCGAAATGCAGACATATCGTTTCCGAGATAAAGCTCACTTTATCTCGGAAACGATACAAGACACGGCCATAGTTACAACGGAATAATACGAACTGTTGCAGAGAGACAGCGCGATGCTTCGTGTCATTGAAGATTTCGCCAACTCACGCAAGGTCACTCGAAATGTCACCCTAGAGTAGGGCGTGTGTAAGTCATTCCACTGTAACTGTGTCTGCATTTCGACCGTTAGTGATATAGGCCTACTCAACGTAAATAATAGCGTGACCGTGAAATCTATAGGTTAGTACAGGTCACTTAAGGTCATTGAAATGGTACTATTCAAAAGCTTGGATTCGGTTTCCTATTGGTCGAAAGCCCTTGTAGGCCTACGTAGCAGTACCCTTGGGAACACGGTTGCGAATATTTTCGCGCTGTTTATTCTCACAACCGAGCCACATCCATGGTCTATCGTGGTGTTATACTGCAGAAAGTCCTGTTTGGTCACCGCTCAAGCGCGTCGCAGACGGACGGATGGAAAAGCAGTTTCAATGGCGGAGACGTAACGCTCGCTAAAATGAGATCCACGCATCCGCATTATTGGTCTTGCGTACAGGCGTAGGCCCCTATCTGCAGACTGCCGCCGAAAAAAAAACTCAAAATTGAACGGCGTGCAACAGGTACATTCTGACCACTGAGGCGCGAATAGCCGAAAGGGATCCCATTGCAGAGAGATGCCAGTCACTACACAAAAAGTCCACATTGTAGTCTAAAATCCAGGGAGTTTCTCAAGTACGTCAGTTTTTTTGTACTACGTACGGTTTTGGAGCTACGGGGCGTCAAAGTTCCACATTTTCTGTATTTTTGCCTATTTTACCCATAAAAATGTCTAAAACCAGCTAATCTCCCAGGTGTTACATTAACATTAGCGAATGCTTATACGGTTATTTCATGCTGTATAGCGCAAGGGCCAAAGGGGTGCTTTGCTTTTATTTTTCCTGCGACGTTTGGTGGGGAGCTGGAAACCTCTAAAGTTGCCCAAATTTTCGCATATGGGAAATGCCTGTATTATGGTACTATGCTACTACACGGCGCGTCAAATCTGGACCAGTGAGGGATCAAACGCGTCATTCTGCGCAAGGATGTCTTTTGGATTTTAGGAACTGATATCTCTGGGGAACTTTCCCTGTCCTGCGCTGGACGGTATACCTGCAGCTGACAGGTGACCATTTATGTGGGTAAACCGTCAACCAGGCCGACTCAGTCTTTCATCCTTTCGGGGTAGATAAATGAGTAGTAGGCTGCAATTAGATGTCCGCAATTAGATGTCTGGGGAGGGGCCATCTGGTGAACGCCTACGAGGTGAAGGCAAGCATTGCTGTAATCAGTCTGAACGGTAGTTCAGACAGTGTTAACGGCGAGTCGGCGACCTTCAATTCCTATGGGAATAGGCAAATTTCAACCCCCTACAAAATCAATACCCCTGAACCGATCGATAAAAAATTCGGCACAGTTTATTATGTCCGCGAGGGGACCCCTATACCAGATTTGGTACAAATCCACCCATTGAGGGCTTCTGGGCAAATGGATGAAATATAACAAAATTATTTTTTATTAATTAATTTATTTATACCTTATTTCTGAGGCACGCACACAGGTCAGACCCGTGGATTGATTTTTACGCGCGATAGCTCAAAAGACGTGAAATCACGTAAGGATGTGCCTTTTTGGGGTTATAAAACTTAAATTTAATTTTATACCCCTATAATTATCTCCCAACACCGTCAAATTTTGGCCCAAAACGGGACTTGGTTGTCTTGCGACCGAAAACGCTTAATAATGGGGGCGCTCAATAGTAAACTACCCTTAATCATCATTGTAGCCCCATAAAAATTGCATAGTGAATAGGAAAATCAGGCCCAGGGTCGGCGATTCCAAATATGGCACTTTCGACGACGAATTTTTACCCCCTGTCCCCATTAGCCCCAAAATCCCCAAATTTTACATTACAAACTAGAACGGCACACTCAGTAGAGCGCATGTACCTCCGACAAAGGTGTTCTCACGGGCCCACGGCTCGCGTTGAATAAAACCATTTTTGCCGCGCGATGCTATGCATAAGCGCGGCTATTGCCGGCACGCAGTGTCCGTCTGTCCGTCCGTCTGTCTGTCATGTTCGTGAGTTGCGCCAAAACGAACAAAGATATCTTCGAAATTTTTTCACCATATGATAAGCCATTCTAGTTTTTCCATACGAAACGGAGTGGCGCTATTCCAACGGAAACCCCCATGCAAGGGGTATGAAAAAATGACGATTTTCGACCAATATATCTTGCTCTATCTCAGAAACGGTTATAGTTAGATGAGCACATGCAGCGAGACAATGTGTAAGCATCAAATTCTCTTTTCATGCATACAACATTTAGCGTGATTGCCCCAGGGGCGTCCCCAGGGGAAACCAAAATGTGGTAGAAATAGCGATTTTTGGACTTACGCACTGAGTTAAGGATCGTGTAACTCGGAAAGTATTCAAGATAGATAGGTACATGCTGCGAGGGGTTTGGCAAGCATTGAATTGTCTTTCCATCCATGGAACATACTGCGTGATTGCCACAGGGGTGTCCCCAGGACAAACAAATAAATGAAGGGCGGGGTACGTAAAAATGACGATTTTTTGCAATTGTGGTTCGAATAACTGGGAAACTGTTGTAGATAGACAGCTGACACACTACATGCGCCGTATCTTCCGAACACGAAAGCCTACGAACTTCAAACTTGGTAGACGAATGGAGCCTAGATTTGCGAAAGTCACCATATTAATCATTGTACTTAGAGCAGCCTTCAGCGACTAACCAAAATACTCAACAACACGGGGCAACGCGCGGCCTCTTTGCGATAGCTGAGCTTCTTGTAAAACCACGCCTCGCTGCAGTGACGGGCGCCCAATACCTATACGTGGGACGGTGGGATCTTCCCGACGTAATAAAATTCCGCGTTGCAGCGCATACGATATCGGAGAAAGCAATCCGGACTATAATCCGGATCGCGCTCAAAAGTTAATCAGTTTGTCCATGTCCTGGCATCTGTCGACACGCAACATTTCATCCAAATCCATGAACGCGTTTTTGAGTAATCTTACTATCAGACAGAAAGACAGACAGACAAACGAACACGGGCAAAAACATTTACCTCTTCCGTTGCCAGAGGTGACTAACAAGCCAAGACTTATTTGTGAAACCAAGTCGATTTAAGTCCATTCATTTTAGTGCTAATCGGCAAGCAACATGTTGCTATGTGATATGGTGAGCCACCTGATGCCCCCAACCAGTCCCAATCCCGATCACTCCCGAAATTAAACGCAGTCTTCCGTGATTCACAGGCTATTCAGCCGTAAAATTTCATTGAATTCTGTCCATTACTTTTAGCGCATCTGCCTTGCAATTTTGAATCCATGTCCGGATCCAAGATCCGGACTCTGATCCGGGTCTGGCTCAAAACCTAACCAAATCGTGCAGTCCCCCGCACCTATCAACGCATAAAATTTCATCATAATCCGTCAATAATTTCTTCAGATATCCCGCTAATATTCAAAAATCCGGTGTAAATCCGGTTCTTGGATCCTGACTTTGATCCGGATTCAGCTCAAAAGTTAATCAGTTTGTCCATGTCCCGCAACATTTCCAAATCCATGCACACGTTTTTAAGTAATCTTGCTTACAAACAGACAGACAGACAAACGAACGCGGGCGAAAACATACCACCTCCTCCTTTGTCGGAGGTAAATAATGTATTTTTCTCGTTCACACGACCAGGTCGAAGCGTCGCACTGATTGTTACACTGAATGGCTCAAACTATACTGCATTTATATAGCGCACGTTATGTAGTACCTCACTCTCAAGGCGCTCAGGCATTGATCACACAGTGTTACCTGCAATAAACGTAAATGACACGTCTAAAACTACAAAAATTACAAAAAAAGTATATTACTCAGCACATTGACGTTTCTGAGCGCCTTAAGAGTGAGGTACTACATAAAGTGCGCTATATAAATACACTTTACACTTACACTTAGGCCTACACCTTCAACCCCCAAAATGACTTTCAAGCGTGAACGAATTCAAATACTTGCACATATGCCGATCATGGCAAAATTTTTGCTTTGTCGGTCGTTCCACGACTTCCCCCAATAAATCCAAAATGGCGGACGGCGGCCATAATGAATTTCGTAATGCTGATATCTCCGTAGTGGATGAAAATACGAGTATGTACACAAGTTAACAGACGTAAAAACGACTATATAGGCCTACGCGGAGATGCCCACGTGATCACAAACAGAACCTGAAGTTAATTCGCGTGATGTCCACGAACGTCTGGACAATGTTGGTCGTTTTCAGCGATTATATGAGATATTTGATATTTGGCTCAAATTAAAATAGGCCTACCCCACCGGACAAAATGCAATTTCTCGACAACCGTGTGAGATTTTTATACCCAAATTTATTGATATATATGGGACAGATCCTGCTACAATTCTGAAATTTAAAAAAAATATTTAGTTTTCTGCAAAGTTATGGCTATATAAATATTTTATGCCATAGTTTCAATTTTGCACGGAATTAATCAACAACAACTTGTAGTTTTCATTGTCACTGGGTATTTTAATTTCAGCCACCCTGTACAACTTCTACACTGTGAAACAAAAAAAATGACCTTTTATTTTTGTAATAACTTTGTCGAACCGCATTGGGTTATGATAATTTTTGAAACAGAGATACTGAAATAAATTTGCAACGAAACTGCAACAGAATTGCCCACCTGTCTAGATGGGTGTTTCTACCATACCTTGTGAAATGTAGGCCTAACATGTCCGTCTATTAATAAGCACAACTCCTTGACAATGTTTGACGTCGCTTGCTGTTTTTTTTTTAAATTAACACATTCCTGAATGACTCATGGGCGGCGATTCCGGGGGGACACGTCCCCAATAATTGGAGCGGGGGACGTCAATGGGACTGTCCCCCCAAAGTTTGTGGTAGGCCTATTTGTAAGCACGTTGAATAGTGAAGAATACAGTTCTACGCCAACGTAACCAGCAGACAATAAGTTAATTTACATTTACATGTTAAATTGATTGAAACACACGCAGGTGCTTGGTAGCGAACCGATTATTAACTGAAACGGACAACAATTCGTGGCCTAGCAGACTAGCAGTCCTAGCACATAGGCCTATCACATGCATAAAGACCGGCTGGTCGCCATAGCAATCGCTGCATGCTAAAGTTACTGGCAGGACAACTCTCCAAAGACAATTTGGTCGTTTTTACTCTGAGTGGAAATTTTTTGTAAGAGTAGTATTAAATATAAACGCAGTGGAATTCGTAACGAACTACCCATGTCGATGAGAAGCTTTCCATCTACAAACCAATTTATTAATTAATTGGAGCGTGGGTGCCCTCATGATTTTTTTCGAGGGGCTAAGGCCACTCCTCCTTTTCCTATCCCTCACTTTCCCTTTCTTTCCTTCCCTCCACTCCTCCCCTCTCCACGTTGCCTTCCCTTCCCCGCCGAGCGGCCCACTTAAAGCTAGCAAGAGGGTTTGGGGGCTGTAAGTTCCGCCAACGGGAAGGGCAAACATAAAACAACCTGCTCAGCGTGCTTACAAATACCAATTTTGGGAAGACAGTCTCACTGACGCCCGCCCACTCTAATTATATTGAGTATGAAAAATTGGCGTTTTTTCCTACCAATATATCGCTTTATTTCGGAAATAATACAAGATACGGCCATAGTTAGGGCCTACAAAGTAAGATGAATAGGAACTCGTATGCGATCTATCGAATGGTGCCACTTCCAATGATCTTGAGTGACTTAGCGAAATATTCAATGACATGCAGCATCGTGCGGTGCGGTCTGTCGGTGGCATCTGAGCTTCTTGTAGTGAACATCAATTGTATATCCGCCATGCTCACAAGACAAGAAGCTCAGCTGTCGCGGAGAGACCGCGAGACGGCGCGATGCTTCGTGTCATTGAATATTTCGACAATTGTCATTCAACGTCACTCAAAATCATTCGAAATGACATATTGAAGTAGGGCATGTCTGTTCATTCCATTGAAACTATGTCTGTATCTCCTACCGTTTCTGAGATATTTAACGTCAAATAGGCTTAATGCCGTGACCTTGAAATATGAGTTGGAGGTCACTCAAGGTCATTGAAAACGATACCATTTGAAAGCTTGGTACGGTTTCCTATTCGCATTCCATAGTAACTATGGTCGTATCTTGTATCATTTCCGAGATAAAGCGAGATATTGGTCGAAAATCGCGATTTTTTCATACCCCGTTTGCATTCGACGCCCCCGTTATGGTCAGAATATTATTGTCGAAATATTGCATCGGAACTCAGTATATTGCGATAACGTTTAGTACAGAGAAACTAATATGGTGTGGCTACTCGAGGTGAAAAAAGTTTGAGGATAAGATTAGCCGTTTTGACATAATACCGGCGTGTGACGGGTGGTCAGAAATCTTGCGACGGCATAGTCCGCGCTATGCATAGCATCGCGCGGTAAAAACTACTCAGCGTGATACGTCATAGAAGATGTCATCTGAATACTGACTTGCAGTGAGCCAATTGATTCGTTTATGGTCAACCTCAACTGCCGGGGCACAAGGTTTTACAGCCGGGGCACGTGCCCTGTCAGGTCTGGCCCCACCTTGGCGCCGCCACTGTGATGTGAACAGGGTGTATGTGTATCCTGAGTCAGATACAGACTACGAGTCTGACAGTGACTAGGCCTAAAAGTAATACACAACAGAGTGTGTTGAGAGAACATAAACCTGTGTCATAATATGAAAACTATTTATAGCCTATGGAGTAAAGAAAGCAAAACTTTAATTCTTCAAAACCCAAATAACTAGCAGCAACAACTAACGGTTCACAACTAAAATTCCTGTCTATACTGCATTAAGAATAGGTAGATCTCTCTTGTATTATAAATTATACAGTCAAATCAATCTAGTGGTGGTCCTAAATGTACAAAACAACATAAATACATCTTTAACTTGACGAGTTAAGAAATTCCAATCACACAGTTTCCCCTACCCTATTCCCAATTTCTCATTTGATTTTAAAATAGGGTCCATGAGGAAATCCTAAATTTAAAAAACTGCACCACTTCTGGACTTCACAACCCTTTTTGTTATCATCCCTGAGCGTACACCTAAATTGCAGTAGCAATGAAAATTTTCTAGCCAACGACTTGTGGTAGCTCAAAAATAGATATCTTTTGAAATCGGGCTGGTGGACCGACTATTACAAGGCTATCCTTTAAATTACAGGTGTTAATTAATCTTGATCTAATCATTAATGAGCGGAATTTTTCTGAACAAAAAGTCGTGCAAAACACTTATGTACTTTTAAGTTTTTAACCAACACATATCGTAAAAAATTTATTATAGTTACGCCTTTACGCTTTTCACACTTTGTAAAACAGTTGAGAAAGACGCGCGCGCAGTGCAGTGCTAATTCTCGGGGTCGCGATCAGAGAATGTTTTCGGTTCCAACAGAATGTTAACAGAAGCCATGGACGTCTGTATAAATACCATTATACCTGACGTCCACTGCTACACTGTGGGCCATAAAAACGTGCCAATCGATATTCGCTCATAACTTTGATAAAATGTTGACCGATTTTTAACCTTTTTACTGTTGGACTCAACAGTAAATTTGTCACGATATTCATGTCATATTTTCCATCATACCTACAATGTGTCGCTACACTACCTTGTGAAAAACAATATAAAACTAGATGCTGGCATGTGACGATATCATGCCAACCGGATGGACGCCCGCCGCAGCCAGTTCGACCTTGGAAGAGTGGACGCGTACATTTAGCCGAGGGCAGCAATGTAGTTGTTTTAGAATTACCG
>Ga0209149_1002256_pt1 | contig 10654 bp, 10 predicted proteins | sample WorMetTyACAVOLI2_FD_187423 | JGI IMG/M metagenome (GOLD analysis project Ga0209149, IMG submission 187423) | Marine gutless worms symbiont microbial communities from Max Planck institute for Marine Microbiology, Germany - Olavius algarvensis... ...
CTATTTCGTACAAACAATATTGGAATGGTCAAAGAATGTCAGTCGTATTTCTCATTTCAGCTGCCAACTGAAATGCTAAAACAAAGGACGGAACGTTTCGACATGAAGTTTAAGCGCTTGTCAGCATAATGGCTGTAATTTGATGTGTTTCTTTCCCTATCAGTTACAAGTAATTGCTATTGTTGTCTATTAATATGCTATTCTACTTTAGTTAACATGTTCAATTTTTTTATTATATTTTTTTCTGCTGTACTACCATTATATGGTGAATAAAGATGTATATAAAATTGTCAGAACGCATGCTCGAAATGTGCACCGCGAACACGGACAGGAGCGCTTAGACGACGACGCGTCTCGCGTCTCTCTCGGTCCAGGAAAGCGACGGTGTTGTGTTCTTGATGCGCTGGGGCGCCGTCTTGTTGAAACACAAAAAAACTCGTCCTGGAACAACTGCGCATGTCTGGCAGTGGCCTCTAAGCACGAAAATTGTCGCGACAGTATGTCCTCTTCACTTTGACACCAAATCTGAGCAATCTGACTGTAATAAATCCAGTTAGGTAAAAATTTAAAACATCCGCGTTTAACAAGGTAGTGTAGTAACATGGGTCAGGTTAGGTGTGGAAAATGTATACATAGCATTCAATTTCAGCCACTCTGCCATGTACCTACCAAAGCTTATTAAAATTCGTGGAAATTCAACGAAGTTCTGACAGAAACAAGAAATGCACCGTTTTTTGAGACACGGTGTAGTAGCACTTCACAATACGGTGCTATCTCAGAGTCGTCACCAAACTGGCTATGTGTCTACTCTCGTCCTGCAACGACTGGACTACTGTAACGCAGTCCTTGTTATCCAGCTTCGTACACCGTTCAACGTGTTGAAAATAGAATGCTGCAGCCGGGTTGGTACTCGGCTTGGATCGGCGGTCACATCACACCAGCACTTCAAAAACTATTGCCTTCTGATCCAGTAACGTATTCAGCGGGTTTTAAATCGCTATACTCTTATGCACCGCTGAAATTAGTGATGCAATTTGAGGGCACTTGAGAGCATTATAGCTATTTGAGCCTTTCAATTTGGGGCACTTTGGGGAATTTTGGGGACACGTTAATACAGCAAGGGAGCTGGGCCACTGCGCACGCGCCTAAATTAGGCATATAAATAACATAATTTAGTAGCACATTTTAATGCGTGTAAATCTTAGCCTATTTGTGGCAACGTACACACGTAGAAAACTAACCAGATAAAGTATTTCAAAAGTAGGTAAAAATCGAATGTGAGAAATAATATCCGAAATGTACATGAAAGTGGTACCTTTTCCAATCTCGTCTTTAATCTGAAGCTTATCTGCTGGTATTAGACGACGTCGGACGATTGCTCGAGCCTCATCATCATCAATATGGTCCAGAAACTCCTCCTGCGGAGTCGATTGATAGTGAGAACCTGTAGCCGTAACATAATCAAGGCCACGTCGCCAAACGTTGTAAATTTCGCTTCCAGTAGGTCGACGCTGCGAATTTTTGCGTCGCGTTTTAAGCCTGGTACTCATCGCGCCTACCCACGGAGTGATGGCCAGGCTGATTAATCTGGGTAACTGGTTCTGCGCCGATCAGGTTTATCCACCGTAATGCCGTCCGCAAATATGCAATAACATAAAATAAATGCTGAAATAAAATAATTTTAGCATTTCTTGCAACATTTATTGCAGACATGCGGACGGTAAAATAAATGGAATCCTGATTTCATTTCATTTTATTGTAGCCATCCGCACATCAGCAATCGCTGCGTTAAAATAATTTTGGCATTGTTTCTTGCAGATGTCTAAAAATAAAATAAAATTTAATCAGAAGCTCATTTATTTTACTGCAACATTTATTTTATTTTATTTTATTTTATTGCGTATGTGCGGACGCTCTTAGACGTGTAGGCTACCCATCCAGGTACTAACCGGGCCCGGCGTAGCGCAACTTCGTTACCACTAATCAATTAAGTGTTGGCATGACCATGATAATATGATTGACTTGGCCTTTTGTGGCTAGTATTATAGACGTCGTTCGAACGTTACTTTTTTATAAAAATTGATGACGAAATATTGTATAGCATGACGCACGAAAAACGACGTGTGGTGAAGAAACTATGACAATATGTTAATCCGTTTCCATAGAATACCGGAACGTGACGGACAGACAGACGGACAGACGGACGGAATTGCTATATCAATATCGCGCGTTAGTATGCTGACGCGCGTTAAAAACAATGTAGATACTGATACTTAAATGATCTGAAAGTAGATAGATGAAGACCGGCCGCGATCATTTGATTCCCCCGCAGCAGCATCTGTGTAACGGACTTGCCTGCCCCGCGGACTATTCCATTTTTCACGAGAATGGACGTTACCACATAAACTGACTCGCCCACGTGACAGCGTGCTGGCCTACGGCCATTGTGGCTGGTTTACCGCCAGAGCAGCGCGTCCACTGCGGGCGACCCGACGTTGGCACAGGACAGACGTCAGGACGGACAACGGGACAACGAAACGCACCTCGGGACAACGGGGCGGTCAAGGTGAATAGAAACTAGAACACTGTACTAGTTGGTTTAAAACAAGTAGCTCTGCTGACGCAAAGAGGCCGCGCGATGCTTCATGTCTGTCAGTAGTTAGCTTCAATAGCACAAAACGTCGAACAGAGTCTTTAATTGTTGGCTATACAGATTTATTAATGTAAAAAACTTCCACAGAAGTTTGACATTTTTGTAAGGGTAGAGATGATACATCTAAAACGGCAAAAAATACTTTGTTAAGATAGAAAAAGCATAAATAGGACCTTACATGAGCTCTATGCCAAAAATTTAATGTCAAGCGCTGCATACTGTAAGGTCGTGTTTGTGATATTTCTATCTTAACAAAGTAATTTTTGCCGTTTTAGATGTGTCATCTCTACCCTTACAAAAATGTCAAACTTCTATGAAAGTTTTTTTACATTAATATTTGCGGTTTTATTATAGTAGGTACAAGTTTTTATACGAGACCCGAGTACTTGACAATAGCTATCTCTGATTTAAAGTTCAACATCCCACCTCTGATAGTACCCAGATAACAGCAGGTGGTCCTAAAGTTCCAATAGAGGGTCATGTACCCCTAGACGCCCCGTCGCGGAAAAATATAGTTGCACTTAACACGAGTACTTCACCATACCTAATTGTGATTTTAGTTTCAACTTTCTAACCCTAGTAGTTTCAGAAATATTAGGGGGTTCCAAAATTACATTAGGAGGCCCTGTGGAAAAAGTTTTATACCCGAAGAGAGTACTTTGTCATGTCTAATTGTGTTTTTAATTTTGACTTTCTAGCTCTAGTACTTTCCGAGATATTAGGGGGTCCCAAATTTAAGTTAGGGCCCTTGTGCCCCTGTACACCCCCTAGCGGAAAAAAATTTGTACCCGACGCGAGTTCTTTACTGTATTTAATGGCATTTTAATTTCAATTTTCTAGCTGTAGTAGTTTCCGAGATATTAGGGGAGTCCCAAATTTACACTATGGGGCCCTACGCCCACTGGACGCCCCCTAGCGGAGAGATTTTTGTACCCAAAGCGAGTACTTCACAATATCTAATTTTATTTTTGATTTCAACTATCTAGCTCTAGTACATTCCAAGATATTAGGGGGTCCAAAATTTACGTTAGAGGCCCTTTACCCCTATACGCCCCCTAGCGGAAAAAATTTGTACCCTAGGCGAGTAATATACTATGTCTAATGTCGGTTTTAATTTCAACTTTCTAGCTCTTGTACTTTCCGAGATATTATGGGTCACAAATTTACACAAGGGGTCCTTCGCCCCCTGGACGCCCCCTAGCGGAGAAATTTTTGTACCCAAAGCGAGTACTTCACAATATCTGATTGTAATTTTAATTTCAACTATTTAGCTCTAGTACTTTCCGACATATTAGGGGCGGTCCCAATTTACATTAGGGGGCCATAATTCCAACCGGCATGCGGTCCAATATAAAAGGCTGGTGGCAACCAGAGAGATGGAATAATAATTATTCCATCTCTCTGGTGGCAACCTGGCCACCAATGGGAGTCGTTTCACTGGTCTATTATTTACACTGTGACGTAACGTAACTTCGGGTAACAGACCAAAGGCTAGCGCGTAACTTTTAAAAATCCGATGAATCTTGAAATCCGGATTACGGTTGGCTAAAGGTCACAGAAAGTTATCCCACTGAATTCGTTTCGCATGTTTCCTATTAGTTATTGTTGACTGGTAGACGTAATAGCGCCGTTTACGAGATTAGCCACGAAACGCCCATCATTTTTGGCCTGTTTCGCCTACCCCTCTTGTATTTAACGCCTCCGGCGAAGCGATTCCCTTGCGCCGATCTTCGTGAAATTTTGCACAGTTCTCCCCAGATGCCTAATGTACAAAATCGCGTAAAATATTGCCGAAAAGTTTAACCGTCTGTGTAGGGAACACGAACGTCACAGACAACAGACACCATTGCCGTGCCATCAGCCGAACATAACGTAGTTACGTTCGGCTAAAAATTAAAAAAACTCTACCCAACCCAACCCATGGATGGAACCAGCCATGACCAACTCTGGCATAGCATCGCGCGGCAAAAACTATATAGAAAGTGCAACTGGAATAATTATTATAAAAGCGAAATGTCACTTATCGCTATTCACGACAGTGCAAAACTGATTCAAATCGGTTAATGGGTATCTGACACAGATATTTTCAAAAATAAACCGGTACATTTCACGAACCAGACGCTCACATAATACCTATTACGTATGGGTTTGCCGTTGAAGTAAATCGCTGTTGAGGACGTCGTTTTCTCCTCCTATAACAGACGACGATAAGGACCACGATGATTAAAAGAAGACAAAGTCCTCCGCCACCCCCGGCTGCAGCGGCTATTACTATAGTCTGGTTGGCTGGGTCGTCAATCCAGTTCACGTAGTACCGCAGATAGCCGACGGTCAACTTGAGGTTACCCACCCTCAGCTACAAACACACAAACCAGCTCCTAATGTGTCACAAAAATAGTCATTATTAAGCGCCTCACTTTACGTTAGTAAAAGAGGCGCTTATTGAGATAGGCTGTGTCGTGTCGTCGTTGGTCGTTGGTTGTCACGCGCGTGCACTGTGGCCAAACGGTGCATCCTAGGTCTATAGTTACTATGGAACACTAATAGGAAACCCTACCCTAGGAATTCAATGGTACAACTTTCGACCCCCTGGGGTGACCCCTAACCGGGGAATCGGCCCCCCGTGAGGCGCTTTTTGTCAAATTACTTTGACCTCTTGTTAGACTTAAAGACAACATCATTCAGCTACTGTCTTTTATCCAGAAGTCCGACAACCTTAAACAACAATAACAAAACGACAACAACAACAACAATAGTAACAATAACGTAGAAACTTCTTACTTTAGACAACTGAAAATGTGTTACCTAATGACAACGTTTCGATGTTCGTCGGACATCTTGATCACGTCTTGATTGTTTACAGCTCGACGGAGCACGTGATCCATCAAGCTGTAAACAATCAATTCGTGATCAAGATGTCCGACGGACATCGAAACGTTGTTATTAGGTAACATATTTTCAGTTGTCTAAAGTAAGAAATCTCTACGTTATTGACTGTACCAACTGAATGAATCTCTTCAAAACAATAATAACAATAATACTAGATCATCAGAGACGTTAAGTCACCACCCGCAATGCATCGATATACAGCCATTTTCGAACTCGTCAAACGTAATCATTATCATCAACAAAGTACAAGAAAAATTTAAGCTTCAGTTAAGTTTTCTTACTTTTTTTCTAATTTTTCATTTTACGTTGCTACCATTTTATGGTGAATAAAGATTCTCAAAAACATATAGTGGGCAATAATTACAGTAAGCAGGACAGCAAGGCGCGTGTGGCACTAACACCTGCCCTTGTCCTGTTGATTTCTAGGCCTAAAAGTTGTGTGATTAACATGCAATGAAGCAAAGATTAAAACAAAAAAACAGGTCGCGCTCAGTATCATACACAGTCCTTTTTCTATCGAATACAACACATTGCTCAGATATGACGTCCGACCGTTTTAACTAACTTCGTATATACGCTATATTTTTGAGACAGACCATACAAGCAGCTCAGCTGTCGCAGAGAGATCGAGCGACGCTTCGTGTCATTGAATATTTCGCTAAGTAACTCAAGATCACTCAAGGTCATTCGAAATGACACCGTTGAATAGGGCGTGTGTTAGTCCCTATTAGTATTCCATTGAAACCATGTCTGTATCTCATACCGTTTCTGAGACATTCAGCATCAAATAATGGTGTGACCATGAAATCGATGGTAAAGGTCGTTCAAGGTCGCTGAATATGGCGCCGTTCGACATACGACTTACTATTGGTGTGCCATTGTAACTATAGCTCTATCTTGCACTATTTTCGAGTGATTTGACATTACGTGATATCGCGACCTTGAAATCGAAGTTAGGGGTCACTGAAAGTAACTGGAAATGGCACCATTCGAAAGCTTGTGTACGGTTTCATATTCGCCTTCCATAGTAAAAATGGCTCTAACTTGCATCATTTCGGAGATAAGGCGAGATATTGGTTTAAAATCGCGAATATTTCATACCCGGCTTGCAGTTGACGCCGACGTTAGATGGGTTCCCCTCAGAATATTGCCATAATCTTTGGTATGGACAAAACTGGAATGGTGGGGCTACCTGACGGTAAAACATTTTGAGGATATGTTCAGTGGTGTTTATAGAATACCGGCGTGTGACGGACGGACGGACGGACATCTTGCGACAGCATAGTCTGCGCTATGCATAGGCGTCGCGCGGTATAAAGCGTCTATAGTACCTGAAATAATCTTCATAGGCGCCAAAACCGGGAGGGGACATGTCCCCCAATAATTTGGTTGGGGGACAACATAGCGAATGTCCCCCCCCCCATGTTTTGCCAAATTGTTCATTTGTCTCGTGTTTCTCTGCATTAAAATAGCTATAACGCCTGTTGTCAAAATAGGATGGCCTTCATGACGTCGACGTCACGTGAACGCTAGCCGTCATGTGGCCGTGTGTTGGGAGGGAGGGTGGTCACAGCACTGCTCACTGGCCGAGTCACGCATCTGGGCCAACGTGTTCCTGGAGTCCTTTGGATGCTACGGGAGATTACAGAGGCAGCGTGCGGAGCGGGGGTGGGGAGAGGGGTTTCACACGGCCCAAAGTGCAGTGCAGTGAGAGAGACCGCCAGGCCCCAATCCCCCAGACACAAGTCATACCGGCTCGTCCCCCCAATGTTGAACACAAATCGGCGCCCATGATATACTCGAAAGGTCTCTCAGTCGTTGGCAATATCATCCTTCGTCAAGTCACCTGGACTTTCTATCAGAGACCAGAAAAGTAGGCTACACTTCTTTTCAGACAAGAACAGTTGAAATGACCTTGAAGATCGATCAAGGTCAAGGTGCATTAGCCATGGTCTGACTTTACCGCAGACCCAGAAAACTATATATGATAAAGTGATGTGTTACGGTTGTTCACGATAATTCAAGATTATCGAAACTGGTACTAATCAAAAGCCCATATGCGACTTCCTATAATTAGTCTACCATGGTACAGCCATGTGCCTATGTTACATCGTTTCTGAGTTATTGGTCGAAAATTTGCGGGTTTTTTCCGTGGTGTTTATCTGCTCCTTGCAGTCTCGTTTGAAGTCCTCTGGGTCACCTAGCATATGAAATTTGGTCTCAAAAACCAGAGTCCATCGTGATACCCGATGGTGAATGCTTCAGGATTACATGTCCATTTGGCTGCACTCAATACCAGCGCGTGACAGGCCTGTAGCTAAGTTACGCTCTCGTATAGCTGAGCGCAATAAAAATCAGCCCGTTTTGTGTTTACAGTGGCACGATATAATATAATGGTATGGTATAGTATAGGCTAGTAGGGTCTAACATCCCACTCGACACATTATAGGTCATTTTGGAGACGATTTTACGGGTCAGATGACTCAATCAACAGTGTCATAGCACTGAAGGACAATTATTAGTCAACCAGGTCTAGGGCCAATCCCACCAGGCTTAGCTCACTAAAAGGTAAAGAAAAAGATGTAACCAAAAAAACTACCATAATAGCACCATGAAGATCGAAGATACAGAAGCGTTCGGATGACAGAGAGCTAAATCAAGCAAGATCGAAGCCGACCTGTAAGAACTGCTCGTACCACTGTGCACCATTGTAATGGTACACAATACTGTAACACAGAGACAGTTTTTTTTTTAATATTCCGACCAACATCACATCTCAGATGTGTGCAGTTGAGGTAAAGGGGCACGATACTGGCCGTGGCCAGTGCCACGGAATGCAGTACAAACATATAAGTCTATACTGTCATCAATCAATCAGTTTAATAGCAGACTTGCGGCGCGAGGGCTGAATAGCAAATGAAATGCAAGTGAAATAGTACATAAAAAATAACAATCAAAACAAACAACATACATAGCATAGGTTAATGTACTGCACAGTAAAAAGACAGCGCTGACGATACGATGGGATACGATACGATAGTGTGTATTTAACGTGCAGTTAAAAGCTGACATGTAGCCAGCTTAGTCTATCCCACGGAATAAACAAAAGAAAAACTAAAATGTGAAACTAAAAAGTGATGAAGGTGATAGGTCCGAAATTACCATGACCCTGCTGCCGCCGCCTACGTCAGAATCCGGTGGTATCTGCTGATTCGGTGCACATGACAACTTGTTTCTTATGACCTCACCGATCGGACACGGAACTCCTCCCACTGTTACATTGTAGTCTGCCTTTTCACAGCAGTCGAGAAAGTTGTCGCCCTGGAGGGCCTGGACAAATACCAAAAACACAAAACGCATGTTGTTGAAAACAGTGTATCAAATCTGTCGAGTTCCAACAAAAAGACCAGCAGTTACCCTCATACACACTGCTCGGAGAAAAGCTTGTAAACAGGGCCTCATGTGATAAAATTGCATTTGGACTGAGTACGGATTAATTTCGAAGAATTTTTATCGCGCGTCAGCACAATGACGCGCGATATTGATATAGCAATTCTGTCCGTCCGTCTGTCTGTCTGTCTGTCCGTCCGTGACGTTCCGGTATCAGATGAAAACGGCTTAACATATTGTCACAGTTTTATTCACCGTACGGTAGCGCAATCATTCTAGTTTTACCAGCATCAAACATCTTCACAAAATTCCGACGGGGTCACCCCCTGCGGGGGCGCTAAATACAGGTGTGTCATAAAAATTTCGCGATTTTCTACCAATAAGTCGTTATATCTCGCAGACGATACAAGATAGCGCCATAGTTACTGTAGAAGGCGAATAGGAAACCCCACCCAAGCTTTCAAATGGCACCAATTTCAACGACTTTCAGAGATCTCTAAGTCAAATTTCAAGGTCACGGTATTATTCAACGTCAAATAACTCGAAAACGGTACAATATAAAGCTACAGTTACAATGGCAAACCCACAGAAAGTCATACATGGTCTATCAAACAGCGCCATTTTCAATGAGCGTGAACCACCGCAGACACAGATTTTAAGGTCAGATCATTCTTTGACGTTGAATATCTCCGAAATGGCTAAAGATACGGCCATAGTTACTATCTCTCTCTGTAGTGCTCTGCCATATGGCAGGTTTCCATCTTCATTGACTCCATCTAGACCTGTCCTGGGTGGACATCTTTAGTTCTTCGTAGCTGATAGTGCCTTCCTCTGTCTTTAGTAGCCAATCCAAAAGCATTGTTCTTGGTCTCCCGTAAGCCTTCTTCACCTGTATTTGTCCTATTAACGTTATTCTCAGTAATGAGCCATGTCTCAGGATGTGACCTAGCCATCTTCTGTCGACTTCTAGCGGTGTCCATTATTTTTCTTCCTGTCTCGACCATCTTCAGTATTTCTTCATTTGTTTTGTGCTCAGTCATATTTTGTGTCATAGTTACTATGGAAGGCGAATAAAAAACCGTACCCAAGCTTTTAAATGGTACCATTTTCAATGATCTTGAGTGACCTCTGACCAACATTTTAAGGTCACGATAATATTCAACGTCAAATAACTCGACTAATAGTGAGTCGTGTATGATCTACCCAATGGTTCCGTTTCTGGTGACCTTGAGTGACCCTTAAACCGAGATTTCAAGGTCAGGGAGAAGCTCTCGACGTATTGTGTGCGCAGCTGACGCGCGATCTGTTTGCGATAGCTAAGTTCTTGTTCACATTTAGCCCAATACTATATGCACAAGAAGGCATGCCTACAAACTGTTCAAGTCCCCTTGCCATTTTTTCGCAGAAAGGGTTATAAATGTGTAGAATATTGAGGTCGTTTTCTGTCTGTCTGTCCGTCTGTCAGTCTGTGACGCGCTTGACCTGGCAGCCATTATTACGGTAAATGCTCATTATTAGTTATCACAACAATCCAGATGCAAAGTGGTCAAAGGTCAAGGTCACACGAGGTCGAAGTTGAATTTGGAGGCATGACGGAAGTGTTACGGGTATAGGTTTAGGGACGATTTATGGGTATGTAAAGGAAATAATGATAATAATAATAGCATCGCAGGACGGCATCGTGCGATAGGAGATGGGAGCCAGCATTTGATTGACAGGCCC
>Ga0209149_1002257_pt1 | contig 10652 bp, 4 predicted proteins | sample WorMetTyACAVOLI2_FD_187423 | JGI IMG/M metagenome (GOLD analysis project Ga0209149, IMG submission 187423) | Marine gutless worms symbiont microbial communities from Max Planck institute for Marine Microbiology, Germany - Olavius algarvensis... ...
GGGTGACGTGTTGACGCATTGACAGCTCGCCGTCAATCAGCACGCCAAGGTCACGGACGACTGTGACTGGCTGGATGACGCTCTGACCGACGCTGATAACTCTGTTCTCCGGCGACAGCTTGCGAAGATTTGTTTCCAAGCCGAACCACAGGATCTCGGTCTTAGTGGCGTTTAGCTGCAGTCGCTTCACCGCAGACCATGAACTGACGTCGGAGACGCAGTCTTCGACGCCGGTGACGATGACCGAGATATCGGATGGATCGCCGCTACGGAAACCCTCCATGTCGTCTGCGAATAAGTGGTGGCGCATACTGTGCCTCACGAACAGATCGTCGACGTCCTCGGTGTATTCGATGAATCGCTCAGGGCCGAGGACAGACCCCTGTGGTACGCCGAAGTGTAACGGTAGGCTGTCAGACTCACTCTCGCCGACACGAACAATTTGACTGAGTTCACGTTTGAACTAATTAATGCTTTTTTGAAAAGGGTTTATAGGTGTGGTTTTTCGTGTGAACTGGTCCAACTAGAAACTCTAACTTCCACTGCTGATAAAAGATGTTTAGCTAAAATGTGTGGCCAGGTTCACTGCCTTCATTCTTTATTGTCACCTGTCACGAACTACCGTTTGAAACGTCGTCCCAAGGGTCACCCTTTTAAATTATCACGTTATACACGTTGTAGTTATGCCTTTGTCGAAAAAGTTTTAAGATGCTTGTATGAGTTTAAATATTTTTTTTTGTTCGCTGTTTGTTTTCCTCTGTGTTTTTCTTTTTGTTGCAATTGCTTTTATTTTTCTTTTTTTTGGCGCGTACGTTTGCTATGTGTTTTTGATAAAAGTGAGAGTATTTTGCTCGTATTTGTTGCATATATTGTTCGGCCGTTAGTTGCACAGGTTTTGATCACTTGTTGCAGGAATGCACTTAATTGCGTGACAGAAGAAGTGAAAAATATCTATGTGTACGTCTTGTCTATATATCATTGTTGGCTGTTTGACGTTTGCATAACTAATACCTCTTTGCTGTTTCAACGTTGATTTATGTTATTTATCAGTATAAAATTCGTGATTTACTGAATATCAAACTATGCTAATTGGACAGGTAGACGAATTACTGGGATATTGAGTGTTTTCTGCTCTGTGTTATTTCTCCGAACATATAATATATGCCAACGTGACACTTGTCAGAATATTACACGATGAAATCGATAGTGGAAACAATATAATTATTGATAATCAGTCTTTGCACACCATTTTGAAAGTCGTTGTGGCGTAGATCTTCGCCAACAATGTATCGATTCACGTAAAACCAAGACCAGGATAACTCTCATTCTGTGCTGTAGGGCCTACGTTTCGTCAATACAGAGCACCAGTGAGATAACTACGCAGCAGTGTTGGACCCGTAAAGGCCCGTTTATACCGACACAACTCAACCTAACTTGACTCGAGTTGAGTTGAGTTGCGTCGGCATCGCTATAGACACTTCGCCGACGCAACTCAACTCAACTCAACTCAACTCGGCGTGGAGTTGAGTTGAGTTGTGTCAAGCAGGTGCAGTTGACACTGGCGACAATAACGGCACAGTCGTGTGCCGTCTACTCAACGTGCCGACACATCAACTGAGGAAGAGCCGCATATTGTGTTGACGGGAGCTTGTTTTACTTTCAAGAAAAAAAACAAGAAAATTCATGACGGCGCATGGCGCACGGTTAGCTATCGGAAACAGATCGCGCGTCAGCTGCGCACACAATACGTCGAGGGCATCTATACGACTCCGTGACCTTGAAATCTGGGTTACGGGTCACTCAAGGTCATTGAAACTGGTACCATTTGAAAGTTTTGGTACGGTTTCCTATTCGCATTTTATAGTAGCCTAACTATGGCCGTATTTTTTTAGCCTTTTTTGAGATATCTAGCGTCAAGAAATGGCGTGACCTTGAAAACTGGGTTAGGGGTCATTCAAGGTCATTGAAAATGGCGCCGTTCGATAGACCACACGCGACTTTTTATTGGTCCGCCATTGTAACTATAGCTGTCTTTTACCATTTGAGTTATTCAACGATGAATAATATCGTGATTTTGAAATCTGGTTAGAGGTCATTCAATGTCATTGAAACTGGTGTCATTCAAAAGCTTGGGTGCGGTTTCCTATTCGCCTTCTATAGTAACTATGGCGCTATCTTGTATCGTTTGCGAGATAGGTCTCTAGCGAGTTATTGGTCGAAAATCGCGAAATTTTTATGCCCGACCTGTATTTAGCGCCCCCGAAAGGGGTAACCCCGTCGAAATTTCGCGAAGATGTTCGATGCTCATAAACCTAAAATGATTGGGCTACCATGTGGTAAAGAAACCATGACAACATGTTAAGCCGTTTCCATGGAATACCGGAACGTGACGGACGGACACTCAGACAGACGGGCAGACGCACAGACAGACAGAATTGCTATATCAATATCGCGCGTGATTTTTCTTTAAATTTCCGATGTATAACTTTATGATATTTGTTGTTACTCACTGTCTGTGCTTAAAATACATCTCTGGCACACACACGTAATTATATAAGATGACCTCCAAAAGGATGTGATTCGTGTCACGTAACCCCCTTTAAAAAACAAAAGTTAACATGACTTCCGGATACTTACCGTCGTACGTCGACATGACGTCACCTATAGAGCGCAATGACATAACGCCATCGATCATAACGAGACGTTTCAGTACAAACCTTTAACAAAAAAAAACGTTCAACTGCACATCTTGTCGGTATTGCACTGCCTTGCAGATGATGCTTCGACTTCTATTTGATGTTCTTATTTCTGCAGCCTTGAGACAACAGACGATATGTTATTTTCGTTGTCTTTGTAGCGATATTAAGCCTACTTTGTTACTTTGTAACTATGTTAACTTTATGTAAGTTAGCAATATTATATAATCTTTATTTGCCATAAGGCAGCAGACAGATAGTGCACAATCATATTCACTTAAAACCAAGACTAGGATGACTCCCCATTTCATACATAATGTATATTATTATTATTATTATATTACGGGAAAGTAGTTACATATATTGTCATGAAACTTTTCGAGTTTACAGCTAACGGCCGTGGAATCATGTCTTTAAATTTGCATTTGCTAAGTGGCAGCACCGTGCAATGGGCGCGAGGCGACTTTTGACAGCACTTGTTGTAACGTTGTCAGAAACCTGCCACGTACGATCTGGATCTCAATTCCTCTCATCACCGTCATCTACCTCCTCGTTAACGTGGCTTACTTCTCAGTTCTGTCTGTGCCGCAGCTGCTGCAGTCGAATGCTGTTGCCGTGGTGAGCAATGACGTCATCCATCCATCCATCCATCCATATTCGTTTATTAAATGATGACAAAACGCATCAAATACAATATAAAAATAGAAATTTCAATACTATTGCCTATAAGAACAATAAAATTACTATCATACAGTTTAGACATAAGTTGTCTGTAATGACGTCTAGGTCTAAAGTCATCAGCATCATCGTCATCATCGTCATCATCATCATCATCAACATGTTATGATAGCTCAGTTGTTATGTGTGCATCATGTACCGCGTGATGTTGGCCAATCAACTGAGTGCTCATCAGACAAGTGTACAGGGTGGACCAAACTACGGACCGTTTTTAGAAGTTTACAACTCCTGTAGGGCGATGGCGATTCATGTATTGAATTGTTCTGTTTCATGCCTCCGCAGGCTACACGCAATATAGCCTGCAGCGAAATCATGTTTTCCGCCGAACGTTACTACGTTACGTTCGTCTTATGACAGGAGCCGTTCGTCCGCCTGTCGTTTGTAACGTTGTTTCTCCTCAGGCAGAGACTTGTACTTTTTGGCAATATTTTTGCACGGCCTAATAGCTCAGGGACTCGGACAGTTTTTATTAAAATTTTGGGCAAAAATTCGAAGGGGTTCTATGGTATCGTGCAAGTTAAATACAAGGGGGTATGAAAAATTGGCGTTTTTCGAGCAATACCTCGCTTTATTTCGAAACTGGTACAAGATACGGCAATAGTTACCATGGAAGACTAATTAAAACTCATATGCGATCTATCGAATGGTGCCATTTCCAATGACTTTCAATAACCCCTTACCTAGATTTCAAGGTCGCGATATTCTGAACGTCAAGTAACTCGAAAGGCACTATTTTCAATGACTTTGAACGAACCCTAACCAGTCTTCAAGGTCACGCCAATATTTGACGTTGAATATTGCATTAACGGTACAAGATACACACGTGTTTACGCCTGCAATGGGTAACTTAAGAAGTTTGTTACGGCGGCGAGGCGAGGTGCTGCGTTACGACGGCGTGCGTCGTAAACCCCAGCCCAGAGGAAACCCCAGCCAATGCGGCTGGGGTTTCCTCTGATGTTAACACCGCACCGCTCGCCCGGCTGATGTCGCTGCTATTATATTATCGGTAGCATTCGGCCGGTGTCCTTCAAAGCGTTTTACGACTGCAGCGATCGGAGGCTTTATTGCAGGGTTCTTTCTGCCGGATGTGTCGCCGACTATACGTGCCCACTGCCCAGTGATAGAATGCAAATACGAGTAAATCGTATAGTACACTGTACACACTGTAACGCGGGTCCAACGACACGCAAAAGACGTTCACGTAACTTACACTAATTTTACTGGAGCGATGATACTCGCCAAAAAGTTATCTAAAAACCACACCGATGAACGCCGTCGAATAATCTTGAGCTTGGTATATTCCTATACTTATAGCGACGCTAAACCGACGCTGATCTGTGTCAGCTATTGGCCTTAGCGTAGTCCAGACCATGCCCCCTTTATGCTATGGCGACGCGACGTCGCCGCTTCTGGCCGGCGTCCCAACTTCCCCCATCGATCTCTCTTAGAGGGTCCCCTTAGCCCCTTATACCGTAACAAACTTAATGGGTGTAATTTTGAATGACCTTGCACGAGGTTGAGTGACTTGCAAAATTTTTAGTTCATAAGCCAGCGGTGATCGACAGTGCTGCCTACGCCGGTGGCAGCCTACGATCCTTGGCCTCGGCCAGACCGGACATCCCGAGGGCGCGACAGACCACCATAATGCGATCCGATCATGCATTTTATGTCGCCGGCCCTCGTGTGTGGAACAGTTTGTCCTCATCGACGCATAATGCACCTTCGTTGCCTGTATTTAGGCGGCTGCTGAAATGCGAACTTTTTCGTCGCTGTTACGGCTCCGACAGTCCCACTTGTGCTAACTGATACACTGTTTTAACTACTAACCCCGCAACCGTCTCATGAGCTTATTATGGACGCCCGCTCAGCGTAGCTTGAGCGAAGTCCATGTTATGTTTTGCGAATGTTATTTTATTTATTCATTTTTTATGGCCGCCTTATGCTCCGGCCCAGGTTAACGGAGGTTCACAAAACTTTTACACGTGGTGGACCCTGAGTGTGAATAGAGAAGTTACTACTTGAATTTTTTTCCTGGTCATCCTTAAACTACAGGGTGGGCCAAAAAGTGACGGAATTTGGCATATTTTCAGACCTTTCCCGCAAACTTTCTGCTCTCACACCCGAACGCGGCAGAATATTGTAATTCTGAAAAAAAACTTGTTAAGCACAGATGGTTGCTCGACACGTGTGCCAGGTTTGGTGACCTTTGGCCTACAAACCCCTGAGATCCACGCGTCATATTATTGTTTTTAAAAACTAATGACATAGGTCAATAGCCTGGGACGTATTTTATTTCCATTCGCTAGATGACAGCACGACCACGCGCAAACGCCGCTACCTTGCGAGACCTCCATGACACGTGCCTGGGCAGTGGCCACAGCCCGTCGCCCGTGGGCAGGGCTGACTGTATGTCTACATGGACGATTGGACGTCCATGCGTCTGGCTCCCGTTCGCTGCCGTGTGCTGCTACACTTTCTTTATACCTACTGATGATGCCTGCAGCTCGTCTAGTCTGTCAACGACCGTCATCAAATTTTCCATATTTTCGGACCCCACTCGCAAATCTGCTCTCCTGCCCGAACTCCGTAGAATACGGTAATTCTAAACGACATAAAGGATGAACCCAATGTTTTATACACACATTATTGTTTTAATATCTTGCCTATTAACTATGTGTTGGATCTTCGGAAGCTTTACTTGTTAAATATGCAACGGGATCATTTTATACCAGTTGTCCGGTCTTTGTATGCTGTGAATGGTTCCTCTAGCCTTAATGCGCTATGTACGAAGTATGGTATTGCTGATGTTTCTCGTAGCATATTTTCTAAATGTGTTTGGAATGTTTTTATCTCGTCTATCTCTGTTTAGTCTTGTGTATATATTTTCGTTTGTTTCTGGACTGTCATCTACACTGTATTGTGTGAACTGAGATTAATAAAACAACTACATTGCTGCCCTCGGCTATGTACGCGTCCATTCTTCCAAGGTCGAACTGGCTGCGGCGGGCGTCCATCTGGTTGGCATGATATCGTCACATGCCAGCGTCTAGTTAAATTTGTAAAGTGTCCTAGCAGTTAGTCCTCATTATTTTTTTGTTTAATAATAATAATAATAATACGTCCATACATTAAGTGCGCTAGTTGTGGAAGTACTATAAATAGTAATTTTTCAAATACTGCAATTGAGTTATGGGCGTAGGCAGCACTGCTTATGAACTAAAACTTTGCAATTCACTCACCCGTACGTGGTTCAAGGTTATTTGAAATTACACCTATTAGTACGGCGTGTGTAACTTCTTACTAGTTATCCATTGTAGGCTTAAATATGTGTCTATCTTGTTGTCTTACCACCGGTGACATATTCAGCGTTGAGGCGTTACCTATCTAATCGTTCAAGATCATTGAAGGTGGCGCTTATCGATCGATCATATAGTAGGGCGTGTGTAACTGAGACGTCATCTGAGGTGTGTTTTGTTAGCAAGCAGCTTGCAATCGGCTTGCAAGCACATCGTTCCGTAGACAAGTGCTTAGAAGTTAGCACGCTGCTTGTACAACGATGCCGTGGTTCAAGCGGTAACGTTCGGCTATCTAATCTACTGATTAGTTCTTGTCAAAGTGTATGTCCCGTCGTCCGTCCCAATGTCCCGTGCCAACATTGACTGTCCCGCAGGGCGAGTAAAAGATGATAGGGGCCTAATACTATTGTAGCGTCGGCGATATTCTGCTAAGTATTATCAGTGATATTTCTGTTTTGGAGGTGTAATTCTGAGTCCTTACAACTGTAGTCAAACTACTATGGAAGTTTTTAAAAAAAAATATTTATTAATATCGTGTGTATAGACGGTGGCGGATCAGATGCTCGGAGTGATGGCGTGGTGTATGCCTGTCCTAGTTGCTGCATCACTATTCGGCGGTATCACTGGCAATATTTTCACATCAGCCAGGTGAGGGTAGGCAAGGCTCTACTTAGCAGCATTTTACCGACTGTTCTATTGCCTCGGTGGTATATACCTGCAGGCAATAACTATTACCGCGCGACGCTATGCATAGCGCGAACTATGCTGTCGAAAGATGTCCGTCCGTCTATCTTTCTGTCACATGCCGGTATTCTGTCGAAATGGCTAAATATATCATCGAACTAATTTCAACATCTGCTAGACACGTCATTCTAGTCTTTCCATACCAAACGTTATGGCAATATTCCGACGGGGATCCCCTAACGGGGGCGTCGAATGCAGGGGTATGCAGAAATCGCGATTTTCGACAAAACCTCGTTAGATCTCGGCAATGATAGAAGATACGGCCATGGTTACTATGGAATGTAAATAGGAAACCGTATCCAACCTTTCCAGTGGTACCATTTTCGATGACTTTGAACGACCCCTAACCCAGATGTCAACGTCACGCCATTATTTGACGCTGAATATCTCAGAAACGGTACAAGATACATACATAGTTACATAATATGGGGTATTAGGTTTACTTTGTGTTTCTTTCTTTCTTCTTTCTTTGATCGGAACAGATATCTCGGCAGCCGCTGCGGTGCTACCGATCGGCGTGACATTTCGCGTGGTGGTAGAGGTATGTCCCGGTCGTCTCCCGCTTTGGTGGTGATAACTTTAGGGCCTCTAAATGCGAGATCCAAAAGGGGAAGTGGATCGGAATTTGGGCCCATCTGAAAGCTATCTTACCGCGAATATCTCGAAACCGGTAAGTCGCAGCGTTAAGTGTCATCGTCATCATCATGCTTCTATTGAACAGTGAGACAAAACGCTGCTGCTTACATAGACCCCGTTGGGGTCAGGAAAGATACAATAACATGCAGTAAAATTAATGTCAGTGATCGGTAAGAGATATACACTAATACATGTCTGTGAAGAGTTGTCTGGTGATAAAGTTACGATCATCGTCTTTCATGGCTATCGAGAGGTTGTGTCGCCGAGAGCGGAGGCTGTAGCCATGGATTATTTGGTGACCACCAGCGCGAAGGGAGTTTTGAAATATCTTCAACTTTAAAGCTTTATAACTTTTAAACGGTCATGCAGGCATACAAGTCTTTCCAGAATGTATGAACTGCCATGGTCGAAACAGCACAAGATCGGGCGACCATCACGACGTGCGAACTGACACTTCAATTGCCAACATTCTAGTTTTATTATTTTGATCACTCTATGCATATGGTGGTGCACAGGATAGCGTATGTTGGAGCTCGTGAAGGACATTTTCCTGTTGCGGTGTCGTTCATCAACTACCAGCATTTCACACCAGCTCCTGCCGTGCTTGCTGAAGTACGACCAAGTTTTCGTTAATTTTTTCCATTGCGTTGTTTTCACGGGTTTGCTATGAATATTTACTCATTTTATAATAGTAATATTCAGTAGTTAAAGTGGAAAATCAGAGGTGATGGAACTGTAATCAGCTTTGGACCCCCAGGATCGTGGTTGTAGGCCCCGAGCGTTTTTATGAAATTTGAGATGCGGGAAAGCTGCTGCAGGAATTGCGCTTTCCCTTGTGTTCAATGGCGCTTCAGTCACTATAATTATCGTGACTATGATAATTATCTGATCTTGTGTAAAATGTCATTTTAGAATAAGTTAATAAATTATTGATCTTTAAGTGTTAGTGTGATATAAAAATACAGAAGTCGTCTGATAATAAAGCGATATTGACGTGCATTTTGTCTCGAAGTTGACACGTCGAAACAAAGCCTTGGCCGACTTCCGGTTGCGTTTTTTGGTCACGTGCTTCCTGTGTGTGGCCGTGCTACATCACCGTACCAAAATTTGTGCAACTATCTTTATCCAGTACAGAGATATTAGCATTTTACGAAATTCAAGACGACTGCTGTTCGCCATATTGGATTTGCTGGCGATCGTGGGACCACCCACAAAGACCCATTCACGGTGGCTACCCTCTGTAAATGTTTCGTCATGATCAGCTTAGTTGTTTACTGGTTATAAGAATTTGAATTTTTTTGTTGCTGAGGCTTAAAAGTCCTATTCATGCGCCAAAATTTTCAGTTTTTGACCCCCAAATGTAGGGGAACATCACATTGTTCAGACCCCCAAAACGCACATCCTTCGGCACATCCTTTGAACGAAGGCTCGAAAGGCACTTGGTTGCAGTGGCGGTACTGGAGTTTTCATTTCACTGTGGGGGGGGGGGCCCTGCCCCCCTTGGAACCGCCCCTGCTTAGTTGGTCCATATCAGACGCGTTAGCATTAGCTTTGTGTATATACACATGCATTTCCCATAGACGAAAATTGGGGCAACTTTATGGGTCCCCAGCTCCACAATATAAAAACCGCTCAAGGGGATTCGCCCTTTAGGGGCAAATTTTTACAACAAATTCGAAATGTTTGGGTTTTTGAGCTACTTAAGACCACATTTCTATAGGCCTATCTATGATGTTGAAATTTTGCTTAAGAGAACGGACGTACGAACCCCTCAACAACACAAAATTTCGTAAGAGTTGCTCAGGGGATTCTGCATGGCCTGCCGGCATTGCATTGCCTCGGAGGTGATGCACTTTGATTTCTGGTATTTATTTGTCACGCTTTCGAATTACGAAGTTTGAGATAACGGAAACACTATTAAGCTGTATAATAATAATTTTCAAAACAATTATAATGCCATTGCTCAGAGCTGCCAAAATGGGGTTTTTTGGGGATGTTGTGCACCTATATTCAAGTTTTTCTATCGACCCTCAGGATTTTCCCTTAGGGGCAATTTTATACCCAAAATTATCAATTTTGGCGATTTGTGGGGGCCGTAAGCCCCCATTTTTAAAGCCACAACGGTGATGTTTGGCGTGAGGGTGTGGACCTTGGAATCCTTCTCCCACGCCAAATTTTGTAAAAATCGTTTTAGGGATTGCCACCTTGTGGGCAGCTTTTTACCACAAAATCCATATTTTGATGATTTCGGCGGAATAAGCCCATATTTCTAAAGCCACGATGGTGATAATAATAATAATAATAATCACAGTATAGCACGGACTGCACGGTAGTGCTAACTGTTGTAAGGGTCATGATCGCTAAGTATAGGAAATCGGGAATTTGGGGTTACCGTAGCTCCCTAACCCCTGAACCAATTGAGCTGAAATAGTGCATGAGTGATTACGTCGACCATAGGACCCCACATGCACCACGGGGTAACTAGGGGTTTAGGGGGGTAAGCGCTGCACAGGGGTGAAATGTAACCCTCACGGCGTAGACA
>Ga0209149_1002258_pt1 | contig 10651 bp, 6 predicted proteins | sample WorMetTyACAVOLI2_FD_187423 | JGI IMG/M metagenome (GOLD analysis project Ga0209149, IMG submission 187423) | Marine gutless worms symbiont microbial communities from Max Planck institute for Marine Microbiology, Germany - Olavius algarvensis... ...
TGGTGCCATCAATGACCCATCTAGGTCATTACGGAAATTGAATCTGGGTCACCCGTGGAGGCAGAGTTTGTCACCTCAACGGTTGATAAGAGCTGCGGATTAATATTAATTGTCGGAAGTTGTGTTAACTGACAGTACATAAAGCTAGACGTAGCCCGCTATTCTATACCGGTATGCTATAAACCTTGCCTCCTGCAGTCTGCGGAGTTCCGTAACTCCACTAAGCAGGATACATGTCACACATTATTGCACACGCGTAGCCTAACGGACGGTGACTTGAATGTTTTACACATGATATTGGATCACTTCACTTTTTGAACTAGTCTGTCGTTGAGACTATCGCTGAGTCCTAAATTCGGACTGAGACCGAAGATCAGCAAAAAGGTGAAATCGATGCTATGCAAGCGCGGCCTTAGCCGTCGTGCGGTGTCTGTGTGTGTATGTGTGTGTGTCTGTCACGTTCGTGGATTATGTCAAAACGAATAAACGTATCTTCACCATCGGGTAGCCAAAACAGTTTAGTTTTTCCGTACCAATGCATGGCAATATTCCGACGGGGGCGTCGAATACAGGTTGAGTAGGTAGAAATCGCGATTCTGAGCCTATATCTGGCTTCACTGTGTGACGTTAACGCTGCGACCGGGTAGGCGTTATCAACACGCGCCGCCGAACCACGGTCTCGCAAGTTGTGACACTTATCGCTGGTAGTAAGCGGCGGCGTTTGTTGATAGCGGGAGATGACGACGAAATGTTTATGACGAGAAGTCTCAACGTTACGCCAAAGACAGCAGAACAGCATTTAACTGCACGCAGTGATAAATCTAACCAACAATAAAAGACTCTACTCGACGTTTTATACTGTTGAGGCTAACTACTGACAGACACGAAGCATCGAGCGGCCTCTTTGCGACAGCAGAGCTAGTTTTTTTCATTGGACTCAACGATCACTAACTAACCTTAAACAACACTGGTGCATTAATTTCTTTATTTTGACAAAAGCTTCTGATGTAAGTTTGGCTTCTACGCCTGTTTTAACTCCAATTGTTTGTTTGTTAGTCGTATTGTCAAATGATATCGAAACTGGTATCACACAGTATTATACACAGGAATGCAGCCGTGTGGAAATAAATCAGTGTTGTTTTCGCTTGAGAACGTAGACGGGGTCGCCGACGTGAATCGTACCCGGTCTGTCACAGTACAGGTAAGTACCGAAACACGGCGAGTCGCTGTTCGGCCGAATCATCCGGAAGCTGAAAACAGACATCCACGATTTTCATTCAGATAGACAGTCTGTCTAACTGCTGTCGAACGTTAAATTAAGTGTTCATAGTATCCTCAGGAACATGTCAACAGTTTGATAAGGAAAATCAGTAACATTTTTGGACTTTCGACTTGCACAAGGTAGTGTAGCAACACAACGCAGGTGAGATGGAAGTCCTTGTGTGTACACATAGAGAATTTTCTCGCAAATCAGCTGGTGAAAGAATTTTGAAAATCGGTCCAGTTATCAAACATCAAGTGGCTTTCTTTTTCTGAGACACAGCGTAGGTTACCGCTTTGCGCTAGCGCTGAAGCGCGGCGCGGTCCTAAATAATCTGGCAAAGGCTAGTGGTACGAACTTGTCACGTAACTCCGTAACACTGACCATACACCGTCACGAAACAAGACGCGATGTTTAAGGGTTTGGAGATGAGACGCGACGTCCTGCAGTCTGCAGTTCTGAACAATTTTCACAAAAGACTTCGAGTAAGGAGCGAGGTCACTAGTGGCGACCCCATGTAAAAGGTAAAAAAGGGTAAAGGAGCGAATAGGTCTTCGTGAAATTCAGCTCAGAACTACGGGACGCCACTTGTCAATGAGATCACACAGTGTTATCTGCCACCCGACAGAGGGGACCGCCCCGCCTTCACCCCAACCGGGCAGGTTGGTATTTGATTTATCGACCCCGTAAGGATGAAAAGCTGAGTTGGCCTAGTTGGCTGGTTACATACCAACTACGTTGGTTTACCCGTTCACAACTTCACAGACGGTCACCCATCCAGGTACTAACCGGGTCTGACGTAGCGCAACTACGTTGATCGAGGCCAACGCGTTACCACTAAGCGAAACCGCCAACTGCGCTGTGACCTTGATGTCATATTAAAATACAGCCACGTTAACGTCACGTACCCGAACTTTCACAGGAACGTCCTGTCCCGTCTCACGGGGTGTAGTGGGAACATACTGTAGGCCTACAGGTTGACTCACTTCAGACACTGTGTTGAGAGATCTGTTACTGAATTAGGTCACGAAACAAGGGCACGAAACAACAGCAGTAAGTAACGGTTTAGAGTGCAGAGGCAATTATAGTGCCACATCGAATAATACGAAGTTGGTACGCTGATCGTTGATGGGTGAGCTATTACATTTGGTACAGCGAGGAGGGGACTGGGCGCGTGGACGTAGCCCGCCCAGGCCCCTCCTCGCTGTATCAAATGTAAAAGCCCGCCCATCAACGGCCAGTGTACCAATCACCGTATTGCTGTATAATGGTCCGTTGCTCTGCTGTTTTAATGTGTCCATAAAGGGTTAACAGAGCTGACCTTCGAAGAGTTTTCAGCGGTTCGCCATCTGGCCTCACGGTGCCTGTCACCGGGTCGATTGTCGTAAACATGCACCTTTTTATAAACAAAATCAACACAAAACAAAGTCGGACAAAGTTAGTAATACACTTCTTACACCAACATATAATAAACACGCCCCACGTGTTGTCTTTGTTTCTACAATAATGAGAAGTTTATTTGCCAAGTGGAGTGGCAGACAAAAAAAATTATAGTACATGATACAAGTCTGTAGCTCTGCTGTCGCAAAGAGGCCGCGCGATGCTTCGTGTCTGTCAGTAGTTAGTTCAATAGTACACAACATCGATCAGAGTCGTCTATTGTTAGTTAGATACGCTAGATCTATTACTGCGTGCAATTAAATGCTGCTATATGTTGTTTGGCGTAACGTTGAGACTTCTTGTCATAAACATTTCGTCGTCGTCTCCCGCGATCAAAAACCTGCGCCCCTTACTACCAGCGATAAGGTGTCATGCACAACTTGCGGGACCGTGTCCGGCGGCGTCGTGTTGATAACACCTGGCCGGTCGCAGCGTTGACAGCAAGCAGTGAAGCCAGAATCGCGATTTGTGCCTACTCCATCTGTATTCGACGCCCCCATTAGGGGGTTCCCGTCGAAATATTGCCATGCCGTTTGGTACGGAAAAACTAGAATGGCTTGGCTACCCGATGGTGAAAACATTTGGAAGATATCTTTATTCGTTTTGACAGAATTCACGAACGTGACAGACACACACACATACACAGATAGACAGCGCATGACGACAAATGCCGCGTTGGAAAAAGCACAGAAAGAAGGATCTACAAAAACAGAAACAATAAAATCACATACACCAAAACACAAGTGCCATAACAGAAACAGAACATATCATTATTATCACTTGTAATGACTTCACTTTTGGCTGATCTACGGTCTCAGTCTGAATTTATGACTCAGCGAAAGACTACGCAAAAAAGTGAAATAAACCAGTGTCTAACTTATTCGGCCACGGTAACTTTCGGTTCGAACCAACTAACAATGTGATCCCAAATAGCGTTAGTACGACCCATCTGTCGATGCGCCGTAAAACAGCTGTCATTCAAAATGACCCATAATGCACTATCTCCTGGCGTAAAAATTTAAACAAATCCAGGCGTAACACCCGATCTCCTTTGCAGGAGGGCGACCACCCAGCTCCCATAGTATCCCCCAGCACGGCCTTGCGCTCTGAGCAGAAATTTTCCCCCGTTCTGAAAGAATAACGTTGTGTCGGAGACGTCGAATGCAGCGTGTTGAAATTACCTGCTACACGGCATCATAACGGTGAACTTGACGTTGCTGATGTAAACTTCATTCCAGTCGTCCTGTAACAACGAGTTTAAAACAACAAAAACACTAACTAGAATTGCTGAGTCCGGCTGTGCCTCTAGCAGCAGCAGAGTTTATTTGCCATGAGAAAAATATACATATGTATATAAATGTAAAGGATGGGGGGGGGCTGCCAGAAAGGAGTAATCCATCGTGCTGGTCGCCCATGATAACTAATAATAGTGACAATATTATCAGTAAAGCACGAAATACAAAGCACAAAAGCATAAAAGCACAAACACAAAAATACAGTGATTAAAAAAGAACAAAATAGAACAAAATATCACACCAGCCACAGGTCTCTGCATTTTGCTGACTCAGCAGAACAAACAAAGGAACAAACTCTGCCAAATACTCGCAACAATCATATGTTGTTCCACACTACCAGATATGTCTGCACCAGAACCACTTTTTGCTTTGTTGAGATACAGAGAGATAGACACCGATACAGGCAGAGATAGGCTACCCGGTGAAAACAATATCAGCTTGCATGCGTGGGTAGAAACATCTCACGCGATCACTACTGATGACGCTAATAGTGCCATTCTTCGCAGCCTCAACAAAATGAATATTATGCCAAGAAGTGCAGTAGGCCGGCCTACTGCATTTCACGTAACTACCTCTCCAGGCGATAGCCGCGGAGATATTGTTCTTGGTTGCTAGTGTTTGTAGCATTGTTTGTTAGAAAGATGTCGAGAAAACGGTCACATTCATCGTTATGAAGCTTTCGTTATATATCAATGGACGAGGAACAGAACATGTCACTAAATTTTCTGGCCAACTTGTGCCAGAATTATGACCACTAAGCTTATAGTTTACGCGGAATACTGATAGCGCCACCTGGCGAATGACGATAAAGCACTGCGCGATAGTTTTTTTTGTTCTAATTTGACTTTGATGTTTACATACAAACTTTAACTTTTTATGTCTTCACAAGCCACGGGCGGTGGAGGCTACTATGTCCCGTTGCCCCGATGTCCCGTTGTCGGCTTTTTCAAACCGGTGCTGCCACGTAGCGAGTGACTTCAAACTTTCACAGTACATACTACACGCTGCGTCTGCAGGGCTGGTGAGTCCATTACATACATGCAGCGGCGGAGGCATCGTATGATCGAGCGCTGTTTTCAGCTGTATAGTTTCATAAAAGGATTAATAGCATTCGCTGATCTCTTGAACGAACCTCGTCGAACGGTGGTGTGTTTCCGGATACGGTGATTGTCGGCCGGAAGTGTTCCATCGTCACGTGTTCCGTGACGTCACGTTCCACTAGACGCCTGGATAGCCCGTCGAAAGAAGACTGCGTCGCTAGCATGAAAGGTCCGTCGTCCTGAAACTTCAGCTGCAACGTCAAACGAAGACATTTCAGATTCATCGCCACGCCACCTTGGGGTATGCCAATCACAACCAGCGGCGGATCTAGGATTTTTCAAGGGCGGTAAGTGCTGAAAGAACGAAGATCGAGCGCTGAAGGGGTCGTCCCAGAAAAAAATTGAATTTGGTGCCTTGAAATGGCATATTTTGGTGCATTCTGGCGCGTTATTATCAACACAAAAGACCTGCCATTCTACGGTCTAAAACTCATTTTGCAGACGTACATCATACTTACAAGAAATAGGCCGACCCAGCAGCCAGTTTAATCAGTTACTTTTCGATATGGTACAGCGCTATAAGCGTAAGATGTCGAATACGTATACGTCTGTACAAGTCGACGAGTGCGTTATGTGCGCGTAATGCTCGAATAGGGATAGGCGCACGGTCCTGTCAAGTAATGTAGTGAGACGTATTAGCATTACTTTCATTCATATCATTATTATGATGAATAAAGATGTATATATCAGTATCCAAAATGTTAATAAATTTAGGGTAAGGTACCGACCACGTCCCTAACGACTGCCCCCCCCCCCGAATCTGCCAGTGATCACAACACGCACTCTACACCGTGTCCCGAAAAAGTAAGCCACTTGATGTTTGCTAATAACTTTGACAAATGTGGACCGACTTTCACACCAGGTGATTCGTAAGTAAATTCTCTATACATACATCACAAATATTTCCACCTCACCTGCACTATGTTGCTACACTACCTTGTAAAGTCGAAAATCCAAAAATGTTCCTGACTTTGAGAGCACCTCTAACAGACTGTTGACATGTTCCTGAGGACGCTTTGAGTACTTGATTTGACAGTAGTTAGATAGACTGTCTCAAGACAGCTCACACTGAGTGACTGACTAACATTTTGAAGTTTGTCGGACGACGTCTCGAATCAACAGTTGAACCTTATTCAGTGTAGAATGAGTTTTGTGTACAAAATAAATGGATAAAACTTAACAGTTTAAAAGGTGTGTATATAAGAACGACAGTGTCATTAACTCGCAGAACTAAAACAGCAAATTTTTTTTCTGTTTTTTACCTTATTACAACCAGGCGTAACTGAGATGCGCGTACAGGCCTATGCCCAGTGATGGAGAGCATCAGGAGACGACGTGAAGCCATCTTTGGGCACGTGGCGAGAATGTCACCCAACATTCCAGTTTCCAGCTCACCAAGCACTGAGATTACAGGTCGAGGCATCACTCGGTAGACGACCTAACCGCGATTGGGTCCGCAGCTCTGGTCGTCCTCGCAACCGCTGGATCGACCAACTCCGTCAGGACCACCAGCGCCCACCTGCTGACCTATGGCGAGCAGCCATCCAGCGTGGTCACACTGGAGCGACGCTACGGTCCTCGACGACTACGCGATGACGACGACGACGACGACGTAACTGAGGTGCTGTGATACAGTGCTTTTCAAAATGACGGCCGTCTGCCATCTCTAGTTTTCGAAAATTGCTATTTTGGTCACGCAGCCGTGATCAGTGTGATTGAATACAGTGTACACAATGTACTGGTTGGCGGTAGTAACGCGTTGGCCTCGATCAACGTAGTTGTGCTACGTCAGACCCGGTTAGTACCGGCATGGCTGACCGTCTGGATAGATAAACCATCTCGGCACGTAACCAGCCAACTGGGCCAACTCAACCTTTCATCCTTACGGGGTCGATAAATCGAGTACCAACCTGCCCAATTGGGGTGAAGGCAGCGCGGTCACCTCTGTCGGGTGGCAGATGACACTGTGTGATCCCAGTGACAAGTGGCGTCCCGTACGAAGAACTATACCTACGCTCCTTTACCTTTACATAAGTTAAGGCCTTTGCAGTTCGTTATGGTAATTATTCACAAGACCGTAGCATCACTACCTTGTCATCATTCTTGGCAGTGTTGTAGACTGGCTTGCCTACAATACTTCGCAGTTGAATGCCCGGATTATACAACAATCTATGATCTTCCTTGAGATATCGACTGAACCACGCTGCAACCTCGTCACCGCAGTCCCAGCCTGTAATGGCTTCACCCCAAACCCTGCACCAGACACATGCAGCCAAACGACGATGGCATGGTAATTAACTTAACAAGTAGCTCTGGGAGTAGTTTGTCTTTCCGATTCGGTCTTAGGGTGTGCCTGTGTTCCTTCCCAGGAAATTTTCAAATCGTTGCCCGAAATGGAGTTTTAGTACATTTTTATGCACTATTTAGTCCGTACATCTGTGCACGCATGCAGGTAGGTAGGTAGGTAGGTAAGTGGATTTATATAGCGCTCTTTTTGTAGTAGGCTGATTCAGCCTTTCATCCTTTCGTGGTAGATAAATGAGTAGTAGGCTGCAATTAGATATGCGCAACCTCAGTCTGGGGAGGCACCATCTGGTGAACGCTTACGAGGTAGAGGCAGGCAATGGTGTAATTCAGGGCTGCCGTGGGTATGGGGATTCCCATGGGGATTCCCATGGGTATGGGTATGGGATGGGTATGGGGATTAAAATTCAATCCCCACTGCAGCCCTGGTGTAATTGCAGGTAACACTGTGTGATCTAAAGGTAAAGGTAAGTGTATTTATATAGCGCGCTTTTTGTAGTACCTCACACTCAAGGCGCTCAGGCATGGATCACACAGTTGGGCGCTCTGTGCAGGCAACATATCTGAAGCTACAGAGTTGAACGTTTATGCTCCATAATGGCCCCTGGGACAGAGAGAATGAACCATTAAAATGATGGACACATCGATCATGACTAGGCCTATGCCTACTAAATGCATTTAACGATAATAGAGCTAAAATCGCTTTTCCATGACATAGGCATACTTGATTCGGTTTCGTTGGTGATATTTCGTGCCTTACACGTGTTTAATGATGAAGAAGAAGATGATAATGATGATGATGATGATGATGATATATAAAGATATGTATAATGATACTTGCGTACTTGGTCTGGTGTCGAACGAGCGTCGACATATCGGGTTCAATTGGAATAGTGAGTCGGTCCATGCCTGGAGCGTCCAAACACAACTCATCGCCGACGACACTCGGTTTCACCAGCAGAAGTGGCGGCCTCTGGCGAGCCGTGACGAAACGATGACTTTCGTTGGCCACTGTCAGCATCCAGCTTCTGTAGCAATGTGATTACATGCTTCGGTCATCATCATCATCATCATCATCACCATCTCCTCGTCATAAGCGGTGCTTCCATGGTCCCATCGTTTATACGCAACACCACTGTGTCTCAGAAAAACGCGCCAACTTTTGCAAGCTGTATAGTTTCGACATACAGGGACTAATTTTGATAATTTTGGATAAAACAGCATCAGCACACTTTTAAAAATGACATGAGCACTCAACTTTCCTTGTCCCTTTACTTTTACTTACTTTATTTGCTTTTAAATAGCTGCGACGGAAATGATGCGACATCAGCGACTTGAAGCAGCGCCTCATTGATACATGGGCAAGTATAATCACAAAATATCATCGAAGAAGCTGTTGGTCAATGGAGAAAGTGGTTATGTGCATGCGTGAAGACGAAAGGACATCACTTTGAAGATATGCCAAACTAAAACCGGCTCTTTTCAGAGCCACCAAGTCTACCGAGGAAAACACGATATGTTTTGCCTCGCATCATTTCCGTCGCAGCTATCTACAAGTAGCTCTGCTGTCGCAAAGAGGCCGCGCGTGCTTCGTATCTGTCAGTAGTTAGCTTCAAGAGTACAAAACGTAGAGTCTTTTATTGTTAGTTATGTATGCTACAGATTTATCACTGCGTGCAGTTAAATGCGCTGTTCTGTTGTCTTTGGCGTAACGCCGAGGCTTCTTGTCATAAACATTTCGTCGTCTTCTCCCACAATCAACACCGCCGCTTACTACCAGCGATGTGTCATAACTTGCGAGACGGTGGCCGTGGTTCACCGGCGACCCTGTTGATAACACCTGGCATGTTGCAGCGCTAACACCAGGCACTAAAGCGAGATAGGCTCAGAATCGCGATTTCTGCCTACCTCAGCTGCATTCGACGCCCATATTAGGGGGTTCCTGTCGGAATATTGCTATGCCGTTTGGCACGGAAAAACACGAATGGTGTGGCTACTCGATGGTGAAAAAATTTCGAAGATATCTTTATTCGTTTTGACATGATCCATGAACGTGCAAACACACAGACACACAGACACCGCATGACGGCATAGGCCGCGATTATGGATAGCATCGCGCGGCAAAAAGCAAATGAAGTAATAGAGTAAAAACGAAGGGATGTGCAAGGAAAGTTGAATATGCATATCATTTTTGCCGCGGTCTATGCCGTCATGTGGTGTGTGTGTGTGTGTGTCTGTCACGTTCGTGGATAATGTTTTCACGTTGTTAACAATTCCCCGCTCGCAAATGCGGTGGGTTTACGCAATGGTGATGTCCTTCTGTTCGTCTGTCCGTTCGTCTGTCCGTCCCCTGTGAAATCTGTTGTCATTCGCTATATGGCAGCACCTGTGGCGGCCAGCGGGGGCTTATAGTATCGACTCCGATACTCCTGTTTAATAGGAAGCAACGTCTCTATCTCCATTTATTTTGTTCAAATGAAACAATAACGTAACAATGAAGTGACAAAAGAACAGGACAGCAAGGCATATAGCATGCACTAACACTGTTGCCAACTGTAGTCAAACAGTAACAAGAGGTCAAAGTAATTTGACAAAAAGCGCCTCACGGGGGGCCCATTCCCCAATCCCCGGTTATGGGTCACCCCAGGGGGTCGAAATTTGTACCATTGAATTCCTGGGGTAGGGGTTCCTATTAGTGTTCCATAGTAACTATAGGCGATGCACCGTTTGGCCACAGTGCACACGCGTGACAACCAACCAACGACCAACGACGTCACGACACAGCCTATCTCAATAAGCGCCTATTTTATTAAAGTAAAGTGAAGCGCTTAATAATACAACAAAATCTACATAAAAGACAAACTAATAAAATGTACATTAATATCTGAGAAAATATGTAAAATCAACATGTTTTGCGGTACGTTTGAAGTTTGAAAAGGAACTAAAATGAGCAGTGTGGGGAAAAGAATGCCAACAGTTTATTACTCGCTCACTAAAGAAATTGGCACGTAGGCCTACGCATTTTGTGGTTTGGCGCTTGAATAGCTTGAATTTATGCCCACGAGTGGACATCGTCCAGACGACATCGTGGCGATCTGATTGAAGTGTTCGAGATACTGATGAGATATTTATGACGTTGAAATTACGGAAGGACTACTTCAACTTTCAAATAACACTACAACAAGAGGTCATTCACTAAAGCTCAGTTCACAACCATCACGGATCGAGATAAGACGTAACAGTTTTTCAGT
>Ga0209149_1002259_pt1 | contig 10650 bp, 10 predicted proteins | sample WorMetTyACAVOLI2_FD_187423 | JGI IMG/M metagenome (GOLD analysis project Ga0209149, IMG submission 187423) | Marine gutless worms symbiont microbial communities from Max Planck institute for Marine Microbiology, Germany - Olavius algarvensis... ...
TGGTCTAACGTCACAAATTCGTTAAAACAAGAAACAGTAGGCCTATATCCAAGTATTCTATTTTTGCTGCCACTGAACCGAACGCAGTGGTGAGCCGTGAACGACGCCCCGCCCCACGCGCACGCCATCCGCACCCTACGTACCATTCAGTAACAATACAGGCATCAAAGGCTACGTACCATTATATCACATAATCGTTGAACGTCATGCGAAGCTTTGTTGACTTTTAATTAGCGACTGTACAGCCCGCCTGCCGCGTCCATCATCATGCTGACGCTCACTGCTGTATGCTTCATAGGCATTGTCTCTCCTAGCAGGCTTCCCACTGACCTGAAAAGTCAGGGAGAGTCATGGAAAGCCTGGGAAAAGTTGGGAAATTTCTTTGGTAGGTAGGGAAAACCAGCATGTATAATCAGACTACGCGACTGTTGATGTAGTATTGTTTCAGGCCAGAAGCGCGATGAGTTATTTTGAATTAATTGGTGGGATTTGTATTAATTTTGTTCTTACATTTTTAGTGCTTGCGTATAGGCTACATGCATAAATTACAACGGGCAGCGATGGAGCCGACTAAAAGTTACCAAAAACCATACGATAGTTGCGCGACTGCGACAGTCAGGGGTGGGGGTATTGTCCGACGTAGTCAGGGAAGTCAGGGACACGTCCGAGACAAGTCAGGAAATTTTATTCTTGCCACTGGATCGCCACCAAAAGTTCATCAATTCTTCCGACTGGTAGGCCCGATCGTAATGCTAACTTCCAATGAAATCGGCTGATTACTTTGCAGCAATCCACCTGACAGACTGACACACAGACAGAATGACAGACAACACTACCGATCGCATAACCTCCTTGGCGGAGGTAAAAGCGGACGTCCTGGGCAAATGTATGTACGCGTCAGCGTTATTGGCCAGTGGCAGCACCCTGCAGTACGCTGAGATTTACTACTCCGAATGTCGTTACGGCAATCGGGCCGAGAACTGCTTGTTTAAAAAAAAGTTTTTATGTCTCCCCAGGCCAGACTGGCAGGAGGCATAATGTTCTGGATCTGTCTGTCGTCCGTCCGTTCGTTCGTTACAAAACTTGTAGTGAACAGGATAGTTTGAATACGAATCCACCGATTTTGCTGCAGAGTGGCACGAGTTATACACGGACATGAGATGAAACGATCAACTTTGGGGGTCAGGAGGTCAAAGGTCAAGGTCACACGACGCTGCATTAGACTTGGAGGCGTGGCGGAGGCATCATTCTCGACCGCTTCGGTCGAGTAGGTTTTCTACTTTCGTTATGTTTTGGTTTTGTTCTGTGAGGTAGAGACTATACGCTCGTATGTATAACTGTCACATTTGTTGCGTCAACCCTGCATTCATTCCGTCGATCGCTGAAAACTCGTCTATTCACCGCATCTTTCCCACCATCTCAGTTACATTATCTGCATTATGAGCTGACGTAACACGTAGTCCGCGCTGTGCCGACACAGCCATGCTGGTGGTACTGTCCACCAGATGTTCAACATTCGGTGACCGTGCCTTCCCAGTGGCTTCGGCACGTGCGTAGAACAGCCTGCCGTCGTCTGTCAGGAATGCACCGTCGCTGACGACGTTCCGTCGCGAGCTGAAGACTGTATTTTTCCGGTCGTCGTTTGACAATGACTAGGCGACCGTGACTGCATTGCACAGTATAACTGTTGTCTGCCCGCGACTACTGACTGCCGGCGCTTCTGTCCTTTTTGTTTTGTTTAATTTTGTACGGTGCCCCTGCAATGTCCTTGACGTGATAGTGACACCTTAAGCAGTATATTGCTACTTACTTACATACTTACTTTGACTATGTTAAGTGACCTTGCACTATACGTCACCCTACTCTATCTTCTATATTACATTTTACATTACATACGTTATGCAACGCACTGGCGTATCATATCGTAGACTATGGCTTGTAAATGATCTGGCTGCCAAGGCTACAGTGTACAACCCAGCTTAGCTCGTCCAGCCGTGGATGTTTATACTCATTGCAGTGACGTCACTGATATAAGAGATGATGTTGACGATGGTGATGGTGGTGGTGGCGGCGATGTTAGATGTAGCCATCCATTCTCTCTAGTGATGTTGTCCTGTGCATCAGTGAGTGGATGCGGTCGATGGCTGTTTCGCTCGCAATAACGCGTAATAGCGACATGCTTGCTTCGAGCGCTTTATAACGACACGCAGACACGTTGACGCCATATCGCAAATACGCCGTGCAATAAGTTGCAATAAACATGGGCACATTTTGTTGACGGGTGACGACCGTGGCTTCAACCCATCTCTGAAATTCCAACAGAACTTGCAGCAGGATAAACAAAGAAAAAGAAACAAATTACGCAGGTGAACGCTTTGTTTTCATTCGCTATGTGACGTCACCATTGGATTTACGGTAAAATTTATGAGATTTGGACAACATGGACGAAGATTTAGAGGCACGATCCCAATGTCAATGCTGATCTATCTTAAAAGTTTCCCCATAATTTTCCTAACAAACAAACAAACAAACATATACCAAAATAATATCTCATCGACTGTTAGGCCTGTCTCGGCAAAGTAATTGTGCTATTGCCATCAATGCAGGTCTTCATTTTAAAATGCTGCACCTTTTCTGCATATTTCGCTATCGCTGATCTCATTGTAAAGCAAGCTCTCTCAGCAATAGCTGAGCTTCTTGTCTTGCATTACTCCATGCAACTATTTTGCCCGTGCCGTTGTCAAAGCCCCTAAGTTTTTTCATACTACCCCTATTCTTAAATCTTTACACTGGCTGAAAATTAATAAAAGTAGGCCTATATAAACTACAAGCTCATCTCTCTCTCGCATACGGATTTCTCACTGCCACTCAACCTTCTTACCTGTATAATCTTGAACTTTCGATTGATTAATTGATTGATTGATTGATGTATGAAGCTGTGGCTGTGGCTGTGCAGACGGATGGTAGTACAAGTCTGTTGAGAGCGGCTCGGTCGGGTAATGTCGAACGAGTTGTCGACCTTCTGGCAGCCGGCAAGATCGACATCAACACATGCAACGCGGTAGCCAACCAATTACCTCTCGAGTTTAACCAGCGGCGGATTTAGGTTTACATGCATTACTTCCACCAAGGCGGTGGTTATGCGATCAGGCAGGTTTGTCTGTCATTTTATCTGTCTGTGTGTGCAGGCTCGTGCAAAAATTTAAACATGGATTTACACGAAATTTTTACCAAAGGTAGACCTTGGCCCGCTCTCAATGCGATTTTATTTTGGAGGTGATCTGTATTGACCTTCACTGTCATGTCACAGTCGTTCAGCATGGTCATTTCAGTATAAAATCGACGGTAGCACAGAAACGGTAAGAGATACGGCCAGAGAACACAAATAGGAAGTCGTATGTGTTCTGTCCAATGGTGCCGTCCTCGATAACCTTGGAGCACGTTTCAAAGTTAAACCAATTAGAGACGATATGTTCCCTCCGTGAATAACTGTCGCCCGTGAGATGTTGGCCTTGGCGGAGGTTTGCGCTCTCTGAGTGCTGTTTAGTTATTGCATGTGTTATTATTTTTAAACCCTCGAAAAAACGAGGGTAGGAAAAAATTGAAAAAAGTTACGAAAGAATGGAGAAGCTAATGTTCCGAGCGGTCGTCCAACTCAAAACTGTTGTGCAACAAAACGGAATTGAAACGAAATAACAAAACAGAAATGCGTTGAAACAAAAACGTGGTTTCTCTGTCGTCCCAGACACACGCGAAATCCTCCGACCGAGGTCGGCCAGGAACTTGCGGGCATCACAGTTCACGGGGCCAACAGACTCCACAGCAATGGGCTGGAAGATGTACTGGTCTTCCAATGCGCTGTATTTCGCGACCTTGCGGCTGGCGGCCAACTCGGCAACATTATTATTATTATTATTATTATTAAGTAAGTAAGTAAGTAAGTATGAAAATTTGTAAGGCGCAACTCTAACAGCCTAAGTAGTCACGAACGCGCTGAGTCATGTCTCGTAGGCCGAGCGAAAAAGTACTGCCTTCAGGTTGCTTTGAAACTTATTATTAAGTCGTCCCAGAGGTATTGTTTGAGTCAACTTTGTTCGATGTTTGTTGCAACATTAAGTGAAACAGTTATTGTGACGAACGCGCAATGTCTCTGCGATTAGACTGTCACGTTAAATTCACCAAGTAGCAGCGCCCTGTATTGGGACGCGGGGCGAGTAATGAATGGCTCCATTTCTTATTATTATGAACGAACTGATTTAGTCGGCATAATGTCAACACACACGTTTTCTCTTCGTCCACTGCGATGCACTTAAAAAGCGGAAGGACCAGGGGTTGAGCTGCGTGGGTGGTCCACTTCCAGCTAGCCCGGCGACACAAGGTCGATTTCAGTCGTGATGCGTTCTTTTAGGCTTTCAAGGGCCCATTCGATTTTGGAGGTGTGGTAGTATATTGATACAGCATTATGTAGCAAACATAAAGGTGGGCGGGTTCACCAAATATCGTAATCCGTGGCGTAGCCAGATTTCTCAATGAGATGGGTTATGGGATAGTAAGGATCGAAAGACCGATAGGGGAAGGTGGGGTTCTTGGGGAGGACAGGAGACAGCATACGACCTCTTATGCACTTTCAATTTGTTTTAGTGGTCTGTCTTTGGTCCATCTGTAGAGTGACCAGTGAAACGACCAGTTGGGTTCTCAACTGACCAGTTTGTGGGATTCTTCTTCTGGGCGCCGCTAAGTCTCTTCTCGGCACGCCACTGATCATAATTACCACATAAACGACACGCGTGCCGCGGGGAAATTACACCGTCACTGAAATATTGAAACCAAACTGTCACTCTCCATTTACCGATAAAAGCTAGACTGGTCACTGGCTTGATACACGCATGGAAAATGGGCGTCCGTAGAGCAACAGAGAGACAGATAGGGACAGATACCCGCAGACAGACAGGCAGTCGGACGGGCAGGCAGTTTACACCGCCAAGCTGGCGTCACATTCATTACTCGCAGACAAGCAACCATCCATTAGAGATGCGCCGAATATCGGTATCGAAATATCGATACCTCGGTATTACATGTGGATCTATATAGCGTTAGCTTGCAAATGTCCCGCGCTTTATTTGGTATTATATTCGATTGCCTGAAAAAATAATTTCGTGTATGTATTTGATACTTCATATAGTGCATAGCACACACCACACAGTCTCCTCACCTACGACAAAAAGTATCACCACCGGAATCATCGCAAAAATGGCGTCCATAGATAAGAAGTACCTCGGAGATAACCGCGTGCTATTCGATCTCGAACTTCAACTTTAACTTGACATTAACACATTGCAGCAATTAAATATTCTTTTGCGTAAGGTTAAGCATAAGATATTGTCGAAAATAAGCGCGTTTAAACAATATTACTTACGCAAGCAGGAACTTGTTTTTATGTGCGTGATACTGCGACGTAGCTGTTAAGTGGCGTATTCCTCCACCCAATAGCAGCTCGTCTTTCGAAGTGTCCGCCATTTTGTGGGGTGGTAATTTTGATGACATTCGTGTGTGCACTAAAGATGGTCAGTCTACACTCGAGGAATTGTATTAGTATCTTTACGCCACACGCAATTCACATTCTACGAGTGAAGGGTTCCTACATGCCGTAGGCATTATTTAAAGACGTGCTGCTGCAAAACAGCCTAAATTAATAAGTAAGTAAGTAAGAAAATAAATACACTTCACATAAAGTGTATTTATTAAGCGCCTCTGTAGCTCTGCCTATGGCGCTTTACAAATATGTTTATGATATGATATGATATGATATGAAAGTAGAGTAAAACAAGAATTCAAGCAAAACATTACGAAACCAACAATAACATAGACATTAAACAACAAATAAATGCGACCCGCTCAGCAGTGCATTTAGTGCTGTAAAAACAATTTAATTACATAGTTACTTACTTACTAATTTGAAGGAAATGTTTTTAAATGACAACCTCACGAAATACCGTATTTCAAAGTACGGTATATTATCGTCAGCGATTTATAGATTCCACGCAGCTCTACACGACACACACCGGTTTGTCTGCGTGACTGTGTTCTGGCGATACCGAGTATTGAGTACTGCGATACACTGATATGACCCATCACTAATTACGGGCCTCCAATCAGCCGCTGCCACAGCGAACGACTTGAATAGCAATGAAGCGATGGCGTGCCAAACAAACGATCCGATCTAGACCTATTGTATATAGGCTACTGGGGCACGCGTTGCGTGTATGAACAAGAAACTCAGCTACTGCCGACACAGCGAGCGTTACCATAAATAAGTCCATGTCCATGTTTATTTAAAATCATAACGTAGTAGCCCCGATATTCTACAACAATAACCCTAAAGGCCTAAAGTAACAAAAGGCCAAAAATCGATTAGCGCTTTAGGCAAATGCGCGTAATTTTGATTTGACAAATTCGAAATCGATTATTTTTGGCGATTTGGCGAGCGCTAACTTAAACACTGTCTAGTTCATGTAGTACCAACATTCTAATTTCTGACATTGAATACTAGTGTGATTTTCGGTGGAGATATCCTCATCTCCGACTGGAAATAGTGCAGGGATGAATATTCATGATTGTCAACCATTATGTCGATATCGTGGAAACGGTAGCCTATGCGAAAGAGGATACGTTTATTGCGAAGCACTAATAGGAAGTCATGCAGGGTATCATTTCGAATGATCTTGAGTGAGCTTGAGTGACTTAGTGAAATATTCAAGGATACGAAGCATCACGCGGCCTCTCTGCGACAGCTGAGTTGCTTGTAAATGACCGTCAGTAAACAAAACGACTAAGTTCTGTTAGTAAGTAAGAAAATAAATAAACTTCACGTGACTGAAGTTGTTTACTTTTGCACCCGTGTACAAAAATCTTCTCAGTGTTTGGCTGTGCTATATCATTTATGATTTGTGTGGCACTTCCGCTAGTGTTGCTAGCAAGGACTTTACGTACAAGGACCAGGACATGGGACTTTATGTCCGTCTTTAAGGAGTCCTTGATGACTATCAACACTGACTTGGACTTTATGGCGCTGCTGGTCAAATGGCCTGTGATCAATCTGCTCCCACGTCCAGCTGCCGGTCTGATCAGCGCTAACTCGATTCATTAAACTAACGTCGTTCCACTGCTGTCGAGTAACGTGGGTGGCGGTGAAGCAGATTACCTTTACGCCTCGTCCAGCGGAGTTGGACACGTGACGCGACCCAGTCCGACCCATTTTGTACGACTTTCAGTTATCGAGAAAAATGGCAGCATTTTGTCGTGTTGGAACTAATAGAAAACAGATCATTTCAGCCACCGTTAAAATACAAAATCCATTTTCATCTAAGATGTTCAACCCAGCGACTAAATGATGCAATAGTGAACGGTAGGAATTACATGTACAGTCGACGAATAATCGGTTTCTTACGTGTAAATTGCATATTTATTAGATTTTTTGACACTGGACCCGACCCGACCCAACCCGTCCCACCCAAGACAGAGACTTTGGTGATCCAACCTGACAGGACCGTACCCGACCCGTGGGTGGACTCGACCTGTGTCCAACTCTGGCGTCCAGTTTACGAGCGAACGAGTGACGGAGAATCCACAGAATTGTTTTAAACTGAAAATAACCACTTAACATACCTATGAAGCGAACCGTGATAACCCACTGGATATTTATTCCCCGGGAGATTACCACCCAGAGGAAATTTCAAAACTGGCACTAACCCGTACTACTGATCCGACTATAAGGGGGGGAGTAATATCTGAAGAGGATTATCCAGGGGATATCTCCGCGCACCGTTTCGAATAGTTGCCTCGGCTCCGCGATAGCGGCAAGGTTGTGTTTTTCGGTCGCATGTGTGTGTTATAGTCGAGCGCCCTCTGGCGTATAGCTAAGAGCGCTTGACTTGTTATGTCAAGTCAGGCTTTATTTCATGTCGTCACAGTTTTTTCACCATACGGTACCCCAATCATTCTAGTATTACCAGCATCAAACATCTTCATGAAATTCCGACGGGGTCACCCCCTGCGGGGGCGCTAAATGCAGGCGGGGTATAAAAATTTCGCGATTTTTCTACCAATAAGTCGCTATATCTCGCAAACGATACAAGATATCGCCATAGTTACTATGGAAGGCGAATAGGAAACCGCACCCAAGCTTTCGAATGGCACAAATTTCAATGACCTTGAGTGACCTCTGGCCCACGTTTCAAGGTCACGATAATATTCAACGTCCAATAACTCGTCTAATAGTAAGTCGTGTATAATCTACTCAATGGTTCCGTTTTCAGTGACCTTGAGTGACAGTTAACCTAGATTTCAAGGTCACGGGGTTATCATAGATGACCTCGACATATTGTGTGCGCAGCTGACGCGCGATCTGTTTGCGAAAGCTAAGTTCTTGTTGGTTTCCGAACTCTTTCGGGATGGGAACGAGGTGCAAGAAGGTCGCTTTCGCTTCGGACTCAGCTTCACAAAATGCAGAATGGCAGAACAATGGATTTTGGCCGGATAATGTATCAACAAACGGCTGAAAATCGCGCGACAATAATGCCAAGAGACGGCCGAGGTCCTTTGGTGCATTTGATGCATTTTACGTAGCGATGCATGTAGGTCTCATGGTCTGGGCGGATCCAGTCGAGTCGTGCAGTGGCGTACCCTACCAGATCCTGGGCGAAATGGCCAGTGGCGCACCCAGGACGAGCATAAACTACGTGAATATAAACACTGAGACTCTCGGCTCACAACACTGACATCGGGCAGTGCCAATCGTCTAGTTTGTTTATGTTTTTTAGTATTACGATCGAGAAAAGGTCACGGATATCCTCATGAAATTTTTTTAGAATACGTCGGGAACGTTTTCTCATAATCTGAAAGCAAAAATCGAGGATTTATGCTCCTCTTCGCCGCCGATTCCCTGTGGAAAAGCTGGAGGGTATCGCTGATGCAGGGCACTCCAGCAGACAGTTTGTTTTGCGTGCAGACGGCTCATCAATATTTATATTATCTGACATGGCTTCAGCATGATTAGTGCCATGGCACTTAGTGTTGAGACTTTATAATTTATATTCGAAATCGTTAGTAATCGTTACTCGGTATCGCTTTCACTGCAGTACGATGCCCGCTTCACATGCGGCTATTAACGCAAATATTGACTTGTTGGAAAATGAAAACAGCTGAAATGCGCCTGTCAAGAACTGCAAGTAACATATCTTGCATTTTGCGAAGATGGTGTAGAATTTTTTGAGGTGACGTATGTTGGTTTCCAACAGTTACTAACGACAAAATTTATCATTTGTATACAGCCCAGCCCATCATCGTCATCATCATGTTCGCATTGTTCGCTGTCTTCGTTCTAACGATTCTGTCTTTGCAATTAGTCACGAGCACAAACATAATATGTTTTATGACATAGTTTAACGATCTGAATTTTAAAAAAAATTATGAAATTATTTAACTTTATGAGTTGTTTAGAAAATAAACTATCCGCCTTATTTTTCACATTTTGTGCGTGTACATGCTACCAATCGGTAGAGCTCGAAGAGGTGAACTGTTTGAACTATTTTTAAGCAAGAACGACATGTCCAGAGTCGTGCTGTCTCTACTTGCACTAAGGTCTTCATATAACAGTTAAATACATCGAGGTGTTGTTTTTGGTGTTCTGTGTTTCTTTGTTACGTTTGTTACCACCGCGACAGTACGCGAAACGGTTGCAGCTGTTTCATGAAACTTTCAGTATAGTCATACAATGGCTCTGGTGTCAGTCGCGATTGGGTTGCAGCTGTGGGTCGGATTGGAATTTGAAAATAATACATCCACGTCCATGTCTGCCTGGGATGATGTCATTAAACTGACCAGGTGGCAGCACCGTGCAGTGGGACGCGGGGCGAGGTTGACTGGGCCTGGCATCACCTATTTGCGACTGGTTTTCGTCCAGTCCATAATATTACTGTACTGTTTTTTTGTGTATTTGTTATTTATTTTAATTCTGTGTTTACTGCTTTTTTTGTGTCATAAATGCTGACTAACGCGGACATTACATACAACTATCGTAACTGACTAACTTCTGTTAGTGGACCTTGCAGTAACTTCTTACTTAGGCCACTTCAAAATTTCTTGATTGATTGACTGATTGATTGATTGATTGATTGATTGATTGATTGATTACATCATTTACATGCTCGTCGTGTGGCTTTTTAGTCCACTTAGTTAGGCCCAATACGGCGCCGCTCGCTACACACGAAGGCGACGTCTTATATTGTAGTCGCCGTTCTGTGTTTTTTAGGTCGACTTCCGAAAGTCGACCTAATAGTATAGAGGGGAAAATGTCCGTCCGCCCGTCCGTCCGTACGTCCGTACGTCCGTCCGTCCACAAAAAGTTTCTTCAATTTGAATGAAAGTTGGTATATAGGTAGAGGTCGATGACTGCTGCAGGACGATATGCCGTATGGCCGGATCGAAGGTCAAGGTCAAGGTCACGAGCCCTTCAAAGTTTGAATTCCTTCCATTTTCAAAATCTATCTCCTCCGCCATTTACAACGGCAGCTGGCAAATGACCACTAATTCTTAAACTAGGGCACAATATCTAAATTTGATCGGGCCGGATTTTTGATATTTGCCCTAGTT
>Ga0209149_1002261_pt1 | contig 10649 bp, 6 predicted proteins | sample WorMetTyACAVOLI2_FD_187423 | JGI IMG/M metagenome (GOLD analysis project Ga0209149, IMG submission 187423) | Marine gutless worms symbiont microbial communities from Max Planck institute for Marine Microbiology, Germany - Olavius algarvensis... ...
TATTATTAAAACGGCGAAGCGTAAATAAATTCAGGCATAGGTATTCTATGTTATGGCCGCTGAGTGTTGTTCTAGTTGCGAATACCAACGGACGGTTGGCTATCCCAGCACTAGCTGGGCTTCTTGTATAAGCTCAGAAGCAGAAGTGGCTTGTGACTGGATCTTTGGCATTAGCTAACGGTAACGCAGCACGCCACTAGTCATATTGTGACATATAGTCGACAAACTAATTACTTAATTCATAGGTAAAATTTGCCTTACATGTAGACTTTGGATACAACTCAGCGGGGATATTGGCAGTGCCGGTCGCAGAGTTGACAGTCACTTATCGAAGTGCACAAAGTGGGATTATGGACCACAACGTAATTACGACATTTACATGTAGTATTACTAAGGATACCATTGCCAATACTGCACTGCACGACGTCCTCGCCCCAGTTTAGCGATATTCGCTAGGTGGCACTATCAGTTCTTCGCGGTTTTTTGGCGTAGTGACGTTGATTTTTGCTCAATTTGGGCCATGATTCCAGTATTATTGCTATATCTGTTGTGAAAGTCGCACGACGATAGCGCTAACTGTTTTCCGTGATCTTGCGAACAAACAATTAAACAAACAAACAAACAAACACGACCGAAAACAACAGCTCGCTGGCTGTCGTAGGGACGAGGTAGAAATAAAATAAACCGATCGTCTGCGTTAATCGTCAACTCGTTCATATTGTTATACAGACTGTCGCTAAAAACTGCAATTTCTCAGAACTCGTCGGATATTTTACTACGAAATTTTTGCACGATTATTCTCAAGGGTTGACTACATGCTGCACGTTTTATAAAATTTTGTTAATATATGTAGAATTGCCCGGATCTAAAATACATAAAAAACCAAACCAGTACCTTCATGAGAGTAATTATTGTTGTTAGTCACACGCTGATGATGCTCCATGGATCAGTCCTGCGGTAAGCATGTAAAGACTGCCGCGGATGTATCTGTATGTCTGGACGACTCAGACGCCAGTGCGCCTTGCAGCGAATCGCTCTAAAGCAGTCGACCACATATTCCACAATATTAGTTGCATTCTCGTCAACACTGCGACCAGCAAAACTGGTACTTGTCGTTCCCGTCAGCCGCGGGTAACGTAAATTAAATCCTAAAATTGTAGCTGACAACAATAATATGTTTATACGGACACAGACACTGAGAGGAAGCAATTGACAGTTGACGACTATGCCTAAATTATTAGATATACAGTGTCAGACCAAACTATTATTGAGGTCTGTGCTATTAGCATATAGGCCTAAACGAGCTAGGACATGTTGTCTTGATATGAAACATTACTAATACTGAAGTTTATTCGCACAAAATGCACGAATATTACAGAACAAAGTAAAAAGTGTTACCAGCCTGCTGTAGATTGTACATAGGCCTATATCCATGGGCACATTGACGTCGACGAGATCGTATAAATGAACAACGTTTTTAACGCTGAGGGCGTCGTCGATTTATCTCGCTATAGCGAGTACGCAAAGATCAGTACTGTTTTTATTGCGTGTGCGTAGCGTTACAACTATTGAATACAACGCATTTATTTTCTGATACGCTAGATGTTGCACTCGAAACATCGCTTTGCATGCAAGTCATGATACTGCAGCCTGAATGATAACAGACTAAATGGACAGGAAACTGGACAGGAATATCGTCACTGCAATAAAAAGCTGGCCTGCAACCGTACTTTCCGAGAAAGGGCTGTCACTGTTTCGACTTCCGCGTCACACCACAGGTGTTATCGACTCATTGCGACAGTCGCGAGTTGATAACACTGATCGCTGGACTTTGTCTCCAGCACTGGATCCGGTGATCGAGATATGACGATGGACGGACAACAGACTGACAACGGACGGATCGATTTCGGCAACTAACGCATATCTGGTCCTTAAGGCGGACCGGCAATAAAGCACGTAAAGTTATCTTCAGAGACCGAAACGAAAGACCCGCAAACCTTAGCAAGAAAACACAAGAAAACACGTCATGCCGCAGCGCGATGCAGACTGTCGCCATCTTGTCATTTGTTAGCAGCTCACGCCACCGTCATTGAGCGATTCACGTCGCCTGTCACGTACGAATAATGGATACAAACGCAGTACTGCTGTTCAGACCTTCACGTAATATGATCGTCAAAATCCGCGAATGGCCCGTCAGAAAGATATTGTTAGAAAGACATAATTCCCATAGTACGGCCACCTTTTGTTCTCACAGAATTAGGCTGGGAGTTAGGGTTAATTATAGGGTTTGGGTTGGGATTTCGTTCTGATTGAAAGATCGCATAAAATGCGGGCGAGTATTACCGGTACCAGTGTGTTCAATCTAACCTTTTATAGTGCAAATGCAATCATAATGCCACATCGAATAATATGAAGTTGGTACACTGGCCGTTGATGGGTAGGCTGTTACATTTGGTACAGCGAGGAGGGGCCTAGCGCCACTTACACGAGTCAGACTGGTGACCAGCAGCGCTTTACAATCTCTGAAGTGGCAGCTGATTGGCATGAGCCAATGGTGCCGCAGCGCATTACGCGGCCATCCATTGTCCGCGCTAACGGACAATTGGACCCACGGTGCAACTAGCAGACACACCATCGCCCCAATCAGCCACACTAAGCCTTCACCCCGTAGCCGTAGCTACTGCTCATTTCCCGTCCTGTTGAGGGTAGGAGGCTGAGTTGGCCTGAGCACGCAGTAGGTTAGCAACTTGCTCAAGGTTGCTTGCAGTGGACCGGTGTGAGACTGAGTCGAACCCACAACCTCTCGGTTACGAGTCCGATACTCTACCACTAGACCACTGCACCACCCACTACAAGTTGAGTCATTACAAAACATGATTGAAGGGCTGTACATTGTTATTGTTGTGTATTACCAGCCTATGTAGCATGTGTCAACAGACGTGACATACTAAACGTTCCCTGCCGTGAACGTGATCGCGTGCACGCTTTGCGCCACTAGCGCACTGCAGAGAAAATTAAAACGCGCGCAAAATAAATGTGAGCATGTTTTTTTGCTTAATCTCGCAGAGGACTATAGGCTTACATCCCTCACTCCGAGTTCCTATGGCGGCGATACTGCGCGACGATGATTTTTAAGTTCATGCTTGAGACGTAAGACGAACAGATAACGCATTGTGAGTGCGTATCGCCAGAGTGCGTTATGACAGCTGCATGCTCAAGTTACCGTATACGACGATGCCACAAATTCGACGAATAACATTACATAAAAATCTCGAATCCAATTTTACAATGAAAATGATATCGTCTGGCATATCGTTTGGCGGTTTGGCTTAGTGGTAACGCGTTGATCTCGATCACTGTAGTTGCTCTACGTGGGACCCGGTTAGTAATGAGGTATAGGACTAGGTAACCGTTTGCCGGCGGGTAAGCCATCTCTGCATGTAACCAACCACCCAGGTCGACTCAGTCTTCTATCCTTCATGTGACGGTATTGTTTTATGCACATCTGCGAATTAGAGAAAACGTTGAAAGATTCGACGAACAATTAAACTGTACGGATTGATGGATTGTTAACCAAACCAACAGTTCCATGGACAGTTCAAAAGAATTCTCGACAATTACACCGCAAATTACTCGGTCAAACTTTTGTTTAAGTCACCACGAGTTACTACTACAAATGTCATGACGGTTACGAAATAAACACAAAAAAACACATCTTTAAATGCGCTAGTAACAGCCTGGCATGAAGTACGTTTTCATTTTCTGACCACATGTCTTCGAGGAACAAGACAGTCTGCGGACGAGCAAGCGGAGTGTTCCATGTACGATAAGATACTGTGTATTTAACGGGCAGGAAAAGAACTGACGGGTAGCCATACATGGAATCAAACAGAAAATTTAAACGAAAAACGAACTAAAAGTAAACCGAAGAGTATGATAAGTTCGGTCTAGTTTAATGATCCGTGAAGGCAGTCCGTGGGGTATCAGAGGTCTGTTAATGTGGGAAGGATTTGTTGAAAAGGTATAGGTTTTGAGCCTGGAGTGAAAGAGTGAAGGAGTGATGGATGCTGCGAGTGGTGATGATGACAAAAATGGCTTGACAAGCGAACGAGTTGCCGAATCGAGGAGAAATTGGTAAAGCTTCCGGAATGAATCTGGAAGTTGATTCCGAAGACGAAGTGATACATAACTACTGAATGAGCGATCAATGAGAAGATGGTCCACGTGACTGCACCTGACAGAAACTGGCAGAAATCACTGTTGCCGTGGCCGTACAGTAAGTGAACTAGTGTCAGCAGACCGCAAGTGCTGCCTTGCGTGGACAGACGAAACGAGAACTCACGCCAATCTACTGAGGCACTATGACCGTGATGGCGATGATGATAATGATGATGATAATTGGCGTAAAATGGCACTTTTTGACATAACATCGATCTCCTAATAAGGATACGGCGAACACAGATTGTATTAATCACTGCTGCCTTGTGCGTATTAATAAATGGATGGATGGCTGGATTACCTGTCGATTTCTGCAGCAGAGAATGCTCATCGACTGCTTATCGGATCACCAAAAATCTCCGTCGAAATCACTAACAATACCTCGCTATTGCTGTCTGTCGCTCTTCGCACAGTGACTGCCCCACTATCGGCATCATATTAAGTAGGCCTATAGGCCTACGTACAGGCGGCATGCGCTCGTTGGTCGGCCGTAGAGTGTAATAGCTTGGTCTGTCGTGATCACGACAGCAAGGTGTGTTCGCCAATGACAGCGCGCCGTGTCCAGGTAACACCGCCCATCTTCGGCGCCGTCGAAGCCAATCTCATCTTACCTGCAGCCGTAGCCTGGCTCGTCATCACGTAGCATCGCTAACGTCATCACCGTAGCACTACGCCCTTTCCACTACAAACAGCAAATACACGCCGTCTCAAAAAACACGTGACGACGTTTTCGAAGATAAGTTGAACTAGAACTGTCCGTTTACAAAGATTTTTGCCAACTTATTACTAAGACCACAGGCCATCGACAGGTGTTTTTAGTTTCCCACCTCACCTATTGCAGCTACTTTACCTTGAGAAACTGTCGAGACTTAAATATCATGAATTTAGCCTTAAATTGCTAATTTTTCCAACGGTACAATACTAGGATATTAACTGCAAAACTTTCACCATATTATTTACTTACTTATTATTCAACGAACGGTTTATAATAGAACAATAACAAGATTTATCGCAGACGATAAGGTTGTTTATCAGCGAGTGAGACGGGAGATGCGATTAGCTTCAGACAACAGCTCAGCACGATATTGTTTCAAGCATTTGAGCTGGAGATCGCGGTGAATTATCCTGTGCACATCATGCACTTGAACAGAGAATGGCAGTTTCACGCGAAATCTCACGAGCTGATCGGTGCCTTTTTGGCTTGTCCTCCTGACTGACCACGCCCACAAGGTCCTCCACTGCTACGTGCCGAACGCGGTATGCCGCTGCCCAGTTACCTGTTTTTTCGGATTCTCTTCAGCAAACTGTCGATGCTTCCAAGTTTCCAACCCTTGTCGGGCAATTCAATCAACAGCCTTTGTGCACCATACTGCTTTGACAGATAGAGATTTTTAATGAGAATTGCATCTTCCTGTAAAATTTTCATAATTTTGTTTAATTTTTACTGATATTTAGATCTTGACAGTTTCCCGAGGTAAAGTAGGTTCACGAGATAGGTGAGGTTGGAAAATAAGCACATCTGTCAATGGCCTATAATACTCTTGGTAATAAGTGTGCCAAAATTGTTGTAAACGGACAATTCTAGTTCAACTTATCGTTGAAGACGTAGTCACATGTTTGTGAGACACATTGTGTATAGAATAACATTATTTCACCACAATCAATGGTAGCATTAAAATACAATAATTAGTAAATATACCGTTTTTATCGCGCGTCAGCACAGCAAGGCTGACGCGCGATATTGATATAGCAGTTCTGTCCGTCCGTCTGTCCGTCCGTCTGTATGTCTGTCTGTATGTCAGTCTGTATGTCCGTCTGTCTGCCACGTTCCGGTATTGTATCGAAACGACTGCCATATCATCATACTTTCTGCAGTGTATGTTAGCCCGAGCATTCTAGTTTTCCCAATACTAAACAAATATCGCGATTTTTTGTCAAACCGGCCACGTAGCTAAGGATATCACAAATGTTTTCTTCCCGTGAAAAAAAACTATCTCACCTTTAAATTTATGCTTTCGGCAGCGGCCGCAACCATCGGTGTCCATATTTACTCCCCCCCCCCCGTAAACCCTCTGAAGTTGTTACTTCGTGTGCGCTGCTGACGCGCGATCTGTTAGCGATAGCTAAGCTTCTTGTTAACTGATTTGTATACTTTGGACAACGAGGAGGCCAAGAGAAAGCGAGGTCCTGTGTCCGTATTTCTATCAAAATTTTTGGGGTCAGTTAAATAATATATATTCATCTTTATTCACCATAATAAAAGTTACTAGTTCACTGTAATCATCTTGAGTAATACCTTATTAGAAAAAAATATGAACAGATATGAATAAACGTTCGAGTATAAACCGCAAACAGGCCAAGTATGTTACAGCATACATATATGGTGCGACATGAAAAGTGACTTGCAGTAATCGGAGATATCGATATCTTCAATTGCTATACAAGTCATTACGTCGTCGCTAAATGACAGTAAACTTTACTTATTTCTTTATTGTTGCAGCATACTCGCATGGAGGCCGATATCACGTGACGTGACAATGCCATTTAAATGACGTTGAACCGATGCCGTTAAAAACGCGACAGGAAAATTAGTGTCGTAAATCGACGCCTTTCCCGGCTAACATTTATGGCGCAATTATCTTTTAATTTTTTTTTAATCGCCCGCAGTGATCTAACTTATTGTTTCCGAGGAAAATGCGCCGCCGAATGTCAGAGCAGGTGCGCGAGTGGAAAGCGCGCGTGACGTACGACTTGTCTTAGCGAGACATAAACGTTGTACATTAACAATGCGCCACGCAGTTTTATGGTTCACCGTGCACAGATATAGGCATCCGGGCGAAATTTCTATTGTGGTGTTTTTACGTCGCCCAGAGACAGACTGCGAGGTATCTGTTTCTTGTTCGCCTGTGCAACTTTGTTAACCCTTTAATGGGCACATTAAAACCGCAGAGCAACGGACCATTATACAGCAATACGGTGATTGGTACACTGGCCGTTGATGGGTGGGCTGTTACATTTGGTATGGCGAGGAGGGACCTGGGCTGGCTGCGGCCCCGCCCAGTCCTTTCCTCGCTGTACCAAATGTAACAACCCACCCATCAACGGCCAGTGTACCAACTTCATATCATTCGATGGGGCACTGTAATTGCTTCTACACTCTAAAGGGCTAAGGTGCTCATTACCACGTATTATGTGTTACCGTACAAAAGTACTGCATGGCAAACGGTTACGACTGTCGTTGTTATGAAACTTTCGGAATAGATAAGCAATCGTTTGCGATGATGCCGTTAAATTGTGGGGCTTCGTCATTTTTGTCGCACATAACCGACGCAGTCAACATTTCATGCACTGCAGTCTGCGAGGGGCGGGGTCCGCTGTGCCTCGCACCTGCACTTGTTTACTAATTTATTCACAACTTTATTTTCACCATAAATACGATATGGTAGTAGAAAAACAAGCAAAACAAACAATAAGTAAAACAAGAAAAATACACTTAACTATAATACTCTGACAATGCACCAATGCCAAACAACTGACAGAGTCCGTTTGCAGAGTTAGCATATTTCATTAGAAATTTCTTTTTGCGGTTAACAACCAACACCTTTATGTCCGGTATACCAAACCACAGTCTACACTCTCTTATCACATCTACTGACACAGTACGAAAAATTTTCATTAAAACTCTGTTTATAGTAAATTCCAATGACCTTTCTTGAGTTTAATTAATTGGACAAGCTTCAAGTGCATACAATAAACACGGCATACACTTAGAATTAATTAACTGTAGAACTACCTCTTCAGAAGAGGATCTACCTATTTTACCAAAAACTGCATTAAATGCACGATAAAATGACGCTGTAGCACTGCATTAATATTGACAATAATAATACTAATGTTATTAACATTTTGTAAGTGTTTTGTGAGATGTATTGTACAATAATAAATCACATGCAGTTTTTTTGTATATACGTAATTGGGCGTCAATAAAATGTGATGGCAAAACGTGGTACTGCGGCATTTTTGTCCGTCTGTCTGTATGTCACATTCGTGCACTGTCTCCGAACGGATAAACATATCGTCAAACAGTTTTAGCTGCCGCGCGACGCTACGCATAGCGCGAAATGGCATGGCGCATCGTCTGTCCGTCTATCGTCTGTCTGCCTGTCCGCCTGTCTATCGCGTTTACGTAGTGTATCGAAACATGTCCTCAAACTTTTTTTTACCTTCTGCTAAGGCCACCATTTTAGTTTTCGCGTAGGAAATACTACGGCGAAATTCTGACGGAGTCCCCTTAACGATGGCGTCGAATGCAGGTGAGGTATGAAAAATAGCGATTTTCGATCAATATGACTCACTTTATCTCCGAAAAAATACAAGATAGAAGAAGCTCAGCTGTCGCAGAAAGACCGTGCGACGCTTCGTGTCATTGAATATTTTGTTAAGTCACTCAAGATCACTCAAGGTCATTCGAAAATGACACTGTTGCGTAGGGCGTGTGTAAGTCCCTATTAGTATTTCAATATATGTCTGTATGTCGTATCACCGTTTCTGAAATATTCAACGTCAAAGAATTGCGTGACCTTGAAACTGGGGTAGAGGTCGTTCAAGGTCATTGAAAATGACGCCGTTCGATAGATCATATACGACTTTCTATTGGTCGGCCATTGTAAGTATAGCTGTATGTTGTACCATTTTCAAGTTATTTGACGTTGAATAATCATGACCTTGAAAAGGTCACTGAAGGCCATTCAAACTGGTACCATTCGAAAGCTTGGCCGCGGTTTCATATTCGCCTTCCATAGTAACTATGGCTGTATCATTAACCGCTTATGAGATATTCAGCGTCAAAGAGTAGTGTGACCTTGAAAACTGGGTTAAGGGTTGTCCAAGGTCATTGAAATTGGCGCCGTTCGATAGACCATATATGACTTTCTATTCGTCCTACATTGTAATTATAGCTCTATCTTGTACAGTTTTTGAGTTATTTGACGTGACCTTGAAATCTGAGTTACAGGTCACTCAAGGTCATTCAAACTAGTACCATTCGAAAGCTTGGGTGCGGTTTCCTATTTGCCATCCCATTTGGTGCGGGAAAACTAGAATGGTGGGGCTACCCGACGGTGTAAAAACTATGAGAATATGTATAACCGTTTAGACTCAATACCGGCGTGTGACAGGCAGACAGACGGACGGACGGACAGACAGACGGACGGGCAGACAGACATCTTGCCACGGCATAGTCCGCGCTATGCATACGCATCGCGCGGTAAAAACCATAGTTACAATTGAAGACAATGAACTCGTTTGCCATATATTGAATTGTGCTATTTCTAATATTATTACCTTTACAATTAGTTTTCATGGTCAACTGTCAACTAAAAATGGTAAACGATGGCAGACTAATACGAAATCGTATAATATTGGCGTCATTTTCGGTCACACATATTACAAGTGCATGCCATTATTTGACGTTGAATATCTCAGAAACGGTGCTACATGATAGAGACATAGTTATAATGGAATAGGAACTTACACACACGCCCTATACTCGACGGTGAAATTTCGAATGACCTTGAATGAGCTTGAGTGACTCAGGGCGTTAACCGTGCGTTCCTGCAACGCGCTTAGCAAAACTTTCAACGACACGCAACGTCGCGCCACTCGCGCCGCCTCTGTATGACAGCCGAACTTCTTGTTAATTTAGTAAGTAAGTAAGTAAGTAAGTAACAACGTACTGAATAAGGTGACACTATCACGTCAAAGACATTGCAGGGTTACCGTATTAATAGGCCCCATATCACGATTCTAATTTTTATATCAAATATCGTACTGAAACACTCTCATCTGGCATGCTAAATAGAAATGGGATTCTTCATCAATGTATGCTGATACCTTGAAAACAGTGTAGTACGAAAAAGTAATTGTTACTACAGACTTAAATGGTCTAGCTAGTATAAACCTTTCAAACCCAAAATACAGCATGAATTATTTGTAAGATGCGATTACCGATAAGGCTATTTTAACCATTGCTTATTTTAAAAAAAAGTTTAATATCATAATCAGCACGGGTATAGTTATCACTAGCCAAGAATTTTTACACAGACTTTGTATCTGACTTTGCGAGTGAACGTTCGAGGTTATTCTATAGCCATACCGTGATGATAAATCACTGGAATGTTCGGCTTGAGTTAATGCTCTGGCGACGAGACAAGGTCAGCACTCAGCAGTCGCTGACAGCACATTGTAATGTATGACATTCCTGCATTTGAGTCTAACAATACCTTAAAACGTTGCAAGCTATCAGCACATTTATTATGCAGAAGCTATACATTAACTTGGTTGGCGGTTTGGCTTAGTGGTAACACGTTGGCTTCGATCAACGTAGTTGCGCTACGTCAGACCCGGTTAGTACTCGGATGGGTGACTGTCTG
>Ga0209149_1002262_pt1 | contig 10649 bp, 5 predicted proteins | sample WorMetTyACAVOLI2_FD_187423 | JGI IMG/M metagenome (GOLD analysis project Ga0209149, IMG submission 187423) | Marine gutless worms symbiont microbial communities from Max Planck institute for Marine Microbiology, Germany - Olavius algarvensis... ...
AAATAGGCCTTCCTATTAGTGCCAGCAATTAAAGGAGATATGTATATTAACACATTGTAATTATAGCCAGCCTGCGTCAATTAAATTAGACAACGAAAATATTGGTGGGCATTGTTACACCTTTACAGCCAACTTTTGCAGCTTCACTCCAGATTTTTCCGGGTACCCAAAAAGAACTCCCAACTTTGAGGGATGGGACCAAGACAGTAAGTACCAAGACCAAGACAGTGAAAATACTGTCTCGAGACAAGAAAGTATCACAAGTCATCCCATCATTGTAATCACAGACGTTATCGAACTCATTTTGGCAGAAACTAAAATTACGTCAATAAAAAAAATACGTTTTACCCTTTTCTGATCAGCGGCAAGTACTAGCAACAGATGTTACCAAACAGAATGAAGGCGAATTAAGTGACAAAATCGCTGTACATTAACGACCCTGTAATGACAGTGAGTCTTGATTGACGTGTCTCGTCAGTCGTCTTGAACCGTTTTGATGTCGAGACAGTAACTAATGGCGAGACCAAAACCAAGGCTGAGACAGTGATCATCAATATTGAGACCCAGACCAAGACAACAACCCTCAACACCAAGATCAAGACAGTGTAAATACTAACTCAAGACGAGACAGTTTCTCGAGACACCGATACCTGCCAACTGCATCGGAACCTGTTTACTGCTGCAGCACATTTTTTACATTCAATCCTTCCTGTCACCCCACCAACAGCATCAAATCACTTAAGGGATTGGTTAAAATTAATTCTAAATTTTAACTTATTACAGGTAATTAGGTAAACAGGTTTTGAGTTGGTGTTGTGTGTGAACAGCTTTATACATCAATAACTAATTTAGGCCTAACCAACCAATTCAAATTAATTTATTAAAATTAATTAATCAATTAACCTTTAGACTTTAAAGGTAATTATATTGTCAAATCGAATAATATGAAGTTTGTACACTGGCCGTTGACGGGTGGGTTGTACGAGGAGGGGACTGGGTGGAGCCGCAGCTCATCTAAGCCCATCCTCACTGTACCAGATGTAACAGCCATCAACAGCCAGTGTACCAATCACCGTATTGCTGTATAATGGTCCGATGCTCTGTGGTTTTAATATGGCCATTAAAGCGTTAATTCAAGCAACCAACCAGCCAATTAATAATATAGCCACGTGCGTTGCCATGAGTCAGAGCATAGCAATTTGCCCACAACAATACACAGCATTGCTAGTCCCACTTCAACATGATTATAACGTACGGCAGTCTGAGAATTCCGAAATTGTAACTGAGGCTGTCAACAGTTTTGGATAGTTTAAGAAAATTTGCACATTAAACATAAAATGAGAAAAATTTTAGAAAGAAAGCTAGTATCTAGGTGGCGAAAGTACTCTGGACTTGTGTTTTGCAAGACCAGAGGAAATTCCGGAGTGACAGCATCCACGCCACGCCACTGGAAACCGCAGGGTTCATCACTGTGGAGATGATTCCATATTGCGGGCAAATGTCACACGGGAAGTGGGGTCCCCTCCTGGGTGTAGTGTGGGGTCTCGGTCTGGGAGTTGGTCTTGCTGGTTGTCGGTTTCTCCTACAGGTGTTGGTAAGTATATTGCTCTGCTCATAGCTCATTGGGCATGAGTGGGGCGGCCCCCAGCACCTGGCTGATGAGGGCATTAAATCTCCGGGGATCCTGTTCATGACTTGGTGAGCGCAAGGGGTCATGAATGGTTGGCTACTTGTGTTCCTGTTCAAGATGTGCTGTTACAAGTCATCTTGAGCAGTAGTATGACTCATGACATTTCAGGGTGTTCAGAAGGAAGCCCTGCATGTTACCGCCAATTGGTGGTAATTTTTAACCATGCTTAAGCAGGGTAAATTTTCTTTTCTTTTTTTACCCTTCGACTTTGTCGTCGGGATCTGAGAATACTGGTCTGTCTCCTAACCGGTTATAATATCCTTAATTGGTAACACTCCAACATAAAGGAGTTGTTATTTATTATTCCTTTATGTAAGAAGGATAAAGCCCTTCACCTCTGTCGTTGGGCCCTTTATTTAAGCAGGATATAGCCTTCACCTTTGTCGTCGGGATCTTGGAATGCTGGTCTAACTCTTGACTGTTCATAATTAAGACTGTAAATTTTTCGCGGCAATCGCAACTTTCACGAATTTGTGCACCCGCTGCAAATTTTTGAATCATGCCGCGATTTTTTCAAATTTTGGTAATTTCTGTATAGTCGGACGTGTTGAGAGACGACAGACGTATCATTAATAACGAAAACTTAGCTATCACAACATGCTGTACCAGAATTCTGGAAAACTGTAAAGTGCCTGTGGGGACTACAGTCCTAGCTGGCCTAGCTATGTGACTGCCAATGATTTATTATTCATTTAATGGTTATACTTGTTGACTTTGTATTATTTACCAACAAACTCTTTTTATTTGTAGTTTGTATAGAACACCTATGTATAAAACTAGCTGTTTGCTATGTGCAAACAATCGACTTCCACTGTATTGTGCATTATCCATTGTCTGCCGCGATTGATCCGCGAAGTTTTTGCCGCGAAAAATTTACAGCCTTAGTCATAATTTCCTTAATTGGTGTTTAGCTCTAAGGAGTTTTTACTCTTCTCTTTATGTAAGGTGTATATTGTCCTGGGGGCGTGCATTCGGAACGTTCGGAGGCTTCAGCACTAGGCAGCTTACTCCTGCCTGCCCCATATGGAAAGAAAAAAGAAAGAAAGAAGCTAGTATCTATATTCTATCACAGACAGAGGCATGTATTTCTAGTAAGATTAACAACAGTCTACAAAATGTATGCTATAATGCTCAACCATTATTGCGCCAGTAACTCATATGAACACTAAAACAACAAATAACAATTAACAAACTCTTTTAACGGCCCTGCCACGTGGTCAATCCGGGTGAGTCGAAAATACACATCACCCACTGTCCCTATGATATTGTTTACCTCTTATCAGTTTCGTCCATTTTTACGGTCTAGTGTGTCAGATGGACACAAATGCAAACACTGGTAAGTCACTGTCAACAACTTCCTTCCAAGTCTTCTTAGGTCTACCTCTAGGTCAAACGCCTTCTACCTCACAAGCCAAACATCTTCTTACCCAATCACCTTCATCCTTTCGTACAAGAACTTAGCTATCGCAAATAGGTCGTGTGTCAGCTGTGCACACATTATGTTGAGGGCATCAATAGTGACCCTGTGACCTTGAAATCTACGTTAAGGATCATACAAGGTCATAGTTGAGTCATTTGATGGTGAATATTACCGTGACATTGAAATGTGGATTAGAGGTCACTCAAGGTCATTAAAACTGGTACCATTTGAAAGCTTGGATGCGGTTTCCTATTTACCCTCTATAGTAAGTTAACTATGGCACTATCTTGTATCGTTTGCAAGATATAACAACTTATTTTTATACCCCACCTGTATTTAGTGCCCCCGCAGGAGGTGACCCCGTCGGAATTTCGCCAATATGTTTGATACTCATAAAACTAGAATGACTGGGCTACCATGTGGTAAAGAAACTACGATAATATGTTAAGCTGTTTCCACAGAATACCGGAATGTGAGGGACAGACATTTGGATGAAGTAATTGCTATATCAGTATTGCGCGTCACTCAGTATGGTGACATGCGATACAAAGATGCCCATACCATCTTTACCACCTTGAGTCTGTGAACTTCCAGAATCAGTAAAGATGCAGTTTTGATGAAATATATGCAGTTTTGATGAAATAAACAAATAAACAAACACTGATTGTAAAAATTTTACAACTGCATAAGTATTTTAGTCGGAGCAAATAATGATGTACAAGAAAAATATTTACCCGGCATTCTCTAAACAATAGTTTAAAACGATCGTCTCCAGAGGTAACATGCGGCTCCCGCATCCTGGCCAGCAGAATGCCATATTTCAACCACTCCCGAAACACTGTCGCCAAGACATGTGGTAGCTGACTGGGCGCCAACAATGCCATGCCATTACTTAGCAGTACTTTGCGTTGAGCAACCAGGCTTTGGACAAAACGAAATGGTACAGCAATATGACAATTGTCGGGAAACCGAGTGTGTTCATTTCCGTGTCTCTCCAGTGCACATGATGTGTAACCAGCGATGATAGACTTCCAGTCTATAGAGCAGTCATCGAGCACAGACAACAGTTCACGAACCTCAGTCAGTTCAACTGACGCACACAACATCTCAGTCGACTTGAGAAAGTATCTGCGCAACCGATGAAACTGGCACACGAAACATTTTACTCTTACTTCGTCGAGGCTTTGCAGACGATAACGGAAAAGAGCACACTCAGCGGACATAAATATGTGCTCTGCTGTATAATCTCCAGCGCATGCTAATCTAGATTTTAAATCACAGACACACATCCCAGTGACAATTTATTGAAGTAAAACCAGATAACTGTGTGTGATCACAGAAGAAATTTTAACATCTCAGCCGGTATCTACTGCAATGCATACTGTACATTCTAAGTACACAATGCTAATCAGACGTATAGTTTAGCAGTTTACTTAGGTACTTACATAAAATTATACATCATATGTTGTTGTTAAAAGACATCAAACAGAACACTAATCTACACTGCCATAAACTTCAATTCAGATCAATTTCTTAGAAGCAAACGGAAATGAATGTTACTAACATTGCAATATTAAACAATAAAACAAATGGAAAGTTAAAACTTAAAAAAATACAAATATAAAAGAAGTACAATACATACAGTAATAACAAATTATACAATCCAGCTGAAAACACTAATAAAATAAAAATTTACAATACGGAGTTAAAACTGTCACACGATACCAAATTAAATATCAAATGCCTCCATGTGGCTGATGAACGGACATTATAGATATGAATATTTCCAAAATGACACAGATGGAGTGATTGCTGATTGTCTGCAACAGCCGAGCTTCTCATTATGACACTAGAAAATGCAATTCATAATTCCAGTGACTATCTTACTGTATAATCGTTTTACTACATAAACACTGAGCTGAACATTCAGTTATAAAATTACCTGAGCATAAAATGTGCAACAGAATCGACTGGTGTGCCTTCAATAAGATACTGGTAGTTAACTGAAGCAATTCCATTTGCCATCAGCTGTTTCAATGCGTGATAGTCATCTTGACAGTCATAAACATCACATAAAAATTTGGCTCTTGCAACGGTCCATTTTCTCAACAAATCTATACCAACACTTCCACTTGGTGGTATTACATAGAATGCCATAGTATTCTAAATTCAATGTGAAGACTCAAGATGTTCATTAATAGTCAACAGGTGCATAAAAATATACACATTCATGCTCTCCATTCCGAACATGAAATAGCTGCAAAATGTGCAGGTTGTTATATAGTAAATCCACGGTCATTCTAAAACATAAACATTTACAACTGCAAAATTACTTTCAAAATTAAAAAAACACTAAAATTCACAAGCAACTATCCAATGATTTACATCTACAGCAGTAAGAAGCAGTTATATTCTATTATTAGTCTGGACTACAACATATAGGCCTAGGCTCTAACCAATGACAACTGAATCAACATAGCACCACAGCCTCAGGTAAACTTCCTGCACGATTCATCACAAGAATAAATTATTGAATTATTCATTGTTTAAATTACTGACCCAAATTATCTGAACTTCAAAAAAGACACAGGATTCACCAAAAAAGTAGCCCCTTAAGGAACTTTTGCTGGCATTTCAAAATCTACAGACAGCTATCACATAAAATTTCATACATCAATTAACATATTATAATATAGCCTATGCAGTTGGATTAAGTTTCATTGTAATATGTACCAAATGTTGAAATTATGTTGCTTTAACCATGACAACCCGGCAATTTTAACATTACCAAAAAGAACTTAGCTATGGCAAACAGATCGCACGTCAGCTGCGCACACAATACGTTGAGGGTATTCATAGGCCTAAATATTACACTGTGACCTTGACTTCTAGGTCAAACTCAAGGGTCATTCAAGATCACTGGAAACGGAACCATTGGACAGATCATACACAACTTACTATTAGTAGAGTTATTTGATGTTAAATATTATTGTAAAATTGAAATGTGGGTTAGAGGTCACTCAAGGTCATTGAAAGTGGTACCATTTGATATGTTGGGTACAGTTTCCTATTCGCCTTCCATAGTAACTATGGCCTGTAGTAACTAGCAATTTTGGAGATATTCAGCATCAAAGAATGGCCTGACCTTAAAATCTGGGTTTGAGGTCCTTCAAGGTCATTGAAAATGGCGTGGTTCGATAGATCATGTATGACTTTCTAGTTTCTATTAGTCCGCCATTTGCGAGTTATTTGACATTGAATAATACTGTGACCTTGAAATCTGGCTTAGAGGTCACTCAAGGTCATTGAAACTGGTGCCATTCAAAAGCTTGGGTGTGGTTTCCTATTCGCCTTCTGTAGTAACTATGACCGTATGTGTAGCCGTTTGTGAGATATTTAGCATCAAAGAGTGGTGTGACCTTGAAAACAGGGTTAGGGTTCGTTCAAGGTGATTGGAAATGGCACCATTTGATAGATCGTATACGAGTTCCTATTCGCCTTCCATAGTAACTATGGCGATATCTTGTATCGTTTGCGAGATATAGCGACTTATTGGTAGAAAATCGCGAAATTTATATACCCCACCTGTATTTAGCACCCCTACAGGGGGTGACCCCGTCGGAATTTTGTGAAGATGTTTGATGCTGTTAAAACTAGAGTGATTGGGCTACCGTATGGTGAAAAACCATGATGATATCATTGATATGTGAAGCCGTTTTTATCTGATACCGGAACGTCACGGACAGACAGATAGACGAACAGAAATTCTATATCAGTATCGCGTGTCAGTGTGCTGACGTGCGATAAAAACTGCCTCATGGTGTGCCAACCAGAATGTTCGTCTGAGTCAGCATGATACAACCAGTTCAGGTAAGTTTCCTGAGTTCAAATACTGTGCCTAAAATTATACACTGTGACTAAAAAAAGACGTGAGGACATTTTCGAAGATAAGTCAAACTAGAACTGTCCGTTTAGGGGTCATCCATAAAGGACGTACACACGGAGGGGTGAGGGGGTTACGCCCAATGCGGACAAAAGCGGACAACGGGGGAGGCTGGGTTGAGAGTACTGCGGACGTCCGCATGAGACCAGGTACCCGCAGACATTCACACTCACAGTGCGGGCATGGCGGCTGCCAGCAGCCACAACAATGATACTGATGCTGACGACGACGATGCTGATACGGCGACTTAAAGGCCATCTGATGCAGCTTGCACCTGCCACTGAGTGCATGCCACCTGTCTGCAACTTGTTTGACTGGCTGCAGTCAGCATTTGTAGATACTCACTAACGCCTTATTAAGCCGCCGCTCGCGAGAGCGGCTTAGTGTGTCGATGCTGTCCATCTGTTCGTCCGTCTGTCGCCAAAATGCAAAAACGCGATTTTCTGGAAAACTAAGCAATTTAGTAAGTTGTAATTGGACTTTTCAAAGAACCCATTATTGGATCCCTAAAATCCAAGGTGGCCGAGATCCGCCATCTTGAAAATCGACGTGGCGTCATTTTTTTCTGCGGAGGGTGGTCCGATTTGGATAAATTTTCACAGACTGGTGCAGAATGACACGTCGACTGCGGTGATGTGGTCGAAATCGAAACCAGACGTAGAATTCCAACATGGCGGACGTTTGGGAGAATTTAATGGCATGTCATCCCAGAGCCACTTGCCACACTGCAGGGTGCTGCCACCTGACGAATTCAATGTCATGATTCCAGAGCTACGTGTCACATTGCAGGGAGCTGCCACCAGGCGAATTCAATGGCATGTCATCCCAGAGCCACATATCACATTGCAGGGTGCTGCCACTTGGTGAATTTATTGTCACGATTCCAGAGCCACATGCCACATTGCAGGGTGCAGTCACCTGGCGAAATCAATGTCATGATCGTGCCACATTGCAGGGTGTAAGAATTCCAACCGCCATATTGAATATCGTTTTTCGCCATATTTTATTTTATTTTTTTTTGTTTTTAATGCAGTTTAGGCTTTGACGAGCGGTGGCTTTCGTATCGCCTCCGATACACTTGTTAGTTAACAGTTAGTGTCCATGACGCTATAAGAAAGTGATAATTCTAATAATAACACGTGAGAACTGTTGTTTTACACTCGTTTTATATTATGCAGAGATCGCGTATATGCAGTCTGTCACAACAGCAATGAGCTAATTTCCTCACAGCCATATTTGCAGATGTCCGCAAAGGGAGAGAGAGAGAGTACGGCCTGATGCGGACAAAAGCAGACAAGGGGGAGGGAGAGGTCAAATTTGCCAGATTTATGCGGACGACTTTATGGACGACCCCTTACAAAGATTTTTGGCACAAGTTATTACTAAGACTACAGACCACTGACAGGTATTTTAGTTTCCCACCTCACCTATTTAGTGCAGCTACTTCACCTTGGAAAAATGTCGAGACCTAAATATCAATTTAGCCTTAAATTGCTGATTTTCCCAATGCTACAATACTACCTAGGATATTAACTGCAAAACAGTCACCATATTATTTTACTTGCTTATTACGGTATTCAACTTATGGTTTATAATAGAACAATACCAAGATATATTGCAGACGATAAGGTGGTTTATCAGCGAGTTAAACAGATGTGACTGGCTTCAGACAACAGCTGAGCACGATGTCATTTGAAGCATTTGAGCTGGAGATCCTGGTGAATTACACTGTGCACACTCCAACAGAGAATGGCAGTTTCATGCAAAATCTCATTAGCTGATCAATGCCTTTTTGGCTTGTCTTCCTGACTGAGCACAAGGTCCTCCAGTCCTCCACTGCTATGCGCCAAAGGCGATCTACTGCTGCCTGTTTGCCGGACAATTACTCGTTTTGTGGATTTTCATCTCATGGACTCATCTCATGCCGGCTCACCCGGACTGACCACGTGGCAGGGCCGTTAAGAGTTTGTCAATTGTTATTTGTTGTTTTATTGTTCAGCAGATGCTTCCAAGTGTCCAACCCTTGTCTGACAATTCACTCAACAGCCTCTGTGCACCATACTGCTTTGACAGATGAAGATTTTTTATCAAAATTGCATCTTCCTGTGAACAGGGAAATTTCCCCGATTTTGTTTAATTTTTACTGATATTTACGTCTTGACAGTTTCCAAGGAACTGTGAAGGTGTGAAAGTTCTTGGAACGTTCGCTCCCAAGGAATGAAAGTTCAACAGGCGCGAAGAGGAGCGAATGTTCTATGGAACGAAAGTTCCATGGCAACGAAAGTTCTCTCTGCAGCCTTTTCGCTCCCGGAAACGAAAGTGCTGGGTAACGAAAAGTCCGGATTGTTTATGGATGTTTCACCCCTTTAACGTTTCGCCCCCTCGACGTTTCGCTCACTTCCTAAACGTTTCGCCCCTTGGACATTTAGCCACATGGACATTTTGCAGCCAGGACATTTCGCCCTCGGGACGTTTCGCCCCCAGGACGTTCTGCACACTCTACGTTTCGCCAACTCACTTGACGTTTTGCCCCCGTAAATGGACTTTTCGCCGCCTGTATTTTTGCGCAGACACAATAACGTATCAACTCTTCTATAGATTTCTTAGCGCTCACAAGAAGTGACATCACTCATTCACAAACTGTAAGCTACTGGTTAAATTTTATGTTGCATATTTATTCACTTTTCTGTCTCTTAATCATACCACAACGATCACAAACCAAGTACGAACGCTGTCATAAGCATGAACGGTGAACAATACATAAAACATTATTGTGTCAAATTGCCAATATATTATTTGACCAGTGGCTTCGTAGGCATAGGCAGGAACGCCGGTAGGCTATCTGTCCCACTGCCAAAATTCTGTGAAAAACTGCAAAGCCGCACTCACACATCATTAAAGATGCGCCGCCTGCACCAGCGTTATGTCCGACATTTGATGTGGATCATAATGAGTATATAACTATCATCAGCTATTAACACATAGGCCTAACATAACATAATGTTGAGACCCGGACTCTGGCTAAGCCTCTATGTCAGCCACATACTTCTAGGCCTAGTCCAGGAACGTCTTTGAAAGTCACTAAACTTGGGCATAGTCGCCTTACAGCTTCAAATGAATAGCAGTTAATGTAGACCCAAATCCAAGGTGGCTGAGGCAATAACTTGTGAGTGCTAAATAAATTTATGGAAGAGACGATACGTACAATACATCCACAAAAATTACAGGGGCGAAACGTCCACTGAATGGGAAGAAACGTCCAGTGAGTGGGTGAAACGTCCTGTTACAGTCCAGATACCCATACATCTGTCTATGTTGAGTTATCATAGCAAGTATGGCAATCAGTGCTGTTACGATTATCGTAGTTACGATATTTATCGCGACATTTCAGAACTAATGTATCGTATTTTTATCGCGATATTTCTTATGCGTGCGGTGTAAAGGTGTAACAATGCCCACCAATATTTTCATTGTCTAATTTAATTGACGCAGGCTGGCTATAATTACAATGTGTTAATATACATATCTCCTTTAATTGCTGGCACTAATAGGAAGGCCTATTTGTTGCATGCTAGCTTTGCGTTGAAGGACAGTCA
>Ga0209149_1002263_pt1 | contig 10648 bp, 5 predicted proteins | sample WorMetTyACAVOLI2_FD_187423 | JGI IMG/M metagenome (GOLD analysis project Ga0209149, IMG submission 187423) | Marine gutless worms symbiont microbial communities from Max Planck institute for Marine Microbiology, Germany - Olavius algarvensis... ...
GGTCATCATGACTGACATGTCAGGCCTGGGTAAAATTCCAGTGGCCTGGATTTCGTAGAAAGGCCCCGCCCTACAGTGTGACCCGGACCCTGGAGGGTTCAGAGACATGGGTCATCAATCATCTGTGTTAGGAGCCCTGTAATTACACTACTGGTGACCTAGTGGAAGAAGATTGACGTTGAGAATGTGACGTAATTGTTAGCGATTATTGAACTGTGTAATGTCTCCCGGACTATTGTGTAGGTAGACACTAAACCCTATTATGATGATGATGATGATGAAGTGAGATAAACGTTACAGAGAAATTCCTATTACCGCCTATATCACGTCATGGTTGTAAAACTTTACCACCCTTTCTAATTTTCCCGTAACATTCGCATATCTTGCACCATTTTGGAGTTATTTGACGACGAATAATATCGTGACAGGTTAGGGGTCACTCAAGGTCATTGAAAATGACACAATTCGATAGATCGCATACGACTTGAATCTTCCTAGTCGACTTCCAATGTAACTATGGCTGTATCTTGTATGATGTATCGTATTTGAACTACCGCGAGATATCGGTCGAAAAACGCCTATTTTTCACACCTCCCTTCCATTTAACTTGCATGATCACCTAGACCCCATTCAACTTTTCCCAAAATTTTAATACAAACTGTCGGGAGTCCCCAGACCGTTAGATGGCGCAAAAAATATGCTCTATGTCCGAAAAGTTCAAATCTCTGAGTAGAGTGCATCAACGTCACAGACAGACAGACGGATTTGCGACGACACAAGGCGAACGTAACGTACGTAGTAACGTTCGCCTAAAAATCAATAAGCCGCCGGCTTAGGGGTCTGACCATCTGACAAGCAACGGACGGACGACGCACGACGGAAATCGGACGGATGGACGAACGAACGATGGACCGACGTCGGCAACTATTGCTTATCTGGCGCGAGCCAGCTAAAATACCAAACCGAATATTGCGATATTTTTAAATACCGATACCGAACCGACTTGGAAAAATACCGACAAAAATACTGACTACCGATGTTAAATACCGACACCGACCCATGACTAATCGGTATCTCCGATATTTTGGGTCAGAAATATCAATATCGTATCGATCTCGACTCACCTCTAAACTTAAGCTTGGCACTAGTTAAGTAAGTAGTAAGGAACCTTTAATACACGTACATTCTCGTGGATGGAAGCGGACGCCATCAATTACTGCCGGTTCCTTTTGCTCACTTAACACCGTAAAATTAGACTGTTCCCTGTAACACTGGTAGTCAGGGGCGTCTATCCCCCCCTAACACCTTGTAGCAAGTTCCTTCCCTCCCCTTCCCCTCCCTTCCCCTGCCCTTAGAAGTAGGTCCCCCTTATTGCGGCTAGGGGGTCTGGGTGAGCACATTAGCTCCCCCAGCGGGTCCGGGCGGAGCCCGGCCGCCAAACGGTATTTGGTGAATTTCAGGCTAAAAATCTCGCCTCTAGTAGCAACGATCTTTCGGAGCTTTTCAGGAAATGAAACATCAAATTATGATTTTTAATTTGCACAGAAATTAATCATAGCGTTTTTGCAGAAACTTAGGGGGGAGTGCATTAATAATTAATGCACTTCTCCCCTAAGTTTCTGCAAAAACGTCCCCCCCCCTACTTTTTTCATGGTGCATTTGCTCTATCGTTTATATGGAGTAGACGCCCCTGCTGGGAGTGCATAATGGAATTGCTGCACTTAACGCCAGTAACTACTGCTGAATTTCCGAATGCTTTTAGCCATTTTCAATTAGTTACAAACACTAAATACGCAATAGTAAATTTTAGTAACTTTGAAGTTTGAATATGTTCACAAAAATAGTATCCATTCTAGACTTTATAGTAACTTCACACAAGGGGGCTGCAGAGTTTGCAATGGTTTAGAAAGTCGCTGAATAATCTGCACGAGTCTATAGAAAATGCAGTAACATGCACGAGCTACTAATAAAAACTTTCCTCATCTAGTAGTTGCATAGCTATACTATACTATTGTATTTATTGAGCCATAATTAGCCAGCATTTCCAATATCCATTATATATATTCTATTTAGCCATTTTGGTTACTACTCTAATAAATGTTTGCTTGCTTGCTTAATAGATATACAAATAACTGAATCAAAATAAAGTTGCAAACGATAAATTTTTATTATAAAGACAACTGACTAGCAACAGTAAGTCCCTCAAACTGTTTCAATATTGAAGTTTCATAGTGCAAGATATTAAAACACAACACTAAATTTTTGCTGTACACAACAGTCCACAATATAGACCTAGCTTCTACGTTTGTTATCAAACACTTTGACCACACGAAGTGCATGATAACAAAAAATGTCACAATTGGCAACAGTTTAGTATATTCTAAAAAAGTCAAATCAACTGTCTTGTTTGTGGCGCTTCCAAAATCTGCGAACATCTTCGTGGCCGGCTCGGGTAACCACAAGAACGCGTTTCACTGAATTCTCCCACACCAGCACACCCAAATCCTACAGCCAACATTCGCACTGTCAGTCATCTACTGTTTATAACAAACAGCCGTCTAATGTAGTGTACGGTACATTGCTTAGCTAAATGTCACACTTCCAGCGAATTAGTTTTCACAGTTTTCATAAATAGGTAATTTTGTAAACTAATGCTTGGTTTTGATTATGCCTCTTGTAAAGATGTAGTTGTATCCACCTATATTTTCATTATACTAACCTAATTAAGACCAACTAGCTAATTGTATTGTATACTACTTAGAATTAGAATACCTTTTTTAATTGCTGGCACTAACAAGAGGCCTTTCAGCCGTGTACTTGCTTAGTGTTAAAGGACAGCCAATATGTGACAGATCATCCATTCATTATTGATATACTGAAGATGGACAAATCTATGTGTGATTGATGTCCGTTCATATTTACATGATAATCAACGATAAACATTAACGGTAACTCTGGTGGCCGTATGATGATGACCAATCAGTGTCGATATTGATCGATGACATCATGACATCGACCGATGAAATCAGTTGGAGACAAGTTGAAGTGAACTGTGACCTCAGTTTTGAGAACATTTTAGATAGATCAGACTATGACTGACGGTGAAGAGAGAAGTCGTGCTTAACGGGGCTCGAAGTGAAGTTGCTGGCAGTCAGACGAACATCATCTTACTGTAGACAGGTGAAAAAGATCGTATAATTGTGACGCGACATTCGTTCATGTGAAGGATCATCTCTGGGTGACGAACCGTGAACATTTGAAGTCGGCGACGACAACAAGACCTTTGTGGAGTTCGGTGGATCAGCAACGTGAAGTACATCCTTCGTGAGACAAGATCATTGCTTGCATGCCGATCTATCCTACTTGCTTGCATTGTATAGCTCTAGCATAGCCTAGATTGAACTATTATTAAGTAGAAAATAGTGCCAGCCTATTGTACTAACATCATATATGATATAATTGTTTGTTTTAATATTTGTATAAAATTATACGCCTGTTATTGCCAACACATAAATATTTAGCTCAGTTTGAACGAGAGTCGCGTCCAATCCTGTTCTACTTCAGGCAATTTGGGTTGTCGAAGTGGATAAAGGTAGTTTTTACAGTGGGTTAGAGATTCACTCTACATCTCTCTGTCCACAAGCTATGCATGGCGGATGCTATTATGCTTTCACCATGTCCTGCTGTCCCATGCCAACAGGGACTGATCTGCAAGACGGGCGAGTCCATTACACAGATGCAGCAGCAGAGGCATCATATGACAACTTTCCAGACAATGTGAAATTCCCCAACAATTCCCTGATGGTTCGCGGCACTCCTCCATGGCACTCGGCATGTTAATTTTGACTCATATCATACCCGTACTAGTACTAAATACCTGTATGAATGCAAACATGCAATTTACAATAAACAGTTTTAGGCAACTTTTCCCTGACAAGATTTTTTCCCAGACATTTCCCTGATTTTTAGTAAAAACCTAGACATTTCCCCGACAGCTGTCAAATTCCCTAAGATTTCCAGGTTTTCCACACAAGTGGTCACCCTGTCAACAGAGATCAGTGCACAGTTCAGTCTGTGACAGTGAGCTACAAATGACACATGCATATAACGACAAAGAAAACAAAGGTCAATTACTGTGTAACACAAGTTCAACGATACATACACGGGCATGATCTCGTAACACTTCAAAATCTTTCTGGCTCAAAAACTGACTGTACAGGACGCCATCGGCAAACCGAAACCGATCTCGCTCCAATTCCCACAGCCGTACCTGGTCTGTTACCGTCGCAGGAATAACTGGTTTCTGCAACGTCAAAAAGACTGCATATCAACTTGCAACTAGTTATACTATATTACTAAGCTCACAATGTTGTCTGTCATTACCACAACACACAGTGTATGGTTGTTCCAAGCTCTTGAGCACACTATCATGTACTCAAGGTCAGAAACGATTGGTTAGCACAGCCCTAACACAGTGACATCACAAAGGACAGAGCTGTCAATCATTAACTCAACAGTGTGGGATCACTCAGTTCTGACAGCAACAGAAAAGTTGGCAGACCACGAAAAACCAAAACTGGGGTCAAGTTTTCCTAGTCTCAAAACAGTCTTGTAGCAGATCCAAAGTCTCAGACGACATCCGTATCAATCTCCACTTAAGCAAAACTCAAATAAGACCTCAGTTTCCCAAGCCAGAAACAACAAAAGCCAATGGTAATACGAAGCTCACCCGTTTCAGCATTTCAGGATGAGCATTAGCTCTCATGTAGTTGATGATCTACAGAACAGTTGAATATAAATTACATAATATTAATTGCAAACATTCTGATACGTGTGATATATAACTTCATACAGAAAATGAGCAGTCATGTGCAATTCCATCATGTAACAATTTTTAATCAATTAACTTAACTTTATATCTCCTGTCTCTCTTGTAAATTTTTCACTCTCACAATGGGAGGCGATGGCCTCACGGTCGTTGCAGACACAACGTCAATCATTAATGCCCCGACTGTAGAAGGGTGGGGGCAGGGCTAACATGGACACTCAGTGGAGGCCTAGGGTACCCAGATCACACCCGGCCTTAAGGCATGAAACGTGGTTTTTGAGATCTTCAGCTTTACGAAGCAGCAGCAGCATCAGAACACACTAAATTAGTGACTGTTAGGTAAATGATAACTACATTACAGGCATTTAAAGACTGGCAGAGTGATGTAACAGTTAGGACACTCGACAAATGGTCGAGAGCCTGTAGATTCGACTTACTTTCACATAATGACTCTCGGTACATGGTTCACACATGTGCCTTTCACCAGGCAGTATAAATTCGTAGTGGCCAAAGGGTGGAGATGCTCTGTGACTGGTCACAGTGGCCCATGCATCACAGACTCGATGGCATATCCACCTCTGGGCTCAACCTAAGGATAACCAAGACGAGCTCTAGTAAGTACGGCATCTGTGCTGATAAACTGAAACTAACGAGCTACTATGATAACACAAATCGAAACACACCTGTTCAGATGTGATGCCGATGGACAGTGCTGAACGAATACTGTCACGCGTTATGTTGCAAACAGCAAGGTTAGGAAACCTAAATGAATCACAAATGGCTGGTACCAATAAAGCGGTAAAAACTGAAAAAAATTCATTCCCTCATTTGTGAAGACCATTTAGCTGACAATAAAATGTGGCGTGGTGGTGGAATGATTAAAGCTTCAGACTTGCACTCAAGACTCCTGGCCGTTCCACTATCGTGTATATCCATCTCTCGGCAAATCATTCACATAATTATGTACCTCTGTCACAAAGCAGTATAATTTGGTACTAACAAAATGGTGATGATGCTGTGTGGCTGGGAAGGTAACTGTGGGCCTGACAGAAAGTAACAGCAGCCTACTGTCCAGTTTATGACATCACCTGCAGTTTGGGGATGGCTTTGGACCCACTCAGCACTCTCAGCCTACCGGGCTAAACAAAACCTGCCCCTCACCTGTATGTTCACTGCTCCAGCCCCAATGCTCTTGCAGACTATGGCAGTATCTTCAACATTTTTACAACAAAATGACATTGCATTCGTATTTAAGTTTCAAAACTAGAAAGGCATTCGGTAGAGCGCATTTACCTCCGACAAAGGTCTTCAGGTGGCTCAGTGAATAAAACCATTTTAAAACCACGGCTTGCTGAAGCGTTGCGCCGCCAATGGGATTTTCCCAACATAAAATTCCATGTAGCAGCACTTATATGATATCGGAGAAAGCAATCCGGTTCCGGCATCCGGACTATAATCCGGATCGGTCTCAAAAGTTAATCAGTTCATCCATGTCCCGATATCCGTCGACACGCAATATTCCATCCAAATCCATGCACGCATTTTTCAGTAATCTTGCTAACAGACAGACAAACATGGGCAAAAACATGTAGCTCCTCCTTTGTCGGAGTTAAACACCAAATCTAAATTACAATGTACATTATGAGTTCAAGTACAACCTAATACACAAATATAATAGCTGTTCATCTGCTCATTCTTTTAACAGCTACTTAAAGCATTGTACATTACCATTGCTTTTCAACAGTTTCATAGCCACAGTATTACATTATTACCATATCATCATCATTATTTTATTATGTTATAGTAAATATTAACACAGTTTATTATGTCTTACATAGCAGCTGGACGTGCTTCAAATTTTCTCTCTATTAGTACACTTTAAATGTTATGAACTGGGATGTAAGCAAGTAAACAGCATATCATAACATCATGTTGCTGTAAAATATCTTAACGGAACATGAATCTATGTTGTCACAGCTATTCAGCAGTATTTTCACCACCAAGTGACTAGTGACGAACCTATAGAGCATTTGACAGAACAAGGCCAACAGTGCAAGTTGTAGTGACGAATCTGCAATAAACAATACAGCACTAAATACACACCATACATTTAAACAAGTCCAACTTCCTCAACAATGGCCAAGACAATAACCCCCAACATCACTGCATCCATCTTTGTCCAAAATTATCATTTGATGAAGGTGTTTCTTATACAATTTTCTTGCTTACTAAATGCAGCCAGTACAGTTCCATCATTTCACTAAAGCTTACACACACCAATGTGTAACCAATAGGGCAACGGCAAAGTAAATGTAAATCGTAACTTGTTGCAGCTGCAGCAGCAATAGAACCATATTATAATCAGCATCTCTCCTTCATCATATGCTGCATGCAAGCAGTGGATGACAATCAATCAATCAATCGATCAATCACGTTGGAAGGCCATTACCATGTACAGTTTTCAACATTCTCAAGCTCTGCACATAAACTGAAGGACATCAAACTACTAGTGAATACGTACTTGTGTATGCATAAATGCGATAGTTCGTTTCGACAACGATAAACCCATTTTCGTTCGCTTCTGGAGTGCCATGCTTCATCATGCTGGACGTCAGGTTGATGGCAAGTCTTGTCGGATAGAATCGCTGAGATTTTCGCTGCAGCGTAATAAATGGATTTCAATTATGCTTCAGAATATGTAATTTTTAAATTATTTATTAGCATTAAATTATTATTATGCAATATGCATGTAACAATAATATGACAATTTAATACTAGCAGTACTACTACTACTACCACTACCACTACAGCAACAACAACAACTACTACTACCACTACTACTACAGCAACAACAACAACTACTGATACCAATACCACTACTACAACAACAACTACTACTACTACCACTACCACTACTACTACTACTACAGCAACAACAACTACTACGGTACTACCACTAAATAGTAACAATGATAGATAACTTGATTTGCTGTGTATATTGTGCTGCTTCGGCATAATAAATACTATACATGACTGATAGACCTTCACAATATTTTGGAAACCTGCAGCATATACTGTAGAAGACGAAGTGTTTTTACACATCACATAACATTCACAAAATAACACACTTTTCTGTGTGTTTATCAGATTTAGCCCATTACATGTCACGGCAGACTAACTGAACACAGTGGCCGACCATTAGCAACAACACCCACAAACCTGTCACGGCAGACTAACTGAACACAGTGGCCGACCATTAGCAACAACACCCACAAACCTTTCGCTGGTAAACAAGTCCAAATTCTCGTAAATGTTGCAGAAAACGTTTCTGGTTCTCAGTCATATTGTCCGTAGAGTAATCCTGTCAGTTGCATCAACAAGACGACAAATTCAGCGAGATAGTTCATAATTATTCACAGGAACACAATAAATTTCAGCAAAATTATTAACGTGCTATTTTGTAGCAAACAGTGATCAAAAGCATCTGAAAATCAGTATCCAGAGACAAATTATAACATACCTTTCCTAGTGTAAGAAAGCTAAGTTGGAATAAAAACGTGAGACATTCGATGTGATCAACTCCACGCGACTGAAACGGTGCAAATCACACGTCAATGTTACTAATCAATACATCGGCATTACCATCATTACACAGTCAATACAAAATGCTGTAGTGTAGTTGGCAAAAACCATGCTAACTAGTATGCCTCAGATGCAGTAACAAGGTTTTTAGGCAATTTCTAGTCGAGGCTCCTCCTCCCCGTACTTACTCTTATTATATTTCCATTTAAATATTTCCAATTTTTAGACTTTTCTTCTTCTTTGTTTTCATTTATTTTAAATATACTACACAATTGCACAACTTGAATGATCCATATAATTATTCTTGACAACCAATAAATTATGACCTCTGTAATACCAGCTTTCCTTACTCTGCACGTCACTAGGAACCCTGGTACAGCAAAGCTCGATCATGCCTACTGTTTGCAGACGTAAGTTATATGCATCACATGATCCTGTGATTACACGTGCTAAATGCTTCTAGTAGGACAAGCCTTCTGTTTACTACCTTAACTTAACAGAGTTAAGCACAGTTAGTAACTGGGCAATCCACCCGACTGCGTGTTCCTCATTAAGGATGGATGGTAGGGGTGTGCAGAAAACCAAAAATTGGTTCAGATGTGGTTTTAAAAACCGAACCATCCAAACTTTGACTTCGACTCAGACAGTTTTCCAACAGAAACTGCATACAATCCGCAGTTCAAATTAGAAGTGACAAAAAATAACTTCACTTGCATTCAATGGTGCAGATAAAGAACGTTTTAAAATACTACAAAAACACAGCTTAGCATCTAGATAACACACAATACGATTGTTACAGTTTATTAACTACAGTATCAAAGTCTGATATACACAGTTCATTCAACATATCAGAAATATTGTAATATTTACTGTAAATTAACTACTCAACTATTACATAAGTAGTAAATAACTATAATATCCAAACCAAACTGTGTTTTTTTCGAACCGAACCAAACAAAACACATTCCAAAGCAAATCTGAGTTTTTTTTCCAAAAATCAAACCGAAAACAAACAGAAATAAAAAATATCCATTTCCGCACATCTCTAATGGATGGATATTAACTTTCTAACAGGTTCTAGATTTGACCATCCTACATCGTAAATCAATCTGGATTTCGACATTTGCCCAATATGATTATTCACCAATGCTAAGCAAGATGAGAGAAAGTGTCCTAAAACTGTTTGTGCTAGGACTGAAATGACAAACATCAGACTTGCCTGAACTGTTTCGAGATACTGCAATATGAAGAACCATATCTGAGAAGCTGTGTCCAGCAACAGGAACTGGAAGCCCACTGGAGTTATATATGGTTCTGTGTCATTGCCCTCACTACAATGTGCATCACAGAGATAACTGTATTAATTACCAGCTTCTGTAACCGATCACAGCTACGTTAAAGCAAATGAAATGCCGATATCAATATAAAAACCAATCAGTAAAACTAGGTACACCAGTTTTGAAGCCAATTTCATATCAACATTCAACAGCCTTAAAGGAAATGTTACTGTCTGCCTGATTTTTAAAAGGTGATGAGAAGACGAAGTTCTTCTAAAACTACAGGAACGTTGACCTCCACATGCCTAGTTTTCCGTTTCAAAGCAAGTTGTAATGAAGTTGTGACAGAGCATTGATAGAGCCATTTAATCAAGTAAGGTAAGTCTCAAAACACTGTTTTGTCTGGACACGCTGTTTTCACTCTCTTGGCCTCGGTCTGGAGGGTTATTTCTTGGTGTTGCTCTCAGTCTTGATGATCACTGTGTTGGTCTTGGTCTTGCCCTTACTGTTTTGGTCATCTGTCTCACGACTGCCGAGATTCATCACTAAAGATCACTGCCATTACCAGTTGGTGGATGTGCAGCAAACTTGTCATTTAATTTTCCTTTATACATTGTTCACACCTGTCGTCTAGTGCTTGCCACTCACCAGAAACGGATGAAACACATCTGTAATGTCATTTTTGTTTCTGCCAAAATGAATTCAATGCTGACTGTGATTAAAGTGATGGGAAGCCTTGAGACATTGTATTGTATTGTGACAGTTTCGAGACAGTATTTTTTCACTCTTTTGGTCATGGTTATGAGGTTTATTTTATTGTCTTGGTCTTGGCATTCACCGTCTTGGTCCAGGTCCCATCACTTCTTCTTCTTCTCGTATGCGTGTCATTTACCATAATTGGTCAGCCATGAAACAGCGTCCTCATCCGCAGAGTGTAGCCGAGATAAGCCACCATTCAGTT
>Ga0209149_1002264_pt1 | contig 10646 bp, 5 predicted proteins | sample WorMetTyACAVOLI2_FD_187423 | JGI IMG/M metagenome (GOLD analysis project Ga0209149, IMG submission 187423) | Marine gutless worms symbiont microbial communities from Max Planck institute for Marine Microbiology, Germany - Olavius algarvensis... ...
CAACTTCCTAGCTCCATTAGTTACTGAGATATGAAGGGGGTCCCAAAATAAAAACTGGGACCTGCTGATCTCCTCAGACGCCCCCTAGCGGACAAATTTTTACATGTAGCCATAGTACCTGCAAATGCCTACCAGCGTACCAAATTTCAACTTTCTAGATCCATTAGTTTCGGAGCTTTGAGGGGGTCCCAAAATAAAGAGTGGGAGCTCCTGATTTCCCCAGACGCTCGCTAGCGGACAAATTTTTATACCGGGGGCTAGTACGCGTGAATGCCTACAAGTGTGTCAAATTCAACTTCCTAGCTCCATTAGTTACTGAGATATGAAGTAGGTCCCAAAATAAAAAGTGATCTCCTCAGGCACCCCCTAGCGGACAAATTTTTACACATAGCCATAGTACCTGCAAATGCCTACCAGCGTACCAAATTTCAACTTTCTAGCTCAATTAGTTTCGGAGATAGAAGGGGATCCCAACGTAAAAAGTGGGAGCTCCTGATTTCCCCAAACGCCCTCTAGCGGACAATTTTTTATACCGGGGGCTAGTACGCGTGAATGCCTACTAGTATGCCAAATTTCAACTTCCTAGCTCCATTAGTTACTGAGATATGAAGGGGGTCCCAAAATAAAAACTGGGAGCTGCTGATCTCCTCAGACGCCCCTAGCGGACAAATTTTTACATGTAGCCATAGTACCTGCAAATGCCTACAAGCGTAGCTAATTTCAACCTTCTAGCTCAATTAGTTTCAGAAAAATGAAGGAAATCCCAAAATAAAGATTGGGAGCTCTTGATTTCCCCAGACGCCCTCTAGCGGACAAATTTCTAAACCGGGGGCTAGTACGCGTGAATGATTACAAGTGTGCCAAATTTCAACTTCCTAGCTCCAGTAGTTACTAAAATATGGAGGGGGTCCCAAAATAAAAACTGGGACCTGTTGATTTCCTCAGACACCCCCTAGCGGACAAGTTTTCACATGTAGCCATAGTACCTGCAAATGCCTACCAGCGTACCAAATTTCAACTTTCTAGCTCAATTAGTTTCGGAGATAGAAGGGGGGTCCCAACGTAAAAAGTGGGAGCTCCTGATTTCCCCAGACGCCCTCTAGCGGACAAATTTTAATACTGGGGGCTAGTACGCGTGAATGCCTACAAGTATGCCAAATTTCAACTTCCTAGCTCCATTAGTTACTGAGATATGAAGGGGGTCCCAAAATAAAAACTGGGAGCTGCTGATCTCCTCAGACGCCCCCTAGCGGACAATTTTTTACATGTAGCCATAGTACCTGCAAATGCCTACAAGCGTAGCTAATTTCAACCTTCTAGCTCAATTAGTTTCGGAAACATGAAGGGGGTCCCAAAATAAAGAGTGGGAGCTCTAGATTTCCCAGACGCCCTCTAGCGGACAAATTTTTACACCGGGGGCTAGTACGCGTGAATGCCTACAAGTGTGCGAAATTTCAACTTCTTAGCTCCAGTAGTTACTAAAATATGGAGGGGGTCCCAAAATAAAAACTGGGACCTGCTGATCTCCTCAGACGCCCCCTAGCGGACAAATTCTTACATGTAGCCATAGTACCTGCAAATGCCTACCAGCGTACCAAATTTCAACTTTCTAGATCCATTAGTTTCGGAGCTTTGAGGGGGTCCCAAAATAAATAGTGGGAGCTCCTGATTTCCCCAGACGCTCGCTAGCGGACAAATTTTTATACCGGGGGCTAGTACGCGTGAATGCCTACAAGTGTGTCAAATTCAACTTCCTAGCTCCATTAGTTACTGAGATATGAAGTAGGTCCCAAAATAAAAAGTGGGAGCTGCTGATCTCCTCAGACGCCCCCCCCCCTAGCGGACAAATTTTTATACAGGACGCTAGTACGCGTAAATACCTACTAGAGTGCCAAATTTCAACTTCCTAGCTCCATTAGTTACTGAGATATGAAGGGGGTCCCAAAATAAAAACTGGGACCTGCTGATCTCCTCAGACGCCCCCTAGCGGACAAATTTTTACATGTAGCCATAGTACCTGCAAATGTCTACCAGCACACCAAATTTCAACTTTCTAGCTCAATTAGTTTCGGAGATATGTGGGGGGTCCCAAAATAAATAGTGAGAGCTCCTGATTTCTTCAGACGCCCTTCAGCGGACAAATTTTATACTGGGCGCTAGTACGCGTAAATGCCTACAAGTGTGCAAAATTTCAGCTTCCCAGCTCCATTAGTTACTGAGATAAAGAGGGTGTCCCAAAATTTAATGTGGAGCTGCTAGCCCCCTACCGTATTCCGTACGCTGAAACTTTTACGTGTGCTCAAAGTACTTGGCAAGATCAAACAGCGTGCCAGATTTCAGCATCGTATCTCTATGCATCATGCAGTTATGCGAATATGTATTTTCCATGGGCTTTCCATTATATGTGCCCAAAAATGAGGTTCTTGGGGTTTTTGAGGGTGAAGATGTGAAAATATTGTCTTCTGATCCCCCAAGGCACTACCCTGCGTGTATACGCGTCTCTTGGTGTATCGCGTGTCAAAATCGGTCCATCAGCCTGAGCTCTAGGTCGGTTGAAAGATTTTGCGTACAAAGAAATAAAAAAAATTGAGTGGTAACTTTGGCTATATGGGGAAAAGTAACCCCTGGGGCGATCTTGACCAAATGTCGCGTGTGGGGAGATATGGTGGACGTAATCACGTGTGCAATATTTGGTGACTGTCGGTTAAAGGGTGTGGGTGTGGTGAGAGGGGTAAGTTTGCCTTCTCCCATTGACTTGACGCGTCGCACTTACAACACTGCGTGATTTCAAGGTCACGGTGTAATATTTAGGCCTATAGCATTGTGTGCGCAGCTGATGCACGATCTGTCTGCGATAGCTAAGTTTTTACCGCGCGATGCTATGCATAAACGCGGTATATGCCGGCACGCGGTGTCTGTCTGTCCGTCTGTCTGTCACGTTCGTGAGTTGCGCCAAAACGAATAAAGATATCTTCGAAATTTTTCACCATCGGGTAGCCACACCATTCTAGTTTTTCCACATTAAACGGGTTGGTGATATTCCGACGGGAACCCCCCGGGAACCCCCCTAACGGGGGCGTCGAATGCAAGGGGTGTGAAAAATGACGATTTTCGACCAATATCTGGCTCTATCTCAGAAACGGTTATAGTTAGATGGGCACATGCAGCGAGACAATTTGTAAGCATCGGATTCTCTTTTCATCCATACAACATTTAGCGTGATTGCCCCAGAGGCGTCCCAGGAAAAACAAAAATGTGGTAAAAATAGCGATTTTTGGATTTACGCATTGACCTAAACATCGTATAACTCGGAAACTATTGAAGATAGATATATGGTACATAAAAACATGATACATAGATACATGATAAGATAGGTACATGCTGCGAGGGGTTTGGCAAGCACTGAATTGTCTTTTTATTCATGCAACGTTTTGCGTGATTGCCACAAGGGCGTCCCCAAAGCAACAAAAAATGAAGGCCGGGGTACGTAAAAATGACGATTTTTTTCGCAATTGTGGTTCGAATAACCAGGAAACTGTTGTACATAGACAGTTGAAACACTAAATGCGCCGTATCTTCCGAACGCGAAGGCCTACGAACTTCAAACTTGGTAGATGGACGGAGCCTAGATTTGCGAAAGTCACCATATTAATCCTTCTACTTACAGCAGCCTTCAGCGACTAACCAAAATACTCAACAACACGAGGCACGCGCGGCCTCTCTGCGATAGCTGAGCTTCTTGTTTTTTCTTGTTTCTTTTTTTGTATGTACGCAAAATCTTTCCACGGATTTAGAGCGTAGGCCGTTCAACCGATTTTGGCATGCGATACACCAGCAGACGCGTATTCACGCAGGGTAGTGCCTTTTGGGGGTTAGAACACAGCATTTTCACATTTTCACCCCCAAAACTCCATTTTTGGGTACATATAATGGAAAGCCTATTGGAAATACATATTCCCATAACTGCATGATGCATAGAGATACGATACTGAAATTTGGCACGCTGTTTGATCTTGCCAAGTACATGGAGCAGACATAAACGTTTCAGGGTACAGAGTTCGCTAAGGGAGCTAGTAGCCCCCACATTAAATTTTGGGACCCCATCTTTATCGCGGAAACTGATAGAGCTAGGAAGTTGAAATTTGGCACACTTGTAGGTCGTCTGGGGAGATCAACAGCCCCAATTTTTATTTTGGGACCCCCTCCATATTTCCGAAACTAATAGAGCTAAGAAGTTGAAATTTGGTATGCTGCTAGGCCTTTGCAGGTACTATAGCTTTATGTAAAAATTTGTCCGCTAGGGGGCGTCTGGGTAGATCAGCAGCCCCCAGTTTTATTGTGAGACCCCCTCTGTATATCCGAAGCTAATCAACCTAGGAAGTTGAGATTTGGTGTGCTGGTTGGCATTTACAGATTCTAGGGCTACATGTATAAATTTTTCTGCTAGGGTTGTCTACGGTATAAGCAACTCCCACTTTTTAATTTTTGAACTCCCATATCATGAAATTAATCGAGCACGGAATTGAAGTTTGGTACGCTGGTGGATGAGTAGGCCTGTAGGTAGACAGTCTAGGGTAGCAACATCCGACCACCTCACGATAGCGAATTGCTAATTGTCTGTCCAATGGTCAAGGAGTCGATCTGGATCCGGAAAGAACCCGACTGCATGAACAGAGATGGAGGGGCGTACAGCTTACTGACAGCCTATGACCGTCTTTTGGTCACGTGCTCAACATCACGTGACCACAAGGCTGATGAAGCTCGCCGTTGGCGAGCGAAACGTCGCAACTAATTTAGGTACAATTTTCAGGTTGTGCTAAAGAATATTATTTTAGTATTTAAATTACCAACCTAATGAACGTTTTCAAGTGTCTGTCCAATGCTATGCATGGACAGAATATAAATTTACCTGTGTGTGTGTGTCTGTGTGTCCGTCACACTTTTTGTCAACTCGCCTACAGGTTAAACCCCTCAACGGATTTTTACAGTTAATAGCTTAAAAGACGCGTGTTTACGCAAGGATGTGCCTTTTGGGGGTCTCGATGAAGAATAATTACATTTAGGGGTCCAAAGTCCCCCAAAACCCCCATTTTGAGGGCCTGAATAGGCACTTCAAGCCAAATATGCGAAAAATTCAAATACCTGTATCTTCAGATCTGTGTATCAGATTGACATGAAATTTGACAGCAGCTGCGGCCAGCAACAGTAACTTCGTGGGTGGTCTCGTATGGTGGTAAAACAATTCCAAGATGGCGGACGGCTGCCATTTTAAAAATTGATATATCGCCATATCTCAGCGAAAAATCATCCGATTTTCATGCAATTTTGTACACAGCAGCATATTTTAAACTGGATGAACGTCACGTGATCAAAAATGAAAAAGTTGCATTGGACAGACTCCGAGTTCGACAGAACGTATTTCTTGTTATATGTAACAGTGACGGAGTCGGCGAGAACACGTGGTCAACTTACTCTGAAAATGGTAATAAAACAGCAAAAATTAATGTTAGAAACTTCCATGGAAGTTTAACTACTGTTGTAATGGCTCAGAATGACACCTCTAAAACAGCAAATATCTTTTTTTCCGTCGGAATAGTGCCACCCCGTTTGGTATGGAAAACCTAGAATGGCTTGGCTACCAATGGTGAAAAAGTTTCGAAGATATGTTTATTCGTTTTGACAGAACTTACGAACGTGACAGACAGGCAGACAGACAGACGGACGGACACCGCATGCCGGCATATACCGCGCTTATGCAGAGCATCGCGCGGTAAAAATAGTATCAGTTGATACTTGCTGTTTTAGAGGTGTCATTCTGAGCCGATACAACAGTAGTTAAACTTCCGTGGAAGTTTTTAACATTAATCACTGTTAATGCCCATTGTTCAATGACACATCTAAAACAGCAAAAATCACTTGGTTTCTTCTAGTACTCCATTGGGCCGTAGATGTGATAGAAGTCATATATTTACATCCATGGCCCAATGGAGTACTAGGAGAAACCAAATGATTTTTGCTCTTTTAGATGTGTCATTGAACAGTGGGTCTTAACAGTGATATAACGTTTAAGGTTTTTATCGCGCGTCAGCACACTGACGCGATATTGATATAGCAATTCTGTCTGTCCGTCTGTTTGTCTGTCCGTCTGTCCATCACGTTCCGGTATTAGACGAAAACGGCTTAACATATTGTCATAGTTTTTCTACCATACGGTAGCCCAATTATTCTAGTTTTATCAGCGTCAAACATCTTCACGAAATTCCCACGGGGATACCCCCTGCGGGGGCTATAAATACAGGTTGGGTATAAAAATTTCGCGATTTTCTATAAATAAGCCGCTATATCTCGCAGATTATACAAGATAGCTCCACAGTTACTATGGAAAGCGAATAGGTACTAGTATGCGATCTATCAAATGGTGCTATTTTTAATGACCTTGAACGAACTCTAACCCTGTTTTCAAGGTCACACCATTCTTTGGCCCTAAATATCTCACAAACGGCTACAGATACGGCCATAGTTACTATACAAAGCGAATAGAAAACCGCACCCAAGCTGGCACCAGCTTCAATGACCTTGAGTGACTTCTAATCCCGATTTCAAGGTCAAAACGATATCATTCAACGTCAAATAACTCGAAAATGGTACAAGATAGAGCTATAGTTACAATCGCGGACTAATAGAAAGTCATACATAATCTGTCGAACCGCGCCATTTTCAATTACCTTGAATGACCCCAAACCCAGATTTCAAGGTCAGGCCAACTGAATATCTCCGAAATGGCTAAAGATACAGCCATAGTTACTATAAAAAGCAAATAGGAAACCGTTCGAAGGCTTTGAAATGGTACCACTTTCAATGATCGTTAGTGACCTCTAACCCACATTTCAAGGTCACCGTAATATTCAACGTCAAATAACTCGACTAATAGTAAGTCGTGTATGATCTATCCAATGGTTCCGTTTCCAGTGATGCTCGAGTGACCCTTCAGCTAGATTTCAAGGTCATGGTATAATTATTTAGGTTTAGAGATGCCCTCAACGTATTGTGTGCGCAGCTGACGTGCGATCTGTTTGCGGTATAGATAAGTTCTTGTTTGTATTTATATTTGCTGTTTTTTCCTATCAGATTTTATTTTATTTTTTGTAACAGTGGCACACAGGCATCCACATTTCATCAAAATTATGGATGTTTTTGATCTCTACACCACATAAAACCAGAACGTTCACTGTGCGGTAAGCAGTAACGACCAATACCAAGGAAAAGGTTTTGCGGTAGAGGTGTTGGTTGGATGCGACCACCCAAATTTAGTCCCAATCGGTCCATCGGTAGGCGTGTTATATCATTTCCAACATTTTCTGACATGGCGGCTGTCCGCCATCTTGAATTTTAGAATTTTTTATATTTGATCACGTGACTGTTATTGGGGTCTTAATTTGCTGTGGTGTACCAAATTTCATCAAAATTGGTTCATGCGTTTGGCCTCCCGACGCCCGTAACTGCTGAATGTTCAATGCACCGTTGCTAGGCAACGGCTGTTGCTAGGGTGCCATGGCAACCACATCTTGGAGGACATGTTGGGAACATGAAGGGATGTGGCCACCCAAGTTTCGTCCTAATCGGTCCATTGGGAGGCCAGTTATAGCGTTTCCAATATTTTGCAATATGCGGCCGTCCGCCATCTTGAATTTGAATTTTGTTATTCTGGATCACCCACGCCACCTGCGATAATCACAGGTAGCGCAGTCGATGTAAAAGGCTCAGTTTTTCTTCGCTAACGCAACGATTGGGCTTAGTGATTCGAGGTTTAGTGTTGTACTAGTTAATTTGCATTTGTGATGAAACATTTGCACAATATTCTCTTGGATCTGCTGACGTCACTATTCTGGTTTTGTTTTTCGAATTTTGTTGACTTGTTCGTTGTATATTAACTACATAGCCTAAATGATGATAATGATAAACATAATAATAATTGATTAGACTGTCCAGCATATGGACTTTCAGACACAGAAAAGAAAAATAAATTTTGCATTGTCACCTTCAGTTACCTTAATGTTTGAAATGAAACAAATTTTATGCTAATTTTGCATAAATTTTCTGTATTGTATATGTGACTAAATTATGCATCAAATTGCCTTCCTTAGCATTTTAGATATGATTTTCTCACTGGCTTACCCCCAGACCACCACCAGGGCTCTGCCCCTGGACCCCGCTGGGGGACAGAAGTCTCCCAGACCCCTCAAACTATTCCTCCGGCTTTTCCATTCTCCGGATGTAGGGGGTCTAGAATAGTCCCTGGCCGTTACCAACTGTACATACTGTATATCTTACCGAGGCAGCTCAGGTTTTTGACTTCTCCGACCTTGAGACAGCGAGACTCGACGATTGCAAACCAGCCGTTGGGGTAGACGGGTGGTACGTCGCCGACAGCACGCCGTCGTTTCACCTGGTCGACCATGTCCCTCATCGACTGCCGACCGTCGCTGACGTAGCCAACGTCACCCAGCAACTTGACGCGGTCGATGGGCAGAAAAAAGAAGCGATAAAGGCGGACGAGGACAAACGCGGCAACGACGACGAAGACGAGCTTGGCGACGGTCGTCGTCATCGTTCGCGTGAAGACGTCGACGACGCGGCGTGCGTGCTGCACGGTTGCGCGCAGCCATAATCGACCGACGTCCAACAGCGGAGACGTCAGAATTCGATCGACATCATGATCATCGCCACCGGAAGCTGAGACGCCGGTTAGCCTGATGACCAGCACGCTGACAACGATGACCGCGAGCGCCAATGATCGGCGAGCACCTGCTAATGACGTCATGTCTCGACGGAAACAGCAGCAAAAAAAAACAAGAACAGCAAGAACAGTTTAGAGAACAATATCTGAAACAGACAACGCGGTCACAATACTCGCTGACTTACAGACAAGCCGGTGTCTTAAGTGCGTCATACGCATTAGCCAAGACAGTGGCACACCAGTCGATTACTGCGCCACCAAGCAAGCCGCGATCACAACGATAATCACATGCACTGCACAGAACTATGAACAACTGACGAGACGTTAGCGCCAATTGACACGCACCTGCCAGCACGAAGCGCGTTCGTAGCAACAGCGGCGGCGGGCGGGGATCTGTAAGGTCACTGGCACACGACTGCATGACCGACAGTTACGCCACCGCAGTCATTTCGTCGAAAGCGTCGTGCGTTCATTCGGCGTTTACTGCAGTTAGCCGACCGTATCTGTACTGTAACGCGAGCATCCAATCATCCCCACGGGCCTACAAAACTTGCAGAGAGACGGAGTGATACTTCGTGTCAGTATCGACAAACGCAACGCTAGTATGCGTTTTGTTACCCGCCATTCGCTCGTGAGAGCGAAGGGCGAGGTATTTGTTTTACTCTATGTTTATTCTTCTGTTTTTACCGGCAGGCCTGCGCGTAGCGCAGCCATGCCGGTACCGTATTGTTTTTACTCACTGGCCCAAAAATGGGTTTTTCGCCCCGCAGGTGCCAACGTTCACGTTTATCGGGGCAGAAATGTGGGAATACAGCCCCCAAAACTGTCAAAATGTCGAATTTTTGCCAGAAATTTGTACCTCAGGGGCGACTCATTTGCAATATTGTTACGAAATTCTCAGCATTTTTACACGTCTAAAGGTGACTTTTAAGTTTTTTGTTTGGTCGCTTTCGAGGGACAAACACCCAAGTTACAAGCATTTTCCCGCGGTGGGGGCATTTCCCCCCACAAATTTTCAATAGCCCCTAGCGGCGAAACTACTGATCCGATCAAAAAAGTTAGGGGGTGGCAAAAATGGGACGGACCTCCTATATCACCATGCCAAGTATGGTGGGGATCGTGGGTCGTGCGCCGGCTGTAGACGAAAAAGTGTGATGTTTCTTTTTTACCGGCAGGCCTGCGCGGTATTGTTTTTACTCACTGGCCCAAAAATGGGTTTTTCGCCCCGCAGGGGCGACACGTTGCCCCGATAAACGTGAAAGTTGGCACGGGGGAGCGGACCCGTGCCAACTTTCACGTTCATCGGGGCAAAGATGTGGGAATACAGCCCCCAAAACTGTCAAAATTTCGAATTTTGGCCAGAAATTTGTACCTCAGGGGCGACTCGTTTGCAATATTTTTACGAAATTCTCAGCGTTTGCACGCGTCTATAGGTAGCTTTTAAGTTTTTAGTTTGGTAACTGTAGAGGTACAAACACTCAAGTTATAAGCATTTTCCCGCGGTGGGGGGATTTTCCCCAAAATTTTCAATAGCCCCTAGCGGCGAAACTACTGATCGGATCAAAAAAAAGTTAGGGGGGTGCAAAATTGGGACGGATCTCCTCTATTACCGTGCCAAGTATGGTAAGGATCGTGGGTCGCGCGCCGGCTGTAGACGAAAAAGTGAGATGTTTTCTTCGTCTGTTTTTTGTGTCACGCTTTGGAATGACGAAGTTTGTGATAACGGAAACGATATGAAGCAGTACAATTTTCAAAACAATTATTTTGTCATTGCATAGAGGAAGGTTCGTATGTAAACTTCTAGGGTCTTGTATATTTGGCCAATTTGTAGTTTGGCGGCTGGTTTGGCGGCTTTCCCTATCCGGTAAATCCGGGTCGACCTGCGTGGTAGAAGGTCCGAACACGTGGG
>Ga0209149_1002266_pt1 | contig 10644 bp, 7 predicted proteins | sample WorMetTyACAVOLI2_FD_187423 | JGI IMG/M metagenome (GOLD analysis project Ga0209149, IMG submission 187423) | Marine gutless worms symbiont microbial communities from Max Planck institute for Marine Microbiology, Germany - Olavius algarvensis... ...
CTATATTCTTAGCACCCCCGTATCTCGCTGAGCTCTGCCGGCCGGTCGTTCATCTCACAGGACGTCGACACCTGCGGTCGGCCGCCTCCGGCAAACTCGATGTGCAACGGACAGCCACAGCCATTGGTCACAGGGACTTCGCTGTTTCCGGTCCGGAGACTTGGGACAGTTTACCAGCTGATCTGCGTCTGTCGACACTGTCCACGGCCTCCTTTGCACCACGCCTGAAAGCGCATCTCTTCGTCAGCACTGAATGACATGTGCCTGCAGCGCGTCTGATTTTACTTAAGGCTGCGCTACTTGATAAATATTATTATTATTATTATTATTATTATTATTACTAATGTCTACAAGCGAACCAAATTTGAAGCGTGTATTGTACCGTTATCGGAATTTGACGTTGAAAATATGAAGACCTTGAAATGTGAGTTAGGGTCACTCAAGATCATTGGAATGGCACCATTCGATAGATCGCATACGAGTTCCTTTGGCGTTCCATAGTAACTATATCATGGCCCTATTTTGTATCGTTTCCGAGATAAAGCAAGATATGGGTCGAAAATCTGGGCGAACGAGGTCAAGGTCAAGGCCAGACAGCGTCGTAGGAGTGACAGTGAAACGGTACCGGAGATAGGCATGAGCATAAAGGCGCCGTAGACGCCGAGAGGGACAGACGGAATGAACGCCGTGGGGGTGAGAATGGAGGCGCCGTAGCCGCCGATTCGCGCAGGAGGAGGGATAGATATTACAGCTGGTTAGCTATAAGTGGAGGCAGCCGCACAAACTTCAGGCATGGTAAGCACGTTAATCGCAGACAGTACAAGACGTACAGTGATAAGCTTTGAAAGTCAAATGGTGTCAAGGTCGCGAGATCTCAATAATCGTGAAGTTGAACGCAGTTTTGTAGGAATGGCCGTATATTTTCTTGGCCATCGGGGCCGCATTTAGTCTTGTTTGTTGACGGCCGATACCGCGACTGACTGCGGTACTGTTCCGTGTTAGTATTAAGCAAGCCTCACACAGGTACAACAAACGGTTTACGCCATGGCACGCAATTCGGTGTGCCAATAAGGGAGGAAATCGTGCCAGTGTGCGTGGGGCGCGCGGGGATGCGGTACTGCGTGCCGTACATAATTTCAAAATGTTCACGTCACAGCACGCATGGGCACGCTTTGTCACTCAATGGTTGAGTCTAGTTTGCTCATAGTTTACGAACTGTTCACGGAGTGGCACGAAAGTGGAACGGCAGTTTCGTCGTAACAAGTCGTGACATCGTAGAAAAACTTTTGAACATTTCAAAATTCACGCCACGATACGGCACGCACTATTTCACCTGACAAACATCCCCATGCACGCATCTCCACGCACTCTGTCACGAGTTCTTCCCATCACTGGCACGCCAAATTGCGTGCCATGGCGTAAACCGTTTGTTATGCCAGTGTTCCAGTGTCAGGCTTGCTTCAGGGTCACATACGCGTAACCTCAACTTCGTGCAACTAAAATGGCACGACTTGGCACACCGGGGCATTGCGGGAACAAAAATTCGTGCCAGTGTGAAGCTTGCTTTAGTCAGACTGATACAGACGTCGCAGATAGGAGCGCCTCAAGCAACTCTTCTGCGCTGCAGCTTGATGATTCCAGGCAGGCAGGCCTGAACGCCGAGTGATGGAACCTGACCGAGCCACTTGGCGCCGCAGCCGGACGACAGCATCAAGTGAACAGCGTTTCCGCATCAGCAGCAGCGATGTGCATGACAACGCTTTTAGACGGACGGTCGCCGCAAATGGTGAACAATGGACGGAGGAACTACTGTCGATGTCCCATTCAGCGGCAGTGGCGGCAGTGGCGGCAGTACCGAGTGTAGGACATTTCCTCTCAAACATATCCCTCCCGGACATTTTCCCCTCGCGGGCAATTTCCCACCCCACCCCACCCCACCTAGGATATTCCCCTGGCTATTAATGTGAAAATTTGAAAACTGTAGTTTTTGGGAGGAAACAGCAAAAATTCTTTATGCTTTCAATGGCCACATTAAAACCGCGGAGCAACGGACCATTATAGAGCAATATTGTGATTGCTACACTGGCTGTTGATGGGTGTATTTCTGACCCTAACCGACCAACGGGGAGGGGGACGTTTAGAAAGCTGGCACTAACTCGTATTACTGACCCTAACCGATCTACCTCTGTCAATTTTATACACGTTAACGGTAGATCGCTTTATATTATAGACCGGCTGACGGCGGTGGTTGAAAGGAGAAAGGCGGAGGAGTTACTACCGATGTCCCGCACATCGGCGTCGGCGGCGTCCATGACGTAGGCCTACTGCCGACCGGTTTGCGTGTGGTCGTTGTGGACCGCGATGAATTAGCGCAGGCCTGGACGTCCACTTCACTGTATACAGCGATTAGTCGAAACTAAACGGTAGTCTCACTGCCTCGGAGTCGATCTGCGACGCTTCGTTTTCATTAGCCAACCGTCTATCTATATAAACGGTTGGCTATATGGCATGAGTATGACGTCTGTCGTCTGTAACGTTCCGGTATTGTCTCAAAACGATTCCACATTATCATCATTCTGTCTTCACGACATGAAAGTGACATCCCTTCGCTGCCTGGACGCCAAGTTTCATCATCCTAGTCTGGGGGCATCACCCCCTAATAGGGGCAACCGTATTTCCTGCGTCCAGAACTCTCGTAAAATGGAGAACCGTAACTCCGTAAATAACTCAGGCATAGGTATTCTATGTTCTAAAAATAGCAACGAACGGTTGGCTGTCCCAGCAGTTAGCTGGGCTTCTTGTTCATTTACTGCACACAGACCGAATGCAGTTGTACACCTTGTCCGAAAACTAGTACACCCCTTGCAATACTCTTGACGGTAAGTTGCTGCAATTTATCTGCTTCTGTTAATAAACCCACTGAATACAGTTAGACTATCCTTACGCAGTCATCAACGATCATCCGCATTGTCATTACTGTCAGGCTCAGCCGCCGAATCAGAATCCTGGTTGTTTCTGCCAGTTATCGTATGCGATCTATCAAATGGGGCCATTTTCAATGACCTTGAACGAATCCCAACCATGTTTTCAAGGTCACACCATTCTTTGACATTGAATATATCACAAACGGCTACAGATACGGCCATATTTTACTATACAGAAGGCGAATAGGAAACCGCACACAAGCTTTCGAATGGTACCAGTTTCAGTGAACTTGAGTGACCTCTAAGCAAGATTTCAAGCTCACGATATTATTCAGCGTCAAATAACCCGCAAACGGTACAAGATAAAGCTATAGTTACGATGGCGGACTAATAGAAAGTCATACATGGTCTGTCAAACCGCGCCATTTTCAATGACCTTGAACGATCCCAAACCCAGATTTCAAGGTCAGGCCATTCTTTGACGCTGAATATCTCCGAAATGGCTAAAGATACGGCCATAGTTACTATGCAAGGCGAACAGGAAACCGTACCCAAGCTTTCAAATGGTACCACCTTCAATGACCTTGAGTGACATCTAATCGACTTTCAAGGTCACGATAATACTTAACGTCAAATAACTCGAGTAAGTCGTATATGATCTATCCAATGGTTCCGTTTCCAGTGACCTTGAGTGACCCTTAACCTACATTTTAAGGTCACGGTGTAATATTTAGGCCTATAGATGCCCTCAACGTATTGTGTGCAGAGCTGACGCGCGAACTGTTTGCGATAGCTAAGTTCTTGTTTGTAACCGGCGCACTATAACCTCTTAAGTGATAGGGCTTCATTGGGAAAATTGTCTTACAACGACAATTGCGCCTGCAGATGCGGCCATTACAATGTATTTTTTGTGTGTTTGTCTCTCTGCTCGCTTTTATCGCGCGTCAGCAGACTGACGCGAGATTGATAATTATAGCAAGTCTATCTGTTCGTCTGTCCGTCCGTCACGTTCCGGTATTCTATGGAAACGGCTTAACATGTTGTCATTGTTTTTTCACCACACGGTAGCCCGATCATTCTAGTTTTATGAATATTAAACGTATTGGCGAAATTCCGACGGAGTCACCCCCTGCGGGGGCGCTAAATACAGTTGGGGTATAAAAATTTGTAAGTCGCTACATCTAGCAAACGATGCAAGATAGCGCCATAGTTACTATAGAAAGCGAATAGGAAACCATACCTTAAGCTTTCGAGTGGTATCGTGCTTAATGGTTAATGACTTTCAGTGACCTTTAACCCTGATTTCAAGGTCACGATATTATTTAACGTCAAATAACTCGAAAATGGTACAAGATAGAGCTATAATTACAATGGCGGACCAATAGAAAGTCGTATTATGATCTATCGAACAGTGCCATTTTCAATGACCTTGAATAACCCCTAACCTAGTTTTCAAGGTCACGCTATATTTTGACGCTGAATATCTCACAAACGGCTAAATATACGGCCAGAAGGCGAATAGGAAACGGTACCCAAGCTTTCGAATGGTAGAAGTTTCAATAACCTTGAGTGACCCTTAGCCTAGATTTCAAGCTTACGGGGTTAGGCTGCCCTCGACGTATTGTGTGCGCAGCTGACGCGCGATCTGTTTGCGATAGCTATAAGTTCTTGTTTCATTTCTGTCAATAAGATATACTACTATTACTGTAAATATTAAGATCTCTTGATCTTGGTATTGACCCTTTTGATTTACAGTAGTGTTGCAGCGTGGGATTAGCACACGCGTGCGGCTGCTCGTAAGCTATACTTCAATGCATTTGCAATTTATTGGTCCAAAATCTGCATTTTTTCGCCGTTTTTATCCACCCACTCTCGCTTGAAGGCCTCGCAGTGGGGTTGTCATGCTGTCTACGGTATGAAAGTAATTGGTATCAAAACTCTGGAATCCAATGGACTACCAGATAGTGAAAACTGCGTCGCCGTACGGTCATTAGTTTTGACTCAATACCGGCGTGTGACATACGGACAGACAGACAGACAAGCCGCCCATGTCTATGTCAAGATCTAGCATCTACAGGTAGCATACTGCACAGCTAAGAGCGCGACATAAACGAAACAAGAGAGCTGACTCTCACGGTCATATGATGCCTCCGCATGGGTGTGTAATCTGATTCCCCCACTCAAAAGACGAGTCCATGTTGGCTCGGGATAACGGGACAGACATCGGGACGTATTGAAAACATATTAGAGTCCGTTTCATATATTCTGCAGAGGTATAAAAATAGCCGAGTGCGCCTGAAAACGCTCACGCTACCACTTGCGATTGTGATTATGTTTTACGTTTTATCGTGGCCATCGGTATAATCAATTGCGTGAACTCGATCGTTCAGCTCATGATTACCCGTAGTGCCGACAAAGATTATTATTCAGGCTTTATAGCCTGCGCCCATAATTGACGGTGCATTGCAGGCGACCATTATTTAGCGGTAGTCGGCAGGCTTAATAGTGGTGTGCTCATGCGCTGCAAAATATTCATTCTTGACGCACTGCTACACATTACGGCGCCTATTTATTTATTTGTCATAAAATCGTACACGAAGTACACATAAAAAATTAAAAAGGGTAAATAAAAACTACATACATAACTGATAACTGTTCGGGACTCGCTTTCTGTGAGACTGCATAAGTACAAGAGCTTCGAGGCTGTCTTGGGACATCGTGCTGCGGATTTCCGTCAGAGAGAACATTTTCTCAGGTCCTGCAGTAGACATTGGCAGCGTTGCAAGTAATTTGCAGTAATACATGAACATTTAGATACACTGAACGTGGACAAAAATTTAGTGCACAAACAGCAGAAAGTGTAATGGCATTTGTTTTCATACCCGAGCAATACTTCTCCCAAAGGGTACAGTCGTTTTTGCCGCGCGATGCTATGCATAAGCGCGGCATGCCATCATGCGGTGTCTGTCTGTTCGTGTGTCTGTGACGTTCGTGAGTTGTGTCAACACGAATAAACATATCATCAAATTTTTTTAACCATTGGGTAGCCACACCATTCTAGTTTTTCCGTGCCAAACACAACAGCATAATAGCAATATTCCGACGAGAACGCCCTAACGGGGGCGTCGATTCGAATGCAGGTGGGGTAGGTAGTAGAAATCGCGATTCTGAGCCTATCTGGCTTTAGTGCCTGCTGTTAAAAAAACTGCAACATGCCAGGTGTTGTCAACAGGGTCGCCGGTGGACCAGGGCCACCGTCTCGCAAGTTATGACATCGTTGGTAGTAAGCGGCGGTGTTGATTGCGGGAGAAGACGACGAAGTGTTTATGACAAGAAGCCTCAACGATACGCCAAAGACAACAGAACAACGCATTTAACTGCACGCAATGATAAATCTGTAGCCTACGTAACTAACAAAAAAAGACACTACTCGACGTTTTGTACTGTTGAAGCTAACTGACAGACACGACGCATCGCGCGGACTCTGCGACAACAGAGCTACTAATTGTTTACTACATATGATCACGCGGGTCCATATGGGCCATAGGTCCAAGTATGCACTGAATTTGTCCACAACAGGTTTAACCTGATCCCATGAAGCCTCGGCTGCATTGTGTGGCATGACGTGAAATAGCAGCAGTGACTGACGTTACCGGTACCATGTAAACCGCTGTCTGAGATCACATTGATCCAACATTGGGTTAAACGCATTAACGCGGTAATAACCTTCAACATCACCTGGTGAGTCAGAAGGTGCGTTACTGCGATACACAGATCACAGAAAAAAAATTCTCATGAGTTTGTACTTGTACTTATGCAGTCTCACAGAAAGCGAGTCCCGAGCAGTTATCATGGCCTCTTGGCCCCCTGGATTCGTCACTGCTCCACAACGTCTTTCTGTATAAACTGTTATACTCAGACTCTCTCTCAGTTTGGCAAAGTTTAAGAAAACTTTCTCAAAATCTTTTAATTTTTCTTCAGTTTTTGAATTTTTATCCATTTTATTTTTTTTAAATTTCTTTGGAAGTATGGGGGCGATTGCCCCCCAGCGCCCTTCCCATGAAATCGCCAGTGCATATTAGACTCCGTTTCATAATCCTGCGGATGTATAAAAATAGCCGAGTGCTCAACTTCGCGCCTGAAAACGCTCACGCAGTCACGCTACCGCTTGCGACTGCGATTAATGTTTACGTTTTATTGTGGCCATCGGTATAATCAATTGCGTGAACTCGATAGTTCAGCTCATGATTACCCACGATGCCGACAAAGATTATTAATCTCAGGCTTATATATGCCTGCGTCCGTAATGTATTTTACAGCTCATTACCATTATTTAACGATGGTCGGCAGGCTTAATAGTGGTGTTGTGTGTGCTCATCCACTGCACACTACTCATTCTTGACGCACTGCTACGCATTACGCCATACATACATACATTTATTTGATCTATAATTGTTATACTGTAATTAGACATAAAACAACATAAAATTACCTAAAACCGAATGAGGAAATGCGTAGATCAGTACAGTTTTGAGTGTCGTTATTTTTCTTCCTTGTTTTGTCCTGTTACTTATTTTTTTTTGTTAATCCGCCGGCGGTGACATCTGCTGAATAATCGCAAACTATTCGTACTTCCGGGTGTGGGTGTGGCAGAGTGTAGCTGTAGGCTATAGTTTTATGTTTTAAGATGATTCTGTTAGAAATTAACAACCGTATGGTGGAGGAGGCGCTGACGTTGTGTTTTAACAATGCAGCAGCCGGGTTTGTATGCTTCAAGTTCTGTTTACTACTGTCGCAACTTTCAAACCAGCCAAAATACCCTTAGTTCCGCAAACTATACAGTACAGTTTTGTCCCATTGCCCAGTCATATACGTAGAAGTCAGCTTATCAAATCGACTGCGCAGTATGTTATCTAAAGAAACTAAAAATTAAAGGTTAATTAGCATTACTAAAAAGACAGATCTTCATTGCTTATGTGAAGGCAGCATGGATCTGGATCTGTGCATTCCATTCCGGAATGGTACGAGGTAGGAAGGAGTATTTGAATGCGTCCGCAGCAGGCTGAAAATGCTGGAACTGTAAAGAGTGACATTACAGTGAAGATTGCTGACGTGGGATGGGATGATATCCTGAAGGAACTGCTACTAAACCACTCAAAATTTTGTACATCATTGCTGGACGATTGCGTACGCTTCGGGTTTGAAGTGACTCTCAGCCAAGGTCATTTGTCAGTGCTGTAACAGAGACTGGTGAGTTGTGGCAGAACCATGGAACATAATGGCAGATGTATTACTGATTATTTTCTTTCGTGGATAAACGAGATTCACGACTAACCAGTTGTAAGAGGAGACCTAGTAGATAACATAAACAACAGCAGCAATCCAAAATTTTGTAAAGTTATTTTTAACATTTTGGATTGCTGATAATATTTGTCACAGTTCACTGTGATTGTCTAATCAACAAAAACATATCAATGAATATGTTTTTGTTGATTAGACAATCACAGTGAACTGTGACAAATATTATCAGGGTGACCAACATCGGACGTTGCCAGTCGTCAGCAACTTCGATCTTCCAGCCGCCACCATCTTGTCATACCACGACATCATAGCAGCACGCTCGGCCGTCGGGCGTTCTCCGTCGCCGGTCCGATGGCCTAGAATGCGCTGCCTGACGACCTCCGAGACCCGTCGCTCAGTGCCGACAATTTCCGGAAGAAGCTAAAGACGCATTTGTTTCGGAATGCACTTGGACACTTAACAGCATTGCGTAATGCACTATATAAATTTAAGACTTACTTACTTACTCGAAAACCTGGAAAACGTGCAAATGTCAGGGAACTTAACAGCTGTCAGGGAAATGTCAGGGATTTTTCTGAAGTCATTGTAATGTCAGGGGAAAAAATCTTGTCAGGGAAAAGTTGCCTAAAACTGTTTATTGTAAGCTGCATATTTGTGTCCATACAGGTATTTAGTACTAGTACAGGCATGATATGAGTAACACTTAACATGCTGAGTGCAGCGGAGGAGTGCTGTTAACCATCAGGGAAATGCTGGGAAATTTCACATTCTCTGGAGAGTAGTCACCCTGTATTATGCAATGTTTTATTTATTTGCCAAGATGGATTGTGATGAGATGCCATGGGAGCTAATTTTATGAGAACCATAAAAAAAGTTATGTTTTATCCATGTTCTGTGTTGCAGAGCAAGACCCGATATTGTCGACATTACTGTGGCAGGTATGAACTAATATTGTGGCAGTAAAATATATTTTGCACTAAAACTTACAAGATCAAACTTGGTAGCTGACTGCAGTTAAAGTTCTATGGAAAGTGTAGTACTGTGAATGTATTTATTTTTAAAATTTTTATTTTAGTTTTTAGTGTATTTTTATTAATTTTTGACTATGTACACAAAATATTTGTAATTTTTTTTCTACGGGATTGAAAGTAGATAACGAGGATGTATCAAGTGTGTCATCATATTTTTGCAGTGTACTTGTTGATAGTTACAGCTTGTACTTATTTTATCAGATGTCTGTTGTGATGAACAGATGATGTCAGCTATTAGCAAAGTCGAGAAACGATTGTAGGCACTAATATCTCATTATAACTGGCACAAGTTACAAACCTGTAACAAAAAAACATTTGCACACCAGTAACAGCGAGCAGATGTTGTTTTTTGTTGCCTATCTTTGCTACGATGTTTGTAACTTGAAAACTTTGTAACGGTATTCGTTTATTGTTGGCATTATGGGCAAGCAGTTACAGCCGTTGTTGTAGAACTTTTAGAACATAGGCAGTGGATAATGCTATCAAATTGTGGACCAAATCAGGTTAAAATCAACGTCATTAGGAGAAAAAGTGTGGCAAAGTAATATTGAGTAGTGACACCTAGCGAATGTACACTGTGGCCCCCAAAAATGAGACTCGTATAATCTTGAATATCTTTTTTGTACAGTTGTAAGTCTGTTGCAGCGAAATTTAGCACATGATATCCGAATGGCCTTAGCTATTAAACACGTACATAATTTGCCACCTCACCTTAGTTATGTTTCTACACTACCTGACGTTACAGGTGCAAGAGAGGTTTTTGGGACAGTGTAGATAAATTACTTAAAATTAGTGAATGTCGGTAAATTGCTGCCATGGGAGAACTTTATTGTATGTTGCACAAACGAATGTTGACCACCTGCACAGCGATAGTGTAGCGAGGTGGGTTGTTTTCAGTTGTGTTTGGGTGTGTCTGGGTGTGTGTGTGTCTACATTTGTTAACACAGTAACTCTTGAACAGTATGAGGTATTGTCATGAATATTTTTACGGGAGCAAGATATGATAAAAAGGTCTTAACAGATTTGAAAATGTCTGCATTCCGATGCACTACAGCACGCGTGTGGTGCTTTAGCATCTCTGATGTTCTAGCTGAAATCTACTTTTAACTTGCATAAATCGTTTCATTATGATCTCAGAAAATACAGTTTCAGTTGTCGCGTAGTTAATGTATGGAACAGTTTGCCACAGCGTGTTGTTGAAGCTTCTAATAATAACATATTTAAGACTCGTTTGGATAAACTTTGGTCTCATCAGGATTGTAAATATTTGTGGAAAGCCAACCTATCTGGGACCGGAAGTCGATCAGAAGTATTATGTAATTATGATCAGGGTTTATTTTAGGCCTTTGAAAAAAGGTGTAGCACTACCCCTTGCCATTGTAAAAAAG
>Ga0209149_1002267_pt1 | contig 10644 bp, 9 predicted proteins | sample WorMetTyACAVOLI2_FD_187423 | JGI IMG/M metagenome (GOLD analysis project Ga0209149, IMG submission 187423) | Marine gutless worms symbiont microbial communities from Max Planck institute for Marine Microbiology, Germany - Olavius algarvensis... ...
TACTGTATTGTCGTTTCTTTGACTGCTTTTAGTGTTATTTGTAATAAAACATTTTACAAAGTATACACTCTGTTGTCGCACACACCTCACCACACTAAGTCACCTCTTAGCAGTCGGGGGCGTGACAAAAGACATAAAGGAAAACAAGAGACCGCCAAAACATACCAATATGAAACTAAATAAAATTTCATAAAACCAAGCAAAAATGAAAATTAACCAAAAAGGATCCAAAAAGGAGTTTAGCAATTTAGTAGGATATATTGGGAATGCACCAAATTCGATTGTTGTTGTTAACGTCTAATAAGACTTCCACGCGCAGATCCGGATCACCACCAGAAGTTAATCACCTCTTGCCCATGCCTGCCAAGTTCCGGCGAAGTTGAACCAAAGCTCCAATGTTCGATTTTGGAGACCCCGTTGGGGGAGCTTACAGCGCTCCCCAGCCCCCATTTAAGGGGGTCTACTTCTAAGGGGAGGAGAAGGTGAGGGAAGGGAGGTGACGGGAGGAGAGGGAAGGTAGGGGAATGGAGGGGAGGGACGGGGAGTCGGATGCAATTGCAGGGCCCGCAGGCCGGTAGGTGCCAGGGGCCCTGCACTGGCAAAAGATGGGCGTGAAACGAGTCACTAACTTCAAGTGGCAAGTACATTGTAACTAAAGTCACAAGGTATGAGTCACGACCCGAGTTGAGTCATTAAAGGACTTATGAGCCAATCTCAAATGCCCCCGAGCCAAATTTTACCAAACGTGGATGTGAGGGTCGCCTAGAATAGATACTATAGTTGTTCTAGATTTCCGAGAATTACTCCTCGCACAGCGGCCGTCCGAGGCGTCGGAGTCTGAAGTTTCGCTCAAGAAATGGACGTTTTGGGCCCCAAACCTTTCGAGGGACCGATTTTCATGTGGGTACCACCATTGATGAATAATACCGCAGAGACGTCTTCGGTGAAGTGAAGATTTGGTGAAAGTCCGTCCAGCCGTTGCTGAGCAGTCGAGTCAAAAGGAGAAAGGAGAGAAACACAGAACGGCCTCTAAAATATAAGACGTCGCCTTCGCTTGCAGCGAGCGGCGCAATCTAATAACCGTAGGATCTTGTGCTTGTGTTTATCATGCGGTTTTCACCGTCGGCTATACCCAGAGACTCTAGTTTTTAAGCGCCTCACTTTACTTTAGTAAAAGAGGCGCTTATTGAGATAGGCAGTGTCGTGACGTCGTTGGTTGGTTGGTTGGTTGTCACGCGCGTGCACTGTGGCCAAACGGTGCATCCTAGGCCTATAGTTACTATAAAACACTAATAGGAAACCCTACCCCAGGAATTCAATGGTACAACTTTCGACCCCTGGGGTGACACCTAACCGGGGAATGGGCCCCCGTGAGGCGCTTTTTGTCAAATTACTTTGACCTCTTGTTATACACCCGCTGCAGCAGCTTATGTTCTCACTTTGTCCTTCCTGTTGTCCGTCCCGATGTCTGTCCCCTGCCAACATCGGCTCGCCCGTTGCCAGCCACGATGGCCGTAGGCCAGCACGCTGTCCGTGTGGGCGAGTCCATTCCTGTGTGAAGATAGACTCGCCGGTAGGCGGGGAGTCCATTCCCGTGCAAAATGGAATAGTCCGTTATACAGATGCTGAAGGCGATCTTTAGTTCTCAAGTTTTGATACCAACTATCGTAGGTCTCAGAGGAATCCCGGGCCCCTTGCGAAGGCTTCAAACGAGACTGAAGTGGATAAAACGGTAAAAAACGAAGACTTTCGGCCAATAAATCGTCATATCTCGCAAACGATAGATGATAGGCATATACATGTAGTTACAATAGAAGACCATAGGAAATCGCATTCGATTGGTATCAATTTCGATGACCTTAAATGACAAAAAACCTAACGACCGTAAGGCAGCACCTCACCTATACAGCTTTCTTTCTGGTGCTCGCTGTGTACAACTGAATGAAGATAGACCCAAGCTAGGCCTATCTGATAGTCCTAGCTAGTTGGTAGATTTTAGCGATGTATAAACTGTGCATAAATTCATTTCAATGGCACGCCCTTATTTGACGTTGAATGTCACAGAAACGGTGCAAGATAGCGACATAGTTACCAGTACATCGGGATACTAATGGAAACTTAAACACGCCCTACAGAACGATGCAATTTCGCATGATCTGTCTTTAGCAAAATTTTCAACGACTTTGAGCGTCGCGCGGCATCTCTGCGACAGCTGAACTTTTTGTAGGCCTAAATACTGAATTTTACCCGGCAGTAATTCGTAGAGGATCAGTCCGAGCGAGGCCCTTGGCTGGATATGTAGTTACGTTCCTGCCTCTTAAAGATGCGGAGCGTGACCTGTTAGCAATAGCTACATTTATTTTTCCGTACTTTACCAAAAAGTCAATTATATCCGTACGACAGCCTATATAATCTTTAAACGCCTTTGAATCTTCTATGTCTTCTGTAGCAACCACCTTTTAATGATAACGATCAGAAATGACAATTTGCTTTAGGACTCGTACAAATAAAGTATCCGAGTACCGAGTTGAGTTGACTAAGGATTCACCAGCTCTGCTACATGCATAAACATTGTGCTGAGTCACAGTAGTAGTGGCGCTGGCCCTGTCAATTTTAGCAACAGCACGCTGTGCTTGGATGAATGGCAGGTGCTGCTGCCATCTGGTGAATGCCACTGAACTTCTACCCACTGTGCTATCAAGCGTTCTGTTTGTCAACTCACTCTGTCATTCTGTAAACAGGATAACTGACGAACGCGGAAACGGACGTCGACTGAACTTGGCAGGCATGGGCAAGAGGTGACCCTAAAAGTGATTAACTTCTGGTGGTGATCCGGATCTGCGCGTGGATTCGGAGTCACTTAGGCCTATTAGCCGAACGTAACTACGTTATGTTCGGCTAATGGCACGGCAATGGTGTCTGTCGTCTGTTTTAGCACGCTGCTTGTACAGCGATGGCATGGTTGAAGCGGTAACGTTCGGCTATCTAATCTACTGATTAGTTCTTGTTCATTTTCTTCACTATTTCGGAATAGAGCAAAGGGCATTTTTGGACATTCGTTAGCATTTCTCGTACAATCAACGGCCGATTTGTACCATACTTGGCGAAATGACTGGCGTCGACAAGATAATAGATCCACAACCTTTGGGACGCATCCGACAGACATCCGAATCCGGATTTAGTCGAAAATCCGAATTCGAATACCAGATCACTTTTGGTTGAAATTAGTCGCTATGCAAAGCGCGGTATGATTCCATGTCCAGTCTATCCATCTGTCTGAAATATTTATACACTGTGTCGAAATAGCTTAACACCAGACATCAAACGTTATCTCTAACATTTCTAGAGAAGTCTCTGTCATCAGGGACGTCAAATAAATAAGTAAGTAAGTAAGTAAGTAAGTCTGGATATTTATACCCGGCGCCAGAATCAAGAAGACGTCTCAATGGCGCCGGGCGGTCGAGAACAGGTGTCTTCAGCAAGGCTCGAGGATACGTAGCGTACGTATTCTATTTTTTGAAAGATACGTACATACGCCAATGTATGCTATTTTAGCGTACGTAACAAGAATACTAGAATACGTTGCAACTACAACACAGTAGTTTAATTAAAACAGTTAAAAAGAAGGGAAACAGTTTCCAGAATATATTATTGTTTGTCACAATAGTTGCATTGAACGAGGTAGGTCGTTTTACCATTTTGCAACACTTTATGTGATTCCACTTGTCACTTTTCTATGCGAATTCAGGTTTGCGTACGAAACGTATTCTATTTTTCGAAAGATACATACGTAAGCTAACGTATTCTATTTTAGCGTACGCGTATCCTCGAGCCTTGGTCTTCAGTGCACGCTTGAAGGCGCTCTCCGACAGGTCCGGTGACCGCAGTGCTGGTGGCAGACGGTTCTATATATTATATTAATAATAATATGATCGATCGCATAAGATGTTGACATTATGATTTCGTGCTCGTGTTTAAAATGTTATTTCTAAAAGATAAAAGCTGTGCATGTATTGTGTTGACAGGTGCTGACTACGTCAGTTCACGTGAGTTCAACAGTTTTTCTGTTTCGTATAATCTGGAATTTTTAAATTAATATCTTATCGTCGTTTACGATGCTGCATTAATCGCCTCAGCGGAATATCGTTTGTCGTTAAAGTTGCCTAATCTGGTTTTGAAAGCCCCGTTGACTGTGGTATTTGTCTATTATTAACGGATTTTGGTTAGCGATTGATTATCAGATCATCTTGTAAATTAACACATGATACGTTAAATAATTCGTTGCCTATTTAACTTCCAACATCGGAAAAATCTAACATTTTAATTCCGACATTTACTTGTAAGCATAAACGTTTTCGTTTGTAACATTTTTACCGCGCGATGTTATGTATAGCGCGGACTATGCTGTCGCAAGCTGTCTGTTCGTCCATCACCCGTCATTATTGTGTCGAAATGACTAAACATATTATGAAGTTTTTTTTAATTATCGGGTAGCCATAGCATTCTAGTTTTTCCGTACCAAGCGGTAGGACAATATTCCGACGGGGGCCCCCTAACGGGGCCGGGGGGGGGGGGCATCGAATGCAACGTGGGTATTAAAAATCGCGATTTTCGGCCAGCATCTCGCATTATCTCGGTAATGATACAAGATACAGCCATAGTTAATGGAATGCGAATATGAAACCGTATCCGAGCTTCAATGACGCTGAACGACTCCTGACCCAGATTTCAATGTCACGTCATTATTTGATGCTGAATATCTCAAACGGTCCGAGATACAGACATAGTTGCAACGGAAGACTAATAGGGACTTACACGCGCCAAACTCAAGGGTGTCAGTTCGAATGATCTTGAGTGACTTAACGAAATATTCGACGACACGAAGCATCGCGCAGTCTCTCTGCGACAGCTGAGCTTCTTGTAATAGCTTGCTGGTAAAACTGTAGTCTGTATCACATTCGTATCACGCGCCCTTGTAGTGACTTTATGGACATGTTACGGCGCTTTATAAGTTGTCGTATTATTATTATTATTATTATTATTATTATTATTATTATTATTATTATTACATTCGTACACCAGTTTTTTGTGTAGGACGTTACCACGAACCCACAAGTACTACAATAAGAATATGGATGTAAACAACCAGAAAATTTACACCAACTTTTTTAATTATCCGGTAGCCAGGTAGTCTAAGGATTGCAACATTTCAGGCAAACATGCAGCACACGACTATGGTTTGTGAATGTGCCAGTGTTGTCGACTACTTTGCAGCAAACGCATACATCATGGTAGCGCCAAAGAACACGACGGCATTGGAAGGGACGCGGGTGAGGCTCGTGTGTCAGGCCGAGGCTCATCCCAACAACATCACCTACCAGTGGTTCCGTGACGGCGTCGACGTTCACCTCGTGACCGGGTTGATGGCGAGAGCCGGCATCTACGGAGACGGTAGCTTCATCATCAGTAGTATCGAGCGCAGCGACACCGGCTGGTATCGTTGTCAACCAACCAACGGACTTGGCGCGCCTCCGTCAGCTGATGCCTTCCTCAATGTCACCTGTAAGTCCGCCGATTGCTTTGTGAAGACTGAAACCTAAAGGTTTTGCTAATTTTTGATGGGAAATAAACGACGTGAGCAAAGGTTGTACAGTTCGGCCCAAAGCGCATCCCCTGAACGTGTCTACACTCGTACAGGAATGCGCTTTGGGCATAATGTCACATGGTCAATGTCACCTGTAAGTCCGCCGACTTACTAAGTCCCTCCATGTCAGTGTGTGATGTGTCGTGGCAGTACTACAACTGATAAACGTAAGATCTAAGATGAGGAGAGATGTTTGAAAACATACCAGGTCCGTCATCAAGCCTTAAAATGCTCAAGTGGACACAATAAAAACCGAGGAAAATTTGTTGGCGTATTTGTCTCGAAATGGTGAATTCCGTCAAAACAGACTTAAATATTAGACAAAATTCCAATAAGCCCGCAGTCGAGCAGTTGAACAATTGAAGCAGTCAACCGATCAACTAACGAACCAGTTTTTACCCGCCGTACATAGTATGGGACGGGTATATACGCTATGAGTCAAAAACATGTCATTCTATTCTTAGGCATAACTGTGGCAGCTGTTGACCGATTTTAACAAGAACTTAGATATCGCAAACAGATCGCGCGTCAGCTGCGCACACAGTACGTAGAGGGCATCAATATTAACCCCGTGACCTTGAAATCTAGATTAAGCGTCACTTTAGGTCATTGAAAATAATTTTATTCGAAAGCTTAGGTACGGTTTCCTATTCACATTCCATAGTACCTATGGCCGTATCTTCAGCGATTTCAAAGATATTCAGCATCAAAGAATGGCCTGACTTTGAAATCTAGGTTTGGGGTCGTTCAAGGTCATTGAAAATGGTGCCGTTCAATAGAACATAAACGACTTTCTATTGGTCGGCTATTGTAACTATAGCTCTCTCTTGTACCGTTTTCGAGTTATTTGACGTTGAATAATATAATGACCTTGAAATCTGGCTTAGAGGCCACTCAAGATCATTGAAACTGGTACCATTCGAAAGATTGGGTGCGGTTTCCTATTCGCCTTTTATAGTAACTATGGCGATATCTTGTGTCGTTTGCGAGGTATAGCGAGTTCTTGGTCGAAAATCGCTAAATTTTTATACCCCACCTGTATTTATCGCTCCCGCAGGGAGTGACGCCGTCAGAATTTCGCGAAGATGTTTGATACTCATAAAACTAGAATGATTGGGCTACCGAGTGGTGAAGAAATTATGACAATATTTTAAGCCGTTTCCATAGAATACCGGAACGTCACAGGCGGACGGACGGACAGACAGACGGACGGACAGAATTGCTATATCAAAATCGCGCGTCAGTGTGCTGTCACTGTTTTCTGTCACTGTCTTTTTTATACCCCAACAGGCTATGCACATTATAGCCTGCAGCGGGGGCATTATGTTTCCACCTTGTCCGTCATGTTGTCCGCTGTTCCGTTGTCCGTTTTGACGTCAGTTCCACAATGGCCGTAGGCCAGCACGCTGTCCGTGTGGGCGAGTCTATTCCCATGCAAAAATGGAGTAGTCCACAGAGCGGCCAAGTCCATTATACAGATGCTGCTGAGGGGTATCAAATGACCGCGGGTGATCTTCAGCTCTGTAGTTTTGTTTCTTTTCATCTGTGTGACCGGTTACGGATTTAACGGCAGCGCTGGCAACCGATCGGCGTTAAATTGTTCACGGTGATAGGCCTACGTTAATGCCTCGGATGTGTCTTTCCGCATTTTGGGGATGATATCTTCAGGGGTCTTGAAATGCCAGACCCAAATAGAGAGGGGTCGGAATTTGTGCCTCTCCCTGTCGGAAAGTCATTAGATCGTTATTATGTGTTTTATGTCTCAATGAGGATTTGCGATCTCACGAGATCTTAAGATCATAAGTCAAGGTCAGACTAATGAGATACAAGAACTTAGCTATCGCAAACAGATCGCGCGTCAGCCGCGCACACAATACGTTGAGGGCATCTATAGTCCTAAATATTACACCGTGACCTTGAAATCTAGGTTAGGGGGCCACTCAAGGTCACTGGAAACGGAAACATTGGATAGACCTAAATCATACACGACTTACTATTAGTCGAGTTATTTGACGTTGAATATTATCGTGACCTTGAAATGTGGGTTAGAGGTCACTCAAGGTCGTTGAAAGTGGTACAATTTGAAAGCTTGGGTACGGTTACCTATTCGCCTTTCATGGTAACTATGGCCATATCTGTAGCCATTTTCAGCGAGAGATATTCAGCGTCAAAGAATGGCCTGACCTTAAAATCTGGGTTTGGGGTCCTTCAAGGTCATTGAAAATGGCGCGGTTCGATTAGTCCGCCATTGTAACTATAGCTCTGTCTTGTACCATTTGGAAGTTATTTGACGTTGAATAATACCGTGACCTTGAAATCTGGGTTTGGTCCTTCAAGGTCATTGAAAATGGCGCGGTTCGATTAGTCCGCCATTGTAACTATAGCTCTGTCTTGTACCATTTGGAAGTTATTTGACGTTGAATAATACCGTGACCTTGAAATCTGGCTTAGCGGTCTCTCAAGGTCATTGAAACTGGTGCCATTCAAAAGCTTGGGTGCGGTTTTCTATAGTAACTATGGCCGTATCTGTAGCCGTTTGTGAGATATTTAGCGTCAAAGAGTGGTTTGACCTTGAAAATAGGGTTAGGGTTCGTTCAAGGTCATTGGAAGTGGCACCATTCGATAGATTGCATAGGAATTCCTATTCGCCTTCTGTAGTAAGTATGGCGCTATTTGTATTGTTTGCGAGATATAGCGACTTTTTGGTAGAAAATCGCGAAATTTTTATACCCCACTTGTATTTAGCGCCCCCGCAGGGTGACACCGTCGGAATTTCGTGAAGATGTTTGATGCTGATAAAACTAGAATGACTGGGCTACCGTATGGTAAAAAAACTATAACAATATGTTATCCGTTTTCATCCAATACCGGAACGTTACGGGCAGACAGACAGACAGACGGACAGGATTGCTATATCAGTATCGCGCGTCAGTGTGCTGACGCGCAATAAAAACAAAAACATGAGCTAAATGACTGTTAAGTACCATAGCGTTGTAATTTATGTGTCTATTTGTCCTGAGCCGAATTGTGAATGCCTCTTCAAGGCCATTCAGAGTGTACGTAGGCAGTAGAGAAAGTTCAATGTAAAGTGTAATAAAACAGAGTAAACATTTGTCACATGACATTTTACCGACTTTTGCTTTTTTAATGCCTAGGCTAAAACATGTCCAAGTACTGTGAAACGTTGCGCGGTTTATCTGTGATAGCTGAGCTTTTTGTTACCTTTAGTTCTCTTTAGCGAGCTTTACATATAAATGTTCCACTACTGATGTCACTTTTCCGTCTGTCCGTCTGTAACGCGCGTGTAGGCCTACTGTGCATAAACAGAGGACTTTTTTTCCACAATCTACACTGTATGTCAAAAAACGGCACCTTTTTGTTTTTGCAAATTGCAATAACTTAGTCGAATGTCAACCGATTTCTATAATTTTAGGCAAAGTGACACCTTAATAAATTTCCTACAATATGAGTGTATTGCCCACCGCGCCTAATATGTGTTTCTACATTACCTTGGCGAAAATGAGTTGTCAAACTCCACGTGTTCAACAACCGGTACTGGTTTTATGTCCACTAAGCTTCTTTTGTTCTCGATCCCAACGTTGCACTTCTTGCTTAAGTCGTCTAGTTTTGTTAGTGTTTCTGACATTATAGTAGTAGTAGTAGCAGCAGCAGCAGTAGCAGTAGTGTTAATTCTGAACGTAGGTCTTTGACCTCTTAAGTTTATTTAGTTCTTAATTAGCAAAACCTAAAACTAACACAAACTAACTCCGATTTCTGATATGAATATATGTTTTCCAGTTGTAAATAATTTCTTGGTTTTGCCAAAATCTATCTAGGCGAGCCTTAAAAGTATCTACAGTGGTTGCTGAAATAACAATATCCGGCAGATCATTCCACATAGAAATTATCCTGTTTGTAAAATTGTATTTCCCAGTATCATAATGTATCTGAGACTGATATAAACTAAATCTATGGCCTCTCAGATCATAATGACTCTCCAAATGTCTGTCCGTCAGCCAGTTTGTTAGCGTGTCATCATATTTTCTACTGAAAATCTTATAGACCTCAATCATATCTTTTCTGATTCTTCTAAATTTCAGTGTGGGTAGATTTAATTTTTTAGCCTTTCCTCATATTTACATTTTTTGACTGCAATGACTAATTTAGTAGCTCTTTTTTTTGTAATTTTTCTAATTTTTCAATTAGGGCCTGGTGATGTGGATTCCACACACATACAGCATACTCTAAATGAGATCGGACCAAAGATTTATATAAAACCACAACACTATCCGGCATTAAGTAAATAAAATTTCTTTTAATTATTCCCAGCATTTGATAAGCCTTACTGATTTTTATATCAATATTCTCATCATATTTCAATCTGGAATTAAAATAAAACACCTAAGTCTTTTATTTTATCAACTTTTGCAATAACATTATTCAATATAGTATAAGTGTTTGAAAATTCAAGTCTTCTACCGTAGGAGACACTCCTACATTTATCCACGTTTAAACTAAGAAGCCATGTGTCCATCCATTCCTTAAATTTGTTTAAATCTTGTTGCAGCTGTTTATTATTTTCGTTCTGTATTACATACGAGAAAATCTTAGCATCATCAGCAAATAAATAGATTTCTGACCCAGAATTACAATATTCTACCAGGTCATTTATATATATAATAAATAACAGAGGACCTAATATTGAAATATTGAATTATTCTTCTTTAACATCCTGAATTTCATGTTAACCGTGTGAACAATTGCCTTTAGAGGAACTCAGAAGTAGGTATGATGCCAAACTGCAACATGTATTTTTTTAACATTTTCTTCTGGTAAAGTAAAGTAAAGTAAACGTGGATTTGTATAGCGCATAATCGTGGAGCACCACCTCTAATGCGCTACCGTTTCCCGTAAGTCGGCGCTGATCTCCGCAAGCCAACCCGACAGCCAGGCATCAGCGAACACTGCGAAACCACGTGATACGGGTTGGTGCACCACGC
>Ga0209149_1002268_pt1 | contig 10644 bp, 8 predicted proteins | sample WorMetTyACAVOLI2_FD_187423 | JGI IMG/M metagenome (GOLD analysis project Ga0209149, IMG submission 187423) | Marine gutless worms symbiont microbial communities from Max Planck institute for Marine Microbiology, Germany - Olavius algarvensis... ...
ATGTCCAGCTGGTGTGACGTTGATGAACGTAGGCTGCGAGTGCGACGACCAGGCAGGTCAGCAACACGAACCAGCTGATCCAGATATGGCGGAGCCAGACCATGCAGCACTCGGAACGCCATGACCACAATCTTGAAATCGACCCGTTGTGGTACACGCAGCCAATGAAGAACTGCGAGAGCGTCGGTGATGTGGTCATAGCGGCGAAGCCGAAACACCAAAGGCAATCGTGGGAATAGGGCAGATGACGGCATGCTTCCATTGGTGTGGGATTATTGACGATTCTATGGACGTATTGAACAGGTGCGTGATTGGCTTATAGAAAGCGGGGGCTCCTATGCGGAGAAACCACGCTGGCAGCTGGTCCAAGCCAGTAGCTGTGGCAGAGAGTATGTCCAAAAGTGAGAACACTTGCCATTCAGAAGCAAACTGTTGGTGAAGACGCTCCATGGGCGCCGTGTGTTTACGCTGAGGAGGCTGATAATCTGAGTCAGAAGAAATACTCGCGTAATGTTGATTGAGAGTCAGCAGATACATTGTCGACGAGACCAGTGGACGGCCTGTGAACTGCCTCACCGCTGCCCACAAGTCTTTGGTACTAGTCTTAGAGTTGATGCGACTTATATAGGCGGGTCTGGTTACGGTTGACAATGTCTTTCCCCAGTTTCCCGATTCTCAAAGCAAGAGCACTGGCCTTCTCGGTCTGGCCAGCTCGCATTAGGCGATTCTTCTTGCGCAGCTTTGCCTTAATATGCGGAGTAATATAGTGGGGTCCCTACATATAACTGTGATGGTATGCTGTCGATAAAAGTGATTAAGGAGTCGTAGAGCAGTGTCATAAAATACATCAAATTCGGTTTGTACATTACGGCCGGGAGTAGTGAGATCAATCTCTGGGAAATATGACGGACAGTACGTGATCAGTCAGACCGCTTTTGCCGAGAGAGTCCTGTTTTTCGGCGACCTGTCCCGGGAAAATATAGAGGTCACTCGGGATGGTCATGTCCGGTTTTGTCTCTGTTTGCAGCTATAAATCCATGTAAATCAATAGTGTTTATTATACTAAATTTTATTTAACTTTCAATGCAAAATTTAGTTTGATTTGTTCAAGAATCGTCGGTAGAAAGCTGGGCTTTTTCCCCATATCCCATATGGGAGCTTACGATCGGGACGCTTCGCGCCCACTGCATGGTCTCGAGAGTTTCCCGCCCCAACTGTTCCGGTTTCCAGTCCCAGAAATATGGTCATTTTGTGCAGCAACTCAGGATGATTCGTAATTATTCAATAATCATGCCATGTTGGTATAATTTTTACCGCGCGATGCTATGCATGAGCGCGGTATATGCCGGCACGCGGTGTCTGTCTGTCTGTCCGTCTGTCTGTCTGTCACGTTTGTGAGTTGCGCCAAAACGAATAAAGATATCTTCGAAATTTTTTCACCATCTGGTAGCCAAGCCATTCTAGTTTTTCCGCGTCAAACGGGATGGCGATATTCCGATGGGAACCCCCCTAAAGAGGTGTTTATAGCGACACAACTCAACTGACCCAGTTGAACAGCGTACAGCCAAGTCAGTCTTGTTTAAACGTGTTTTTGTTTATGACGTCACGACCTACAAACTGAGTCAACTATTGTTCACGTTGTCGAGTTGAGTTGAGTTCAGTTGAGTTGAGTTGTGTCGCTATAAACGGGCCTTAACGGGGGCGTCGAATGCAAGGGGGTATGAAAAATGACGATTTTCGACCAATATATCGCTCTATCTGAGAAACGGTTACAGTTACATGGGCACATTCAGCGAGACAATTTGTAAGCATCGAATTCTCTTTTCATCCATACAACATTTAGCGTTATTGCCCCAGGGGCATCCCCAGGGGAAACAAAAATGTGGGCTGCGGTACGTGAAAACGGCGATTTTTTGCACTTGCGGTTCGAATAACTGGGAAACTGTTGAATATAGATGGGTTCATGCTGCGAGGGGTTTGGCAAGCATTGAATTCTCTTTCCATCCATGCAACATTTTGCGTGATAATCGCAGGGGCGTCTCCAGGGGAAACAAAAATGTGGGCTGCGATACGTGAAAACGGCGATTTTTTTGCACTTGCGGTTCGAATAACTGGGAAACTGTTGAAGATAGATGGGTTCATGCTGCGAGGGGTTTGGCAAGCATTGAATTGTCTTTCCATCCATGCAACATTTTGCGTGATAATCGCAGGGGCGTCTCCAGGGGAAACAAAAATGTGGGCTGCGGTACGTGAAAACGGCGATTTGTTGCACTTGCGGTTGGAATAACTGTGAAACTGTTGAAGATAGATGGGTACATGTAGCTGCGAGGGGTTTGGTAAGCACTGAATTGTCTTTTCATTGATGCAACGTTATGCGTGATTGCCACAAGGGCGTCCCCAGGGCAAACAAACAATGAAGGCCGGAGTACGTAAAAATGGTGATTTTTACCGCGCGATGCTATGCATGCGGTATATGCCGTCATGGGATGTCCGTCCGTCCGTCCGTCTAGTTTTTTTTTAAACTGATATTAAACATTTCGCAAAAGATACGATGAGCGCAATTCTCTTTCCGGTACGACGATCGACTGTCGAATAAACGCTGAATCCAACTGTGCTGACTAACTGCTGAAAGAAGAATAACTGACTAGCAGCGCATACGTATTTATAGGCGATTAGTTGCCACAAGGAGTACAATGCATTTTCCGTAAAAGGATATACCACGGTACACTGTTGTCAGCGAGAAATCACTGACGTCAGCGATCACGTAACCTATACGGAGAAACTGACATTGAATGTCAACGCCGGGCAGCCAAGGTAGGCGTGGCGTCGCCTAGCAGCGAAGCTGCATCGCGGACCGTGCATGTGAAACTAGACGCGAAAGTTGCGGGATATAGCTTATCGTAAACTAATCGCATCGTTTGTGGATAAATCCTACGAAACTTCGCAAATGGATTACCAAACGCTATGGATATCTTACGATGTTTCGCTGGATTACACTGCGTCTATACGGACATCAGGTTTTGCACTGAGGTAGAGTGCGGGTAAGCTACGTTGCGAAAGGGTCCGACTAAATATCGTATTTATGTGGCGGACGGTATCTTACACAGCTGTACTTACAATGGCCGACCAATAGAAAGTCGTATATGATCTATCGAACGGCGCAATTTTCAATGACCTTGAACGACGACTACCCACAGTTTCAAGGTCACGCCATTCTTTGACGCTGAATATCTCAGAAACGGTACGAGATAGACATAGTGACATTGAAATACTAATAGGGACTTACACACGCCTTACGCAGCAGTGTCATTACGAATGACCTTGAGTGATCTTGAGTGACTTAGCCAAATCTTCAATAACAGAAAGCATCGCGCGGTCTCTCTGCGACAGCTGAGCTTGTTGTCAATTAATCTAATTTCGCGCACGTTATGTTTGTACTGTTCGTATTTTCTGAAACATAATTACCGAATTGTCGGGCGAGGGTTCCAGTGTTTTACAGGAAGGTTCGAAGATTGAGATGCAACCTTCGTACTTCGTAGCATCACTAGACTCTGCCCTGCCTGCAGCCTTGATTACTGCAGAGTACAGAAGGCCTTGCCTTTGGTGTGCTATGTGCAGTACTATCAGCGGTGACGTACGCGTTGATTGCACTCTTCGCAGTACTCGTCTCTATTGACATCATCATTACCGTCATTCTGGTCTTGCGTCGCCGCAGACTGAGGCAGCAGCAGCAGCAGCAACAGCAGCAGACTAAAAAGGAGCCCGAAGAACCACTGGAAGATCAACCCTACCTACCGTATCCTGACTATTTCATGTATCCCGAGTATGTATCACCGTATGTAGGGCCTATACACCGTCTTCCTTCGTCGTAAATTTCTACCTCGCGAATACGAGAGCTAAAGCTATAGGCCTACATTTCTAAACTCAGCACGTAGATAATATGGCATGTTCAGAGCGGTTAGCTCTTCCGGCATCCCACCATTGGTGAATGAATATGTCTGTGGGCCTATTATTGGACCCCTAAAATTCGAGATGGAAGAGATCCGCCATCTTGAAAAAGTGAAATCGCTATATGTCCACGAAAAATCATGCGATTTGATGAAATTTGGTACCAAACGCAAAATCTAAGATGGCGGACAGCCGCCATTTTAAAAGTCGTTTTTGTCCATAACTCAGCACAGCCGATTGCCCGATTTCAGTGAAGTTTTGTGCGAGGAAGCAATTTGTCACAGAATTTCGGTAATGGAACAGATACCGGCGTTCGACAAAACGTATAGGCCTATTTTTTGTTTTGCAGTTTGGGCTTCGGCGATCGGCACATTTCGTATCGTCTCCGATACACTTGTTTATGAAGGCCCTATTAGATTTGACATGAGCTGTGTCACTGTGTGTGCATTGCAGTGAGCCGAGACCGATCTTCCCGCCGTTTGGCCCACCACTGCCGCCAGTCGACTACACGGAGGACCTACCAGCAAAACCAGAGAGGTATGGTATTATAGTAGGATTTAACGTCTAACTTGACACATTATAGGTCATTTCGGAGACGACACCAGAACCAGAACTGCAGCGGCACGTATGTTATTGCCGACATATTCTCACTGAATTAGATGGAACGATAACATAATTCGATTTATTAAGCCGCTGCTTGCGACAGCGATAGCGGCTAGTGCGACGGGCCTGTCCATCTGTTCGTCTGTCTGTCTGTCGCCAAAATGAAGAGACGCGATTTTCTCAAAAACAAAGCAATTAAGAGCTATACCCTGCCGGCACAGCATGGTTTATCGGTAGTTTAGACCACTAACATCCAAGATGGCGGAGATCCGCCATCTTGAAAATTGACATGACGTCATTTTCTGCCATTGTTAACCCGCCGCTCGCGACAGCGAGAGCGGCTTAATGCATCGATGCTGTCCATCTCTTCATCTGTTTGTCTGTCTGTCTGTCTGCCTGTCGCTAAAATACAAAAAAACGCGATTTTCTCAAAAACTAAGCATTTTAGAGCTATGGTGCTATAGGAAGTCGTACCTGGGCTTTTCAAAGAACCCATTATTTGACCCCTAAAATCCAACATGGCTGAGATCCGTCATCTTGAAAATCGACATGACGTCATTTTTTCTGCTGAGGGTATGGTCCGATTTAGATAAAAATTTTGCAGACTGGTGCGGAATAACATGTCGACTGCGGTGATGTGGTCGAAATGGAAACCAGATGTAAAATTCCAACATGGCGGATGTTTGGGCGAATTCAATGGCATGTCATCCTAGAGCCACTTGTCACATTGCAAGGTGCTGCCAGTTGATGAATTCACTGACTTGATTCCAGAGCCACGTGCCACATTGCAAGGTGTAAGAATTCCATCCGCCATTTTGTAAATGGTTTTCGCCATATTTTATTTTGTTTGTTTAATGCAGTTTGGGCTTTGACGAGCGGTGGCTTTCATATCGTCTCCGATACACTTGTTGGTGGTCCGATTTGGATAAAATTTTGCAGACTGGTGCAGAATGAAATGTCGACTGCAGTGATATGGTCGAAATCGAAGCCGGAAGTAGAATTCTAATATGGCGGACGTTTGGACGAATTCAGTGGCATATTATCTCAGAGCAACGTGTCACATTGCATGGTGCTGCCATCTAGCGAATTCAATGTCATGATCGCAGAAACACGTGTCATTGTACGTTGTTGCCACCTGGCGAATTCAATGTCATGATCCTAGAGCCACTTGCCACATTGCAGGGTGTTGCCACCTGGCAAATTCAATGTCATGATCCTAGAGCTACGTGCCACATTGCAGGATGCTGCCACCTAGCGAATTCAGTGTCATTATCCCAGAGCCATGCCGTTGCAGGGTGCTATCACATGGCGTATTCAGTGCCATGATCCCATAGCCATGTGCCACATTGCAAGGTAAAAGAATTGCATCCGCCATATTGAAAACCGTTTTTCCCCGTAGCTAGGGCCTTATTTATTATCTGTTTTCCTAACGCAGTTTGGCCTTCGGTGAGCGGCGGCTTTCGTATCGTCTTCGATCGATGGACTTGTTTAATTTTTATATAACGCCAACAATCGTAGATGATTGTGAGGCTCTGTTTCTGTTCATTTACTGAGACTAACGAACTTACAGCTGAATTGCCAAACACACAGCGCTAAAAAGGACTTAATGACCGTCGAATCGGCGTCGATCCGTCCGGTTTGACCTTGTGAACACAATATTTTACAAGCAAATGAACCGATTTTGATGTATTGGTACAGTATGGTTTAACGTCCCACTCGACACAGGTCATTTCAGAGACGATTTTACGAGTCACATGACCTAACCAACAGTGGAGCACTGAAGAACGATGGTTAGTCAACCAGGTCAAGCGCCACTCCCACCAGGCTCAGCTCACTAAAAGGTAAAAAGAAGGATGTAAGCAAAAAAATAATATCTATATAACACCATGAAGACTGAAGACACAGGCGCTTGGAAGACAGAGAGATAAACCAAGCCAGATCAAAGACCGATACAGTCAACCGACCTGTAAGAACTGCTCATATCTTTGTGCACCATTATAATAGTACGCCTACACAATGTCATGGCGAATTCAATGTCATGATTCTAGAGCCACGTGCCACATTGCAGGGTGCTATCACCTGGAGAATTTAATATGCCATGATTCCATAGCCACGTGACACATTGCAAGGTAAAAGAATTGCAAACACAGAGACAGTTTTTATTTATATTCACTTTCCTCCGATTTTGCTGTAAACCGGCACAAGTAGTCGTGGGGCATGGGCATGAAACGGTCAACTTTGGGCTAATTGGGGGTCAGCTATAGGAAGTCACGATATTATTCAACGTCAAATAACTCGAAAACGGTACAAGATATAGAGCTATGGTTACAATGGCGGACCAATAGAAAGTCACACGGTCACAGTAGTTAGAATTGGAGGCCTGGCGAATGCATCATTCTCGCCCTCTTTGGTTGAGTAAGTTTTCTATAGTTAACTGGGTGCTACTTACTCGATGACACTAATGCGCTTGCGACGGCAATATCGACTGTTTAAGCGTCATCATAATCATAGTAAGCCGACCAGCTGCTTACAGAAAAAATATACAAGAACTTAGCTATCGCAAACAGATCGCGCGTCAGTTGCGCACACAATACGTTGAGGGCATGATAACGCCGTCACCTTGAAATCTAGGTTAAGGGTCACCCAAGGTAATTAGCGATATCAGCAATTCGAATTCAGCAATTCCAATTGCCGATATCGTTAATTAATTAGATGCACGTTGTCGTTATCTGTAGGCTACTATGCTGCCAGTTTCAAGGAATATAGGCCTAATTAGTTATGCAGGCCTACTTCAGTGGTTGTACGAGGTCAACGGCACGTAATTAATGCGCTACTTGTGCACAGTTTTGTTGTACCAGCTTCAGCTGAGTGATATCTTAATTTACAGAAAAAAGAAGAAAAAGAAAAAAAAGAGAAAGAGATCGGATTCTTCATCTTCGTCGTCGTGTGACTCGTCTTCAAGCTGCTGCGACTGTGATTCGTACGTATATGTCCTGCATGATCATGGGCAGCTGGCATAGGCACGACCAGAATTGCCTCCTCTTAATTTTGTATGGTAGACGATTTACCGGAATTTCATGGGAGATTCGCGACATTTTTTCGGCAACAGAAAACAGTTGAACACGCACGGTTATAGGTCTACACTGTGGGGCAATAAAAATTGCACCCTTTTTATATTTGCAATAACTTTGTCAAACCGTATTATATTTGTCAAACTGTATTATATTTCGATAATTGTTGGCATACAGATACTGAAGTAAATTTGCAACAAAATCGCCTACCTCTCCTGACAGCTGTTCTCAGCTTACCTTGTGAAACAAAACATAAGTCAATTTGTTCATAACAGAACTAATGTAGGCCTACGCTTTAAAGTTGTGGCAGTTACGGAGAAACATTAGAGCAAATGTTCAGCGTTTGCTGTTGGCTTCGAGACACGTATTAAAACAATCTTGCCACTGATCAATCGCTTGATCAATGAAGCTCTGCTGGTTGCTGACTACGTTTCAATCAAATGCTGCTTCAGCTCATTGACGTCCCTCACTGGTTTTTGATAAACATGTTCCTGCGTGTCGGTTTCAATCGGTGTCTCCAGGCGCTGGTGCACTGATGTGGTTTTCATGCAGCCAGAGGTGAAAGTGAATGGTGCACATTACTGTGATGTCTTGCTGCTCAAACAGTTGCTGCCAGACATCTGTCAAGCTGCTGGCGACGTTCGCTTCCAGCGCACCACACGTGCACAAGAGCACTGAGCTGTTGCGACACAAGACTCCAGACTTCACACACAGACCAGGTCTCAGTTCTGTAGACTACAGATTACTGAGAGTCATCAGGAATGCGTTTGTCAGAAACAGCAAGGGATATCGAACATCGTTGATGAGCTGTGCATGGTTATTAACAGAATGACATATTATATTTCACAAGGTATGGTAGAAACACCCATCAGGAGAGGTGGGCAATTATGTTGCAGTTCTGTTGCAAATTTACTTCAGCATCTGTTTGTCAAAAATTATCAAAATACCGTGCGGTTTGACATAGTTATTGCAAAAATAAAGGGTGCAATTTTTTGCCTCACAGTGTGGTATACACTCTGCAGTATAGAACATTTCCGGCAGAGATAGATAGGGTTAGGGCAGTAACGATACGAGTCGCTATTGAACGTGCTCTCAAACAGTGATCGTTTGTCAGCATCGTCAGATCTACATGTAGGCCTACCATATGGGAAGCAACGACATTCATTCTATTGTACTTGTGGTTCAGGCGGTAACGTTCGCCTATCTCATTAACTGACGAGTTTCTTGTACTTTATTGTTAACAGGACACAGTATAAATTTCCACCGAAATCACTGGCGAATAGTAGCATTGCTGCCGTGCGTGCGTGTGTGTAGTGACTCGTGTTCGTGTATGGATTGCCACGACGAATGCTATCCATCTCCATCGTTCGTCATGCTCGTTCAGCCCGCTGCTCCGCCACCTCCACAGCCCGTGCCGGTGCCGGTAGCCGCGGTACCGGTAGCCGGTATGACGCTGTTCGCACCGGTCATGCAACCAGCAGCACGTGGCGTCGAGGAGCAGACGACACAAGCCGTTGTTGCCGTTGTCCAGAGACCTGGCTGTTTATAACTCTCACATTAAACAAAGGGTTTTTCCAAAAAAAAATTGAAACGGGTTTAACTGAAAATTCTAAATGGGTTTTTGACAGGGTTTTTACAAAAATGCTTGAAATGGGTTAAACGAAACCCTTTTGGGTTACATCCTCGGAACATTACAGAAAATTTTTCGAAAATCTTTTAAAAACCTTTCCATTTTCTATATCCATTCTTTCCTCATTATATGCAGGGGCTATAGACGAGAATTTTTGGGGCTTTAATTTGTCCCATCGTTTTTGCTGTTTACAGACTACAGTACAGAAATGTGATATTAATGTCAGTATCTTGTGATCGTCAAATCAAGCATCAAAAAATGGGGGCCTGTAAAACGTTTGGCGGTCTGTGCCCCCAGACCTACTCTGAATACACGCTCTATGCATGCATCATAACTAGCCTTATTTACTGACAGCTAGAGCATCAGATACGTTAAATTACCAGCAGCCAGTTTCGAACTTTTCCGAGCTTTTGACCATATCTTGCTTTCTTAAAAATTTCACGATGGTATCTCAAAGATGATATCTCAAACGGTACAAGAGTTATAGTGTTGACGAATACAAAAAAAAAACAGAATGACCCACAAGACACTACTGAAAACAACACACGCTGCTCGGGTATGGTAACATTAACACCGTATAAACCACGGGAGCGATCGAAAGACCCGATGCATCCCAACTGGAGACTAAAACGACAATTTTCCACGAAAACGTCTCGGTGCTGCCTCAATCTGACGTCATTGTCGTACTCTGATATAACTGGAAACTGTTACCGTTTTAAAATGCAACATTTCTACTTCGGTCGAAAAGAAGGCGAATTGGAAGATGTTGTGACTCGACTGTATGAGCGCACTTGCAAAATGGGACGAATCCAGAGTCCGCAGAATGTTCATACCGGAACCGGTTTACTCGTACGTTACGTCGAAAGCATTGCTTCTTCCACGGTGTATAACAACTGCGTCAGTAGCAAGATTCTGTTGCTTTATTACCGCGCGATGCTATGCATAGCGCGGACTATGCTGTCGTAAGATGTCCGCCAGTCTGTCCGTCCGTCCGTCACACGGCGCGTATTATGTCGAAACGGCTAAGCATATGAACATTTTTTTCATCTTCGGGTATAGCCACACCACTGTAGTTTTTCCGTGCCAAACGTTATGACAATATTCCGACGGGGATGACTCCATAACGGGGGTGTCAAATGCAGCTGGCATCAATAACATGGGGGGCGCGATAGGGGGGCCAGGGGGGCCATGGCCCCTCCAATAATTTGGTTGGGGGGGCCATACTGTATTTGGCCCCCCCAATATTTTGCACTGGAATTTAAAAAATGTTTAAAATGGACGAAATTTGGTAAGTATTTTCCCAGGAAACTCATTAAAATTGATGCCACCAGATGCCTTGATTTTAGCTCAAAATGCACCAAAATGCGTTTGGCGGCCGGGCTCCGCCCGGAC
>Ga0209149_1002269_pt1 | contig 10642 bp, 11 predicted proteins | sample WorMetTyACAVOLI2_FD_187423 | JGI IMG/M metagenome (GOLD analysis project Ga0209149, IMG submission 187423) | Marine gutless worms symbiont microbial communities from Max Planck institute for Marine Microbiology, Germany - Olavius algarvensis... ...
CTGTTTTAGTTCTGCGAGTTAATGACTGTCGTCCTTACACACCTTTTTAAACTGTTAAGTTTTTTTCCATTAATATAATGTAAAAAAAGAACAGATTAGGGTGATGTAAAGTCAGAAGACTGCAAGGTCACCTAACATAGTCAAAAACATGTTACGCTAGCTCAGAATGCAGATAATGTAACTGAGATGGTGGAAAAGATGCCGTGAACAGATGAGTTTTCAGGGCTCGACAGAATGAATACAGGGTTGAAGCAGCAATGACTGTTGACGGCAGACTGTTCCATGTTCTGGCGGCAGCGACAAGAAACGCTCGGTCACCTAGTGATGAGTGATGCGTCTTGTGATTGCAAACTTCAGTATTTGCTTCAGACAATGGGTGTAAGTGAGTGAGTGAGTAGTTTCTCAACGGCACGTCAGCACAAAAAAGCTATGTAGTGCCGTTCGTGGTTCAGATAGTGAGGGTTTCTGTGTGATCTGAATGTAACAGTTACTAAAATTATCAGAATATTGGGATTACTTGAATTTTTATGCACATTTGTAGTTTTTGGACTACTTGTATTCGAAACACAACACTATCTGGGATGAAAGCCGCAACGCTGTCACCCAAGACATGAACCATCCGTTGACTCACTACTGGATTGCATCGTCCCACAACACGTATGAACACTTTTTCTGTGTTGCAGTTTTTATTCGTAGCGTCAGATGTATGTCCTTCATCAAGAGACATTGTAGTGTATGTTATGTGTGACATAAGCACCATGTAACATTTCTGGTGACATGACTAAAATGTGTAAACAATGCTTGGTTGAAACCATGTTGCTTGGTGTGTACTAAAATCCAATGTCAAGTTGACCACTGTCATCCTAGTGACCTGCAATGTGAAGTCTCGAGACATTCTTGTCTCGAGATGGTTTTTCACGGTATTGGACTTGTTCTTGAGGGTTATTGTCTTGCTCGTGTCCTCAGTCTTGGTGATCACTGTCTTAATAAATAACAACTCCTTTACACTGGAGTTAGGTATCAATTAAGAATATTATAACCAGTAAGAAGACAGACCGGTATTGTAAGATCACATCGTCGCAAACACGCCTCTGATGCACTATCGCTTCCCATACATTGACTCTGATCTCTGTTTATCTGGCCCACAGCCAGACTTCAGCCCACACTGTGAGACTGCAGATACAGTCTATCACGCAATGTGCCTTGTGCCTGTTTACTTCCCTAGCTTTTGCTGGATACTCCATCTGCCTACCCACGGATGGATGGCTCAGGCTGTGTAGGCATGGGTGCCTGGTTCTGCACCGAGGTGGTTTACCCATCCTTAGACAGTCGCCCATCCAGGGATTAACCATGCCTGTCGTAGAGTAACTACGTTGATTGAGACCAGTGTGTTACCGCTAAGCGAAAGTGGTTTAGTGGTAAAGCATTGTTTTTATCTCATCTTATGCTACATGTAATATCGATGATAATTATTGTGAGAAATGTTGATTCTGATATAAAATATGAGATGATGATGTGCTTGACTGATCGTAAAATGTATTGAATATGACGTGCATATCTTACTGAATTGATTACAAACTCACTGTAAAGGAAAAAAGGTAAAGGAAGCGGATTTATATAGCGCCGTTATTGTAGTACCTCACACTCAAGGCGCTCAGGTATGGATCACACAGTGTTACCTGCAATTTATACCGTACCTGCCTCTACCTCGTAAGCATTCACCAGATGATGCATCCCCAGACTGAGGTTGCGGACATCTAATTGCAGCCTACTACTCATTTATCTACCTTGAAAGGATGAAAGGCTGAGTCGGCCTGGTTGGCTGACCTACAGCAGACGGTTTACTCGGTTACCTGTCAGCCGCAGATTGATCCCAGGACAGCGAAAGTTCGCCTGTCAGAGACCGACGTTCTACCACTGTGCCATGCAACCAACATAGTCCAACTGTGCATACATAGTACTTGTGTGTATTGTAGGTATTTGATGGGAGACCAGTTCAGAAGTGAGTCGTCCTGTGATGCCTATGCACGTGCATTACGAAATGGAGCACGATGCCTTGAGTGTGAGCTTACATTGCTGTCAGTCAGTGATTGATAGCGTAGTAATACTGTATTTTCCGGACTATAAGTCGCAGTTTTTTACCACACGGCACGTATCCATAGCACGGACTATGCTGTCGCAAGATGTCTGTCCGTCTGTCTGTCTGTCTGTGTGTCCGTCACATGCTGGTATTGTGTCTAAACAGTTATATATATCCTCAGAGTTTTTTAATCATCGGGTAGCCCCACCATTCTAGTTTTTGCATACCAATGACCTTGAGTGATCTTGAGTGACTTAGCAAAATAGTCAGTAACACGAACAGTCGCGCGGTCTCTCTGCGACAGCTGAGCTTCTTGTTTCTTGCCACGATGACGGGTCGACCTATACTCTGGTGTGACCTACATGCCGACAAATTCATCGACATGCCTCTTAACCTCGGTGGGAAACCTTTGAGCTACTGTTTGTATCGATCGGTCAATGAAGACTCTTGAGTTGCAGCACTGATTGTTGGGACCGCACGTTGAGCTCGCCTGGAACACATCAGCGGCACAGAGCCGACGTAGCGTTTACTCACACCCGGCAGGACAGCAGTATACCGTTGTTTAGGCCTACACACTGCACTGAAGTCCGCTGGCTCGTGCGATATATACAACGGTGCAACTTGTTTATTAATTTTTCTGGGAATTAGGCACATTTTATGGGCATGCGACTTATACTCTGGAGCGACATATAGTCCAGAAAATATGGTAATGTCTTATATCCAGACCCAAATATTGTGAATTATTGGGAGCAGTTGGGAGTGGATTTATTTAGCTCCGATGTAACCAAATGTCGGTGGAGCTGATGGGTTGATGGGGTCAGCCGTTGTCGTCTGTCATCCGTCAACATTTGTCAGCTTTTACTTAAATTGTTTTTTCTCTGTAAGTTTAATTCTGATTTTGATGAAACTTGATATGAATGATACAAGGGCAAAGGGGCTACAAACTTACAGAGCACATTTGAATATTTGCATAAATTATGCTAATTAGGTCATTTTCCCCACAAAACAAAGCAGGCCTATTCAGCAAACAGGCTGGTTGTTAAATAAGCAGCCTGTTTGCTGAAATAGGTCTAAACTCTGTTACTTCTAAACTCCAATGCAGTGTTTGTCGGAGAGTGCGTAGAACTAGGAGTTAAGTGTGTGTGATGTGTGATTGTAGTGGACTGCTGGGATGGACCCGAGGGTTTTCCACATATCTTCCATGGTCGTACGTTAACGTCAAAGATCAGATTTCTCGATGTGCTCAAGACAATCAAGGAGCATGCGTGGGTGGCATCGGAGTAAGTTTGTGAATACGTTTATTTGCACAAGGCCGTCAACAAAAATGATACTAAAGTGCAAAGAAATTTTTTTTTTAAATCCTCACGGACAGCACAGACGTTTGCAAGATGTTCCTTAGCCTTCACTGATAGACTATATATTATATGCTCTCTGTAACAGCACAAGACTACACTGCAGGCACACTTAAATATTGCTTATTAGTCTAAATACACAAAAACGCTGTACGGTGTACTGGTACTCATGTATTATAGTCATGCAGTTCAGTCATCATTTTTTGATAACAGTGTTTTCATTGTTATTATTTTTGCTTTTTAATAATAATAATAATAATAACGCATTTGTATAGTGCCTGTAACTCCACAACAGCATGTTCACAGTACTGAGGTTGCCGGGTGACTGTCTTTCACTTCAACCTAAGTTTTTGCCGCACGTCAGCATACTGACTAGGGACCAACCTAATTCACGGGGGAAAATGCGCGATTTCACGGTAGAGTTTCTAAAATGTGCCAAATTTCACGGAAAATTGACGGAAAGAATTTGAGAAATTCACGGGCCCCACAGCCGTTATTTCGAGGTGCTGTGTTAATGCAAACTAACAAATCTGTCGAATAGCACATTTGAAATTTCTGAACAACGAATATTGTCTGAGTATTGAAATGGTCGAAGACTTGGCCTTGAGGCGCCTTGACTATGAAATGAGGGTCTTGGATGTGATCTTAAGACAGAGAATCTTGGGATGTATTGTGCATTTGGGATACTTTAAGTTTTTACGTCGTTATATCTTTTTATTCATTATACAAGCGGCTGAATGTGTGTTGAAAGTTGAGTAATGTGTATTCACTCTTTTCTGCATGTTCTTGCATGTAAGGTTCCCGCTGATCCTGTCAATCGAGAACCACTGCTCTCCGGTGCAGCAAAAACAGATGGCGTTTGGTTTCATGGATGTGTTCGGAGACATGTTGCTTAAAGAACCGATTCCAGTGTCTAGTGGCTTGTTGCCATCGCCAAATCAGCTGAAGAAGAAAATCGTCATCAAAGTGAGTTAAATTTTCATCAAGGCGAATGAAATCATTGTCAGGGTGACTGAAGTCACTTCTGCCACTACTTTTCACATTATTTCAGTAAACTGGCTGCCTGTGCACCATTGCCAGTAAACTTTTTTTGCTTATTGTGATATTATATTAATTATGTTGGGTAATTGCATTGTATTGTTTCAACTGTTGATGTAAATGTAAATGTCAATTTATATAGCGCATCGTCGCAAAAAGCGCCTCTAATGGTTGTATTTTAGTGGAAATATCTGTCTAGCAACACTTTCATGCTAGACTTGCATGCATGAAGTTTGTACTGGAGATTTGAAGTATTAATGATGAGTAGTGAAGTTTATGATGGCTGACTGGCAGAATGTCTAGTGAAGGTGTGACTGAAACCAGCTGTTGAAAGAGTTAAGTGACCAGGTGAAGAATTGATTAAACAAGTGCGTCAGCAAGATGCATATCCGCAAAAACGTGTGGGGTGCAGTAAACAGTTCTGGGATGCAGCTCTACCATCACGCAAACTTTCATGCCAATCGCTACCATAACCGAGATTTCTGTAACCAGACATAAAAAAATACTGACACACCAGATTTGATATATGACAAAACGTATACTAACATTGCGTTTGTCATATAAAAACTTATGAATCATGCTTACTGGATCAGCTTTGTCTACTGAGATGTCGTGTAGTACAGTTAAAATTTTAGTATAAACGAATACATTTGATTGCATGTCATGTCAGTCTGTGCATAAAAGTGTTTGATTTGACCATCGGCAGCTGCATGTGATGGCAAGTGTGGTGGGCTAGTGTGTAACAGTGTACGTTGTCAGTTGTAAACATGTCAAACGGCGTTTTGTTGATATGTTAAGATTTGTACCCAATGGTGCCACCTTGTGATGTGGTAGACTATCATTAGCAGTTAAGAGCTCTTAACTTGGTTGGACTAGTGTAACACAGCTGTTATAAGCGTGCATCTGTATGTCTGCTGCAGCACAAGAAGCTGCGAACCGACGGTGATTCAAGCAGTGACAAGCTGGCTGTTGATGATGGTAGGTTGTCGTTGGCCTGTTCAGCATGAACCGAAAGTTTAACTTTTTTTATTTAAATGACATGTGATATGCAGAACAACAAAATGTTGTAATTAAGGTGTATTTTGTGAAGATAATGGAAACATTTCCTTTACTATCCATGATTCTCCACAGTATTTCGTGAAACATGTTATAGTTACTTAGTACGTCAGTCTGGAATGGTCACTGAAAACGAAACCATTAAGTAGATCATACACGACTTACTATTAGACGAGTTATTGAACGTTGAATATTATCGTGACCTTGAAATGTGGGTCAGAGGTCACTCCAGGTCATTGAAATTGGTGCCATTTGAAAGCTTGGGTGCGGTTTCCTATTCGCCTTCTATAGTAACTATTGCCGTATCTGTAGCCGTTTGTGAGATATTTAGCATCAGAGAGTGGTGTGACCTTGAAAACAGGTTTAGGGTTCGTTCAAGGTCATTGGAAATGGCACCATTTAATAGATCGCATACGGGTTCCTATTCGCCTTCTATAGTGACTATTGCGATATTTTGTATCGTTTGCGAGATATAGCGACTTACTGGTAGAAAATCGGGAAATTTTTATAACCCACGTGTATTTAGCACCCCCGCAGGGGTGACCCCGTGAGAATTTTGGGAAAATGTTTGATGCTGGTAAAACTAGAATGATTGGGCTACCGTACGGTGAAAAAACTATGACGATATGTTAAGCCGTTTTCATCTGATATCGGAACATAACGGACGGCAGACAGACAGACGCACAGATTTGCTATATCAATATCACACGTCAGTATTAGTGACCAACCTAATTCACGATTTCACAGCTGTGACATTTTCCGTGAAAAATGCCCATTTCCATGTTTCCGTGAAATTCCGTGAAATCCGTGATTTTTCGTGAATTTTTACTTTCATTTATAAAGGTTTTCAGAGTTTTATCATCTGAGTTTTCATCTGATACCGGAACATAACGGACGGACGGACAGATGGACAGATTTGCTGTATCAATATCGCGCGTCAGTATGGTGACGCGCGATAAAAATAACAGTAACAGGGTCGGAAAGGCTTGTTGTGTACAAGCCTGAGACTCAGGAGGAGGAGCATTATCCAAGACTTATTAGTATATGTATATGTGATAACTGCAGTTGAAATGAAAGTAACCTGACTTTGTTGTGGAATTTATCTTTTTAGAAACTGTTAAGTTAGTTTTGTCAAAAGTTGGGAGTATATTAAGTTTATCAAATGCATATTTTGTGTTTATTGTTGCATGGTTCAACCTATGTACTCATATGCTCATATTAAATAAGAACTTGAAGTGTGTGGCTGATATAACAAGTTTATCTGTTTTAGTTATGGCTTGGAATTAGCTGGCAGTCACCATTGTTAATGTATTTTTTGTGGCTGTAGTGAAATTCTGAAACTTGACTGTTGAAACTGAGGAAAGTTTATGGTTTGCAACAGTGAATATTGTCTGAAACAGTTATGCATTGTGTTGATTTGCTGGTTGTTTGCTGTCAGTTAATGTGACTGAGTCTGACCTCTCAAACTCGGTCCTGAACGGCATTCTCTACCTTGAAGATACTGTCGACAAGGCAAGTTTCTGTCCTCGGCTTATTTCGTAGTTCGTGTACCTGCTTTACTGGCATTGTGAACGATTTATCTTATTCTTCTTCTTCTCATATGCGTGTCATGAATTATAACTGGTCAGCCACGAAACGGCATCTTCATCCACAGAGTGTAGCCGAGATAAGCTGCCATTCAGTTTTGTCAGGGGACAGGATTTGACAATGTGAGACATCGTCTGGGTCTCGCCACAAGGACAGAGATCAGTGTCTTATTTATCTTATTTAAACGATGTAAATCGTGTTGTCCACACAGAATAGTTTTTATAGTTGACCAACAGCTTTTTATTGCAGAAAATAAACACAAAATTATTTTCATTGTATTTGTTATTTATTTTAATATTGATTCTCTATTTATGTGCAGTTTTTCAGTCAAACTGTTATGATATATGGTGAGTTTAGCCACCCAGCGACTGTGTAACTTACTATGACCATAGGTGCATGACAGCTGTGTGCACAGCATTTGTATTAGACACATTATGGCTGTGCAGGCCAAATCCTAGGACGGTATGCTAACAGTAACCGTAACAGCAAAACTAACTCTGACACTTACCCTAACCCCAACTGGCATGTGGTTGACGGAATGCATTAAAACTCACAAAGACACACGATGCACAAAAAACAACATTTTGAGCACGTAGCATTGAAAGTAGTGCTAACTTGTGCATGTGTGAAGTGCATTTGTGTCGCCATATCTGATTGGTACCGTGTGTCCAAGGTGACGACAACATACACAGCTGTTGTGTGGGCAGGCACTCCATATGATTCATGCTACAGAATGTCATTATATCTTCTATTGCACAGAACCAAATGGAAAGTTAGCTCAAACGAAATGGAGAAGGAAATTTTCTTCTTCTTCTCGTATGCATGTCATGAACCGTGGTTGGTCAGCCAGGAAACAGCATCTTCATCTGTAGAGTGTAGACGCGACAAGCCACCATTTAGCTTTGCGAGAGGACAGGATTCGACAGCATGGGACATCGTCTGGGTCTCGCCACAAGGACACAGATCAGTGTCCAAGTCGCCATTTCCTTCTGCAGGCACTGCAGTGTCCCTGTTCCGTGCAGAAATGGTTCAATAGAGACCACTGTTGCCAAGGAAGGTCAAAACCCAGTTGCCAGATTGTGGGGTCACACAGTAGGTGAGAGTTGACCACCTGAGCCGTTCCAGTTATGCTTCCATCGACTTTTGATATCAGTTGGTGAAGGAAACCAATCTTCTTCTTCTCGTATGCATGTTATGAACCATAATTGATCAGCCACGAAACAGCGTCTTTATCTGCAGAGTGTAGCCGAGATAAGCCGCTATTCAGTTTTGTCAAGGGACAGGATTCGACAATGTGGGGCATCGTCTGGGTCTCTCCACAAGGACACAGATCAGTGTCTGCAAGTCGCCATTTCATTCTGCAGGCACCGCAGTGTCCCTGTTCCGTGCAAAAATGGTTCAATAGAGACCACTGTTGCCAAGGAAGGTCAAAACCCAGTTGCCAGATTGTGGGGTCACACAGTAGGTGAGAGTTGACCACCTGAGCCGACTTCCAGTTATGCTTCCATCGACTTTTGACGTCAGTTGGTGAAGGAAACCAATCTTCTTCTTCTTGTATGCATGTTATGAACCATAATTGATCAGCCACAAAACAGCGTCTTTATCTGCAGAGTGTAGCCGAGATAAGCCGCTATTCAGTTTTGTCAAGGGACAGGATTTGACAATGTGGGACATCGTCTGGGTCTCTCCACAAGGACACAGATCAGTGTCTGCAAGTCGCCATTTCATTCTGCAGGCACCGCAGTGTCCCTGTTTCGTGCGAAAACGGTTCAGTAGAGACCACTGTTGCCGAGGGAGGTGAAAACTTGGTTGCCGGATTGTGGGGTCCACAGCCCCCGCACATACGACAAAAAGTGTCACCACTGGAATCATCCCAAATATTTGCGTCTGTAGATAAGTAGTACCTCGGAGATAACCGCCTGCTATTTGATCGCGAACTTTGTCTTTAACTTGACATTGCACCAATTAAATATTTTTTTGCGCAAACAATCGAAATATTGCAGCAAAAATTGCGCATTTAAACAATATTATTTACATAAGTATTAACTTGTTTTCTGTGCGCTTGATACTTTTGAAGTCACTGTTAAGTGGCATATTCCTCCGCCCAATAGCAGCTCGTCTTTCGAAGTGTCCGCCATTTTTTTGGATGGTAATTTTGATGATATTCGTCGCAGCACTACGAATCTATATCTATGGAATTGCCTCTAGAAGTTTTATATTAGTATCTCTATGGTGGGTCGCACACTAGGTGAGAGTTGACCACCTGACTTTCAGTTATGCTTCCATCGACTTTTTGGTTGCAAGTCCAGCCACAGCGGCTTCCTGGATGTCACTCATAGCAATGGTGTGTTAAGGAAACCAATGATGACATCAGACAGGTTACCCTTAAGTAGTAGTACCTTGTTCATTAAGTTATGCAAGGTTGACTTGATTGAAGTTTTGCATAATTTTTGCAATTTCAGAACAGTTTTTGTTCACTGATGATGGTTACACTGCTGTTTTTAATCATGTATTGTAAGTCTGTATGTAATGTTCATTTTTTGTCGCAGACCTGGGATGAACATTTCTTTGTTTTGACTGAAACTCATCTGAACTACACCGAGAAACAAGAGGAAGATGAGAGTTATGCCGATGAAGGTTATTGTGGTGGTGAAGATGAGGTTGGTTATCCACATGTTTCTTGTGTTACAGACTTTTCTGCAGTTCTGTGTGACATTTGATTTCTGTGCTTCTCTTGCTTCTGCCTTCAGTCCTTGAAAATGTTGTTTGGTCGCCCTGTGTGGGCCTTGGGAGCTGTAGAGTAGCCCAATTCATTTCCTGGCCAGATGACGCAAAAGGCAACACGAACGAGACTTTAGTTTAGTAGCTTTTTGCCAGTAGAGCCGGGCAGGAAGCCCCCTGTTGTGAGCAGTCTGAATTTAGCCTACGGTCAGGTATGTGCAAGCACAAATTTTAATAGTAGTTGCCTGGGAGGTGCTGCTAGGCGGCATCAGATTGATCTGCTGTGAGAGAGGCTATCCCAATTAGTCAGTCTTGGGCCCGTTTTCTGCAGTTACCTGTGAGCGACACCCTGATGCCTGCACTTAGTGCGGACAGTCTTCGCTTCATCACAGCATTTGCCTCCCTTATTTAGGTTTAGTTTTGATTATATTCGTATTTTCCATTAATTGTTTGGGTTTTTTCTATTGTATATGGTTGTAGTTATGTTTGGTTTGTTGATTGGCTGGGAAGATTGTCTTGTCTACGAAATGACTTCATTCATTTCATTTATTGTATAAAATACAGATGACAAAATGCAGCTGTAAATAAATGTGAAGAAAAATAAAAAACACAGTAGCATGAAGTAAAAATAATACGGGTACAGCAGTTAAGTGAATAAAATATAGTCAACTCAACAGTCAGGCAGATACCGAGTGGGCCTGTCTAAAAAGCATTCTGTCAATAAAATTACGATTATCATGCTGGGCAGAGAGTTTGAAACTATGGGTTCTTGATCTAAGGTGATATGGATGATTGGTATGTTCGGGTA
>Ga0209149_1002270_pt1 | contig 10640 bp, 6 predicted proteins | sample WorMetTyACAVOLI2_FD_187423 | JGI IMG/M metagenome (GOLD analysis project Ga0209149, IMG submission 187423) | Marine gutless worms symbiont microbial communities from Max Planck institute for Marine Microbiology, Germany - Olavius algarvensis... ...
TGGCTGTGTGGGTAGTGTCTCGGCCCGAAGCTTGCAGACTGAGCCAACTGCAAGGTTGTGGGTTCGAGTCCGCTCCACTGACGTCTATCGCGTAATATCCTTGGGCAAGATATTTACACCTACTCGCCTAGGTTAAACGGTTCAACTGGTTAAGTGCTCTAGATTAAGCTCATCTAGAAATGATCGAGCTTTTATGAGCACTATAATCTCCTTGACCTTTTGACCTTTTTGTTGTCATTAATTGTGGAAAATGAACAGTGTGTGAATTGCTGTTAACAGCCACTATCACCTATGGCCGCTTTACAGCTGTCGTTTTGTCAGTTTTACTGTCATAACAGTTTGTTGTTTCGTTCAGTATAAATAGTGTAAACTGCATACAACAAGAGTCTTGCATAGAACGTGTTCAGAAAACAGTATTTTGCAAATAAAAGTAATTTATGAATATGAAAATGGTTTTTGTTGCCAGAAAAGCAAAGGATCAGCACTAGTAGTGTGCCATTAATCGAATTTTAAGTTTTTTAATTGCAATAATTTTAAACATTCACTAGAGTAATTGTGAATTTGTACAATTCTACTATTAGCTGATGCAAAGTGTACTGCTAGATGATATGACTGAGTGTTTGTAAAATAGGCCGAGTCTAGTTCAAGTATGCAGCAGGTCAAAACAAACTGAGAGTAGATCAAGTACACTTGTAGTGAAGGTCTGCTACAAGTGAATCAGTTGGAATGGATGCCAGTCATTGTGCATGTTAATAATTGTAGTTAAGTGAGACCAACACAAAAATGTCATGTTTATTGATTAAAATTATTTATTTGTCTCCTTTACACATGTTGTTGTCCAGCTGCTTTCCTTCTGTTATGATATATTTTTAAATTTTCTGTTTAAAATCTGGTTTTAACTTACAAATGATAGGAAAATACACAAAATTTGACAATAACAGTGACACTTGATAAAGGCACAAACACACAGGCAACTGTCTGTGCTGCAGTACTGGTAGCGTTGTGATGAACAGTATGGAGCTTTCAGTCACTGCAGTACTGGTATCGCTGTTGTATGGAGCTTTCAGTCACTGCGCTCGTTCTGTGCACTAATTACTTGTCATTGCAGCTGAGAATCAACAGCATCGCTGGGTCAAGCGAGGGAATCTTGTTGACAGTCGGACTTCAGTTACCGATGTCAAGTTTGGGCCAAAGCATCTAGGATTGATTCTGGTCAGCTCTCAGCTGTGGATGCTAGTTTAGATTGCTACTGATCCCTGCAGTCAGTTAATGCTTTAACCCTTTAGAGTGCATCTGTAATTATAGTGCCACATCAAATAATATGAAGTTGGTACACTGGCTGTTGATGGGGTAGGCTGTTACATGTGGTAGAGCGAGGAGGGGCCTGGGCAGGCTGCGGCCCTGCCCAGTCCCTTCTTTGCTGTTCCAAATATAACAGCCCATCCATCAACAGCCAGTGTACCAATCACCATATTGCTGTATAATGGTCCGTTGCTGTGCAGTTTTAATCTGCTCAGTAAAGTGTTAATTACATATTAATGTAGTAAACTTTATGAGAACTTTTACTGCAGAAATTAAGATGTAATGGACATTGTTTATGTTCTTTAGTCATATATTGTTTATGACTTCATAACATCGGAATTACTGTACAGTAAATATGCAAAATGTTGAGCTCGACACTAATAACAACTTGACAAATTTTTTTTATGGATTTTAAGGACAAGAAACTTAGCTATCGCACACATATCATGCCTCAGCTGCGCACACAATACATCGAGGGCATGTATAGTACCTTTGTGACCTTGAAATCTAGGTTAGGGATTACTCGAGGCACCATTTGATAGATCGTATATGAGTTCCTATTAGTGTTCGATAGTAACTATGGCACTATCTTGTATTGTTTGTGAGTACAGAGAGTTACTGGTAAAAAATTGCGAAATTTGTATACCCCACCTGTATTTAGCGCCCCCGAAGGCGGGTGACCCCGTTGGAATTCACGAAGGTGTTTGATACTCATAAAACTAGAATGATTGGGCTACTGTGTGGTGAAGAAACTATGACATTTGTTAAGTCATTTCGATAGAATACTGGAACATGACAGACAGACACACACAATTGCTATACAAATATCACACGTTGACGCACGATAAAAAAATGAATAAAACATTCATCAATACGTTTGTCCATATGTATATTCAAACATTTTATGAAAATATCAAACAAGAGATTTCTATACTGGGCGAGTCTTGCTGCATGAAAATCTATCGCATGCTCTAAGTGTGCCTTAGAGATGAGTTGGGTGAAGACCAAGGTCAGTGAACTATGGACACTGACCTGTGTCCTTGTGGCGAGACCCAGACGATGTCTCACATTGTCGAATCCTGTCCCCTGACAAAACTGAATGGCGGCTTATCTCGGCTACACTCTGCGGATGAAGACGCTGTTTCATGGCTGACCAGTTATGGCTTATGAAACGCATACGAGAAGAAGAAGTGAACTGTGACATGTGACAGTTGTATGAGCATGGTCTATACGAGGCAGTCAGCTCTGTAGAACAGCACGTGACCGTATCCTGACAAGTCACAGTCGACCAATCGTAATTCGTCCTGTGACACTGCAAGTTAACGCTTGACTGTCAAACAGCGGACATGCTACTGTGAAAGCCACTATTACATGTAGTAAGTAAGCAAACGGTGCAGTTTGTGCTGCCTGCACTGGACAGCAGACTATAGACGGCAGCAGTTGAACAACAGCATCACATAGCATGTAACGTGCATTTATTGCTGACGTCATTTATAATGATAGAGCTTTTAATTTGTCAGAGAAAGTCATTTTTGTGTTCTGTTTCTATGTGAAATCATTTCACTTTGTCACGAATTGTAACTGTACTCAGCGTGTGTGTGTAGGCAACGTGCTCAGTCGATGGAGTGGTGCGTATCTATGAAGCAACAGACGTCATGAATCTCAGCATCTGGAACTTACAGCATGAGATTCAGACTCGTGTCGTCTGCAGCTGCTTGTCGTGGAGCACGTCAAAGTCAGACATGTCAATGCACTGTCTCACTGCCTCTGTGTCAGACATGTCAATGCACTGTCTCATAGCCTCTGTGTCAGACATGACAGTGCACTGTCTCACTGCCTCTGTGTCAGACATGACAGTGCACTGTCTCACTGCCTCTGTGTCAGACATGTCAATGCACTGTCTCACTGCCTCTGTGTCAGACATGACAGTGCACTGTCTCACTGCCTCTGTGTCAGACATGTCAATGCACTGTCTCACTGCCTCTGTTCTTATTAAACTTGGCTCATTGTTTATCACAGGCTGCGCGGTAGCCCCAGCACTGTGTTAACGGCGACAGGCCAAGTCAATGGGAGATGGCACATTTTGACCCCCTACAGAATCGCAACCCATGAACAGATTGCCACAAAATACAGCACAATTGATTACATCTGCGAGAGGACCACCTAAACCAAATTTGGTACAGATCCATCCACTGGGGGCTTCGGGGGAAATGGGTGAAATATAATGTTTTGTGCCTTTTTATTCTTTTATTTATACCTTTTTTCTGCGATTTGCGCACAGGTCAGACCGGTTGATGGATTTTCATGCGCGATAGCTCAAAAGACATGAAATCATGCAAGCATGTGCCTTTTGGGGGTCTGAACGATGAGCCCCTAAATTTTGGTGGTAAAAGACCCCCAAAAAATTAATTTTGGGGGTGTGAATAGGACTTTCAAGCCGGAACGACAAAAAAATTCAAATCCTTATAACTTAAAAACAACTTAGCCGATCATGACGACATTTTTACAGGGAGTACACACAACGAATACGCCTTGGTGGGTGGTCCCATGGCTCCCCCAACAAATCCAAGATGGCGGCCGCCGCCATCTTTAATTTCCGAAAAATGTCAATAACTCCGGATTGTATAAAGATATATGCGCCAAATTTTATGGGAAGATGTATCACGGCCATGCGGAGATGACCACGTGACCAAAAATCGAAACCTGAAGTTAATTCGCGTGACGTCATCACCTGAAGGTTTGAAGGATAAGTGCATCGATCTCAGTGACTATAACAGATATTTGAACCAAATTTGGTACAGAACACAAATACCACACTGTTAACGTGCCGGAATGGCCAAATTCACATAGCCTGAAAATTCAAGATGGCGGCTGCCGCCATCTTGAATTTCGGAAAAATGTCAATAACTCCGGACTGAATAAAGATATCTTTTTTAATTTTATAGGAAGATGCATCAAAGTCACTGAGATCGACACATAAGTGCGTCCATCTCAGTGACTATAACATATATTTGAACCGAATTTGGCACAGAGCTCAAATACCTCACTATCAACACGCCGGAATGGTCAAATTCACATAACCTGAAACTCCCAAGATGGCGGCCACTGCTGTCTTGGATTTTTAGGTTATGTGAAAAGAAAAATGTCAGTAACTTTGGACTTCCCATAATATTTAGTGCATCAAATTTTATGGGATAATGCACTGGACATTGGCTTATGCAACAGCTTGTACTACCATACAATCTGTGATCATGGCGTGTACGGTAGTACAAGCTGTTCTCAGTCTGAACGGTATTAAGTTGCTGTAACAACTTTAGTACCAAACTTGGTAGTGGCTGGCTGGGCTACGGGAGCACCTCAAAAATTATGCGGACTACATATACCATACCACATACTATGTACCCTGAACAACATAACAGCTACAGAAATGTAATAAAACTGCAAATATAAATGTAAAAAACTGCGGTTTAGACACGAGTTAACAACGAATGACACATCTAAAACTGCAAAAATTACAAAAAGGTGATATTACTCAGCAGCACATTGACATTAAGGCGATGTGCTGGTGGGTAATCACCTTTTTGTAATTTTTGCAGTTTTAGATGTGTCACTCGCCATTAACTAGTGTCTAAACCACAGTTTTCACGTTCATGTTACATTGTACATGTAAATGTGACTCAGTTTTTAGTGCCACATGAGTTTAAGATGTGATCTGTATCTGTCGTTCCTTTGTCTGTTTGCTGACTGCTACATAGTTACAGCACTAGTTTATCACGTCAATGACCAGTCATTGTAACTAGTGCATGTTTATAGCAGGTTCAGCCTCACTTGTGTGCTATTTCTACTACACCTTGTACAAGACGTTGTCAGATTACTTGTCTCACTGTGATATTAAGACAGAGAAATGAACTGTTCTGTGTTCAACATGGCTTGGTTGTGGTTTACGTATGCAGGACTTTCCCACCAGCCATAGCAGTAGGCAGTGATGAAGCCACACAGGCGGCTGGACGAGTTCAGATCTATGAATACAATGAACACAACAGGTTAGTACACTGAAGTGGAGTGTTGAAGAAATAGACAGCAGGCATTGAAACTCATTTCCTGTGTTAATTCAGTTTGATGAATACAGTCAGCACATGTATGTGGGCTGTCAGACTACCTTACTGGCGCTATACATTGCTCTGTTTAAACAGTAGAATATTTATAGTGCACCGGCTACGGTATAAATGGAGCGAAACATGGCCCGTGAGAAAAGAACAAACTACCTGTCATGCAGACATGAGAATGATTAGATGGATACGTAGTGTATATGGTACGTCAGTTAGACAAAGTATTTGAGCACTTAACTGAGAGACGAGACACGTTGGGCTTAGAGTCTGATATTGTATCATTGCTGTGATAAAATGAACAGCAGGCATTGAAACTCATTTCCTGTGTTAATTCAGTTTGATGACATGGGCTGTCAGTTAGACAAAGTATTTGACGTATGACCCAGACGTTGAACGTGAGCGTTTAGCGTTACAGCGGCAACAGTTAGAATTAGAAATTAAAAAGCATGATGATGAGATGAAAAAGCATGATGATGAGATGAAAAAGCATGATGAAGAGATGTACTTTAAAAGAGCAGAATTGCAAATGCAATAATAAAGGATGGCAGTCATTGCGTGAAAAGCTTTGTGCCTTATGAGGTGGATGGTGCAAGGCCTTGAGGTAGACCCAAGAAAATTTGCAGGAAGGGGTTGAGAATGATTTGAGAAGCTTGGATTTGGACTGATTCGATGCCATAGATCATAATGAATCGTCGTCGTTTCTGGCGTGCAACTCACGATTGCGTAGCACCATACGTCGACATCATCCTCCACAGAGGGCGGTTATGAGCCAAATCTGCTGCTTCGGGGAGCGTAAGATGGTGATGTTTCAGATAATGAATGCAGAAAATTAATAAGAAGCAGACAGGTTAGTGGTGATGAAAGTGGCGACTGTTGTTGATACATATTTTGATTGATCTGATGTCAGCTTACCTGGGTTTTCCTGGGAAAGGGGCCGTACAGTTGTTACAGTGGTAGAAATGTAGGTGCCCATTGTCGGTATGTTACCGTCAGTTGGTAGCATACAGTATCTGACATTGTTTGGCCCTGTTGTATGTTCTTGTTGCGTTTTCAGCTTATTGTATTAATGATAAGAACCAATCATTAGTTCAGTACTAGTGTCATAATTCTTTATCAGCAGCTTGAGAAGCTCGTCAGCTGTTTATGATACATTGATGGACTCGGTGTTTAATCTGCACGCAAATCAAACTGCTATATACACAGTCTATGTGTGCTAGAATGCTGTGTTGCTTGGTGCTAGGAAGTGGTTTAAAGTTGAAGTCATCAGTAATGTGTTGGAGCCTGTACGAGACGTCGCTTTTAGTCCAAATCTCGGTCGTTCGTATCACATGCTAGCTGTTGCATCAAAAGATGTTCATATTTTCTCTCTGAAACCACTGACAAGGTTTCAAGTTTCAATGTCGTTACTCTACTTGTTCTGGTTTATGTGCAGATTGTATTTGAGATAAGCTTCACAGATAAGCTGTCTGTTAATGTCATATTAATGCGACACACAAACATTTACAGTTGCTAAAAGAAACCACCTGCTGCATTACTATAGTGCAGATAACTGTGTTAAAGTCGCATTTTAAAGTTTTATTTGACTAAAACTTGGCATAAGTCACTCACTGCAGTGTGCTTGGCCTGTGTGGCCACCAGGCTCCGGAGGTCTGGGTTCAAGCCCGGGCTCCGGTGGCTTGTGGGAACATGCAGGTCAACTAAGCGCATATTCAGAGATTATTATTTAGGGCAGGCACAGTGTCCTCTTAAATCTGTTACAGGCCACTAGAACCAGGTTTGAAGGCGCCTGAACCTCTAGTGTGAGCCAGCATTGGGATAACAGATGAGGCTGGCTCCGGTACTACATGCAGTGCACAGCCTCAGAGAAGTCCAACGTACAGGCCTAGCTCGTAAAATAATAGGTACAAACCCTTCAATCTCGCCTCCTTCTCCCTTGCACACACTACACACATGCACTGCCAGCAAAAAAGTGGCAGACTGGCAGTAGCAGCGTGCCACCTACACCTGGATACACTCCGTATCCTTCCTTCCTTCCCATTCTGGCAGGGCTTGCGCATTGGGCCGTCTTAATTGGCCTCAGCATTGTTTGTGGAAAATCTAGACCACAGTGGCCCGTATGGTATGGTATGGTATGGCCAGTTTTAATGATAGTCTTGGTAACTTAGGAGAATACTAATTTCAATCACAGGTTTGTTAATAAAAAGCACTGGAACTGAATGACAATACGATGCTTTACTTACGTTGCCCTGAAGACAGAAGTTTTGTTTTTAGTCGTCTGTGTTTCTTAGTTACTTTTGTACTTAGTTAATTCCTGTTCCTGTGGCATATAGTATTCAAACTGTAATCTCGTATGTTGTTGATTCTGTCAGATGTTTATGACCAGTTAAATTTTTGTCACATTTACAGATATTCGTTTTTTGTTGTCATCATCATCTCTGAGATATACATTTGCTGTAGATTTCATCATCAACAAAAATTTTGGAAATTATGTGGTTGACACTACTCATGACGATATCATCATCTTTTGTTGTCAGAAACTTGTGTCATATGAGACTGTTGATGGAAAGCACTTGGCAGGTGAGTGAATTATTAGAGCACAACAAACAGGCGTTGTTTGTGTGTAACGTTGTTGGTGTGTGTCGATAGCAGTATGACTGATGTGTGTTTGTCAGGCGTGATCAGTCGGCCGCTGATGCATCGCCACCAGGTGTCAGCCGATTTGAAATTCGCAGCATCGGTCAGTTCAGTGACCATCAGTCGCAGGTAACTATTAAACTAGCACACAACTGAACTACAACACATCTCACGTGCACGACATTCACTCAGCTGATTTGTTGGAAATGTTTTGCTCATTTCGTTTCATGTTTCCTCTCAAATATTTTTGTTATAGTTGATCTGTGCATATTGATTTTTGTGCTCACTTTCAAGCTGGATACAGTTATCTTGTATACTGTACAGTATAGCTAGTAAAACTGAAAAGTTGACATCCAGTTATTTTATTGTAATGCGGCCAGCATTACCAATTGCACCCTGTCTGTCTTGTAAAGGTAAAGGTGAAGGAGGGCCATACTCCAAAGGAGCGTAGGCGGGGTGCTCATCTCCCTTTCATAGGCCGTTGAGCCCGTAGGTGGACAAACCACTGTTGTCTGTGACGCATGGCCAGTGCGATGCCAGACCTACTGTTACCTTACCAGCGTAAGCTGGTACTCATTGTGCCTACCCACTGAGGGATGGCCAGGCTGAGTTGACCTGGGTGGCTGGTTACATACTGAGATAGTTCACCCACCCGAAGACAGTCACCCATCCAGGCACTAACTGGGCCCAGCGTAGAGTAACTATGTTGATTGAGACCAACGCATTACCACTAAGCTATACTGCCAACCAATTGGTTGGTGGTCTGTCTTGTGCCTGCCGCTATTTCAGAAATGAATGGATCTGGAAAGGCAGAATATGATGGGAAAGTCACCTGAATAAAGTAACTTTACTTGCATTAAATGTGCAGATAAAGAACGTTTTTTAGAATGCAATTACATTATTTACTTGTTGTCGTTATTGTGAGTGACGTTATTGACGTCAAAGTCATGTCATCCGCTGTCGCTGTAATATTTGCTGTAAATTAACCACTCGGCTATTACATGAGTAGTAAATAGTTATAATATCCAAACCGAACCGTGTTTTTAACCGAACCAAACCAAACTCATTCCAAACCGAAACCGAACTGAAATAAAAAAATCTGTTCCGCACATGCCTAGTGGCCTGAGAGAGACGTGTGCCATAACGTCTCGATGAAAGGCCACACAAACTTTGCACTTGGTAGGTAGATACATGGAGCACTTGGAGTGCTGTAAGTGCTGAACATTCTAAACCAGAAAGTGAAGATCTCAAAAAGTGTTATTGTTGTCTGGTTGTGAGTGCCATCAAACTTAACTAAATGGCTTTAAAAGTTCAAATTTGGTACACCAGGTGTACAAAGCAACTGGAATTTGTGATACCATTTAAGATCATGGTCACAGTCACCAGGCCTTATGAAGCCAAGCATGAAATGCACCGTATCTGATGAACAGATGATCATACTTAGTGATAATGTTGCACCATCGAAGTACTGTGTAACAAGAACTTGAACAGTTAAATGTCAAGGTCATGAGATCAACATATTGTATACTTGGCAACTGCACTAGAGTAACTAACATGCAGACAGATAAACTTCTCACACAACAGCGATCTTCAGTGTCAATGGTGAAATCTCAAGTTCAGGAAATACCAGCGGATGAAATTGCACAGAGGACCACACATTGTTGGCTATCAGGATCACGTATCATTTTATGGAGTGGAACATCGTTGGTTTAGGATTAATTTAAACATCTATAGCATACCATCAAGTTATAAGCTGTAGTGTTACATGTTTATGAATTGTTGTTTTGCTATTATAGGTCTGGCGAGTAAGTTGGAATATAACTGGGACGATTCTGGCCTCGTCTGGGGATGATGGTCGAGTCCGACTGTGGAAAGGTACATTACAGATATTAACCACTTATTACCAGTTGTATTTATTAACAGTAACTTCTTACCTCAGCTTGGTCGTATCTGAGATTTGGTTTAGCTATCCTCCGAGTGCCTCTATCTTCGGTCTTCATGGGAGACCATTTTATATTTAAAATTTTTATACTTTCTTTACTTCACGTTTTACTGAGCCGAGTCTGATGGGATTGGCCCTTGACCTGGTTGATTAACTATTGTCCATCAGTGATAAGACACTGTTGATTTGGTCACATGATCCGTAAAATCATCCCTGAAATGATCTGTAATGTGTCGAGTGGGACGTTAAACTCTACTGTACCATTACCATACCTACTGATTAACAATAGCTGGTCAAAACCCAATAATTAAAAAAATATTGATTTTGTGAATGAGAAGCTGTATAAAAAAATTAATCTATTCTGATGTATGCCTTGATCTTTTCACGTTAATTCAGGTTGTGGGCACGGGTTATTGTTAGCTAAAAATTTGTCATTTTGTTGGTGCTGCTATGCTAGACATCGCGTGGTAATTTATCGACATTATTTGTTTGCAGACGTGGATGTTGAGCAGTGATTTGTGTTATTAACTGATGTGTTCTGTTCTAACGATGGTGCTGTTGAAGGGAACTACGTTGACAACTGGCAGTGTATAGCCGAGCTGAAAGGCGACTCACCAGACATCCAGCACCAGCAGACAGCCTCATCATTGGCA
>Ga0209149_1002271_pt1 | contig 10640 bp, 10 predicted proteins | sample WorMetTyACAVOLI2_FD_187423 | JGI IMG/M metagenome (GOLD analysis project Ga0209149, IMG submission 187423) | Marine gutless worms symbiont microbial communities from Max Planck institute for Marine Microbiology, Germany - Olavius algarvensis... ...
AGGATGACGTCTGTCGTCTGTAACGTTCCGGTGCTGTCTCAAAACGATTCCACATATCATCATTCTGTCTTCACGACATGAAAGTGACATCCCTTCGCTACCTGGACGCCAAGTTTCATCATCCTATTCTGGGGGCATCACCCCCTAATAGGGGCAAAACCGTATTTGCCTGCCTCCAGAACTCTCGTTATTATTAAAACGGCGAAGCGTAAATAAATTCAGGCATAGGTATTCTATGTTATGGCTTGAGTGTTGTTCTAGTTCAACGGACGGTTGGCTATCCCAGCACTAGCTGGGCTTCTTGTTCCATCATACGGTAGCCCGATCATTCTAGTTTTATTAGCATCAAACATCTTCACAAAATTCGGACGGGACCACCCCCCCCTGTTGGGGCGCTAAATACAGGTGGGGTATGAAATTTCGCGATTTTCTACCAATAAGTCGCTATATCTCGCAGACGATACACGATAGCGCCATAGTTACTATAGAAGGCGAATAGGAAACCGCACCCAAGCTTTCGAATGGCACCAGTTTCAATGATCTTGAGTGATCTCTAAGCCAGATTTTAAGGTCACGATATTATTCAACGTCAAATAACTCACAAACGGTACAAGATAGAGCTATAGCTACAATGGCGGACTAATAGATATTAGAAAGTCATACATGGTCTGTCGAACTGCGCCATTTTCAATGACCTTGAACGACCCCAAACCCAGATTTCAAGGTCAGGCTATTCTTTGACGCTAAATATCTCCGAAATGGCTAAAGATATGGCCATAGTTACTGTCGAAGGCGAATAGGAAACATTACCCATACTTTCAAATGGTACCACTTTCAATGACTTTGAGTGACCTCTAACGCACATTTCAAGGTCACGATAATATTCAACGTCAAATAACTCGACTACTACTAAGTTGTGTATGATCTATCCAATGGTTCCGTTTACAGTGACCTTGAGTGACCCTTAACCTAGATTTTAAAGTCACGGTGTAAAATTTAGGCCTATAGTTGCCCTCAACGTATTGTGTGCGCAGCTGACGCGCGATCTGTTTGCGATAGCTAAGTTCTAGTTCCTTACCAAACGTTATGGCAATATTCCGACGGGGACCTCCTAACGAGGGCATTGAGCATGCGGGGTAGGTAACAATCGCGATTCTCGACCAGTATATGGCTTCATCACTCGTTGTAAACGGTTCGACCGCCAAGTGTTATATACGCAGCTGCGCTGGACCGTGGCAAGTTGGTGACGCTCATTGCTGGTAAAGCGGCGTCGTTTGTTGTTTGCAGGAGAAGACGACGAAGTGTTTATGACAAGAAGCGACAACGTTACGCTGAAGACAACAGAAGAGAATTTAATTGTACGTATAGTAGTAAATCTGAAGCCGCAATAACTAATACTAAAATACTGCGATCAAAGTATTGTACTGTTGAAGCTAAATAGACAGACAAAGATATCGCGCGGCCTCTCTTCCAGATCCCTGCTCTCTCAGGTTGTGTAAATAGATAAAAGTCCTCTGTAATATATAGACTACTCACAGCTCACGCGCGTGACACACAGACGAAAAAGCTACCTCAATCGTTTACTATGTAATGCGTGCTAAAACGTTTGTAACTACACTAGCTTTCATTTTGCGTGTAATTGCTGCATCACTTTTTCAGTATTTCGACTTTTGTTACTTTTCACTCCATATATAAATACCAAAGAAGACGACTTCCTTCAAAGAATGAAACCACTTTGGTATTTGAATGAACCGCATTATATGAAAATTGTCGGTTACTATTGCATAAATAGACTGCAATTTGCAGTCCAATTTTCTCTTGTGGTTCCGGTTGCAATTTGGTGCGTTCATTTCCGGTTCGTCTGCACGGTGCAGTTCGCAAATATACAGCAGCAGTATCACCGCGGAAACGGAGCACCACTCACAAAGTACGAGATCTTTAAGCTTAACAGCAGGCCGAGAAAAAACTGCATGGGACGACTTGTGCGTCATCGTGGTTGCGCATTCATACCGGATATCAGTCATCTTTATTTACTATATAAACGGTAGTACATAATAAAAAAACCGGACCCCCTAGCTTTAAGTGACATAACTTAGTCAATATACGGTTTATTTACATGAAAATGTCAGGCACTATAGCCAAGGGAATGCTGAGTTTGCAAATTTGAAAATAATTTTTCTTTTGACTAAATTTTCTGTGCTAGCAGCAGTTTAAAGAGGCATCAGTAGAAGTGCTGCTCGATCGCTATAGTCCGACGCCTTCTACCATCACGCCACGCCGTAGATTGGTCATTTACCCCGGTCATGTGACCCTGCCCCAGTCAAACGCCCCATCCCGGTCACTTGCCCCTTTGGTTAAGGCCCACACTAAACTGCCAATACTAGCCGCATATCCGCATCTCATTGTAATCTGCATTTCTGTAGCCCGCTGCAAAGGTAAAAATCGCATGACCATACGCTCATTAATTTTGAGTCATCGTGTGTCAGACAGACGGACGGACGGACATGCCGCCTATGGCTTGGTCGCGCTGACTGGATCACCCTTCCACTTTCCTTAACATTAGTTCTAGCATCAGTCGTACAGTGATCGGTGGACTGTCACCAAACTTGGCGAGATGACTGACACAGGTAGATGAACAAATCCATTACATTTGGGCGTTGTACCGGATATCCGCCGGATCAATTTACACCATCAGGATCGGAATTCCGTGAAACTTCGGTTTGTCCGCAGCTGCGACGCGCAGGTTTGCGGACGCAGCTTAGGGCCTAATGGAAAATTTTTATTCGAAGCAGAATATCTCGCCAGGGGCGTCTGTGGAGGATATTGAACGATGGATGCGGCAACAGAATCATTGGTGCCAACTTTCTCACAATGCTCCATAGTAACTATAGGTCTATCTTCCTTAGTTTTCGGGACATGTTACCCACATGTAGCTTTAATCTCCATAAGAAATCTTTTGTTATCAGTTGTCTTTTTAAGTTTTTAACATGAGTGTGTTCTTTTCTTTTTGTGTTGTTTTTCATATTTAAATTGTTTTTTTCACATGTTTTAGTAATTTCCTTTTATCACGTTTAACATTCGCTTTTAATTTTTGTGCATTATTATTACTTACTACTAACTATTGTGACGTTTACGAGATAGTTACAACACGGTCTGGAGTGGATTATGCGAGTGTACAGAGCATAACCCACTCCAGACGTATTGTAACTATCTTATTTCATGACAGCCGTCGAAGTGCCCGACTGTTGCGCCCGACTGTTCGATTGGTGGCTTGCTGTTTATGTCGGGTTAAGGGTCACTTGCAGACGTCACAGCCTCTGGTCAGCGCGATCTGTGCACCTTGTTCACCTGTAGCATTAGTCGGTTAGACACGACAGTCGCACGTGTTAGAACGCGAAAAGGCAGTGCTCTACGGCGAAACAATGACAATAGTATGTAGAATAGAGGATTAGAGGTAACACAGCTGCTACAATCGTCTGCGTTAAATGACGTTGTGAGTAGTCAAAATAGGCGACTATTCGCGTTAGTGTTATCCTGAGGATCGAGCGTTGCGGTACTGCACGCATTGGAGTATCTCTATTGGATTACGTCGAACTATGGAGTATCAAGTCTTTTCGACACGGCCTTTAAAAGCTACGACGGGTGTGTTTACGTTTTTTTGTGCTGTTGTGTGTGCAGTGTCTGTTTTATCTGCTTTTCATACTGATCGCTGTCGCCTCTGACTCGTGCTAGTGTCCCGGTTGTGTGAGGTTGCGTGCGTGCGTTGAATTTTGTGCATTACGTACGTTGCGTTAAAATTTTTTACGCAATACGATTGCGTACGTTGCGTGAGTTATTACAGAAACCGCCGTACGTTGTAGCCGTCGTTGAGTTTTGCGTTTATTTGATTCATTTATCATTATGATACTGTAAGTCGCGGCAACGCTCTTTTATGCGTTTTTTGGTATTGTGTATTAGCTGATCACAGAAAGTTGCTTTGCGTTTCATTGTATTGTTGTTCTCGCTGTGCGGTGACATTGTGGCGGGCGTCCAAACTGTGAGCTGTAACCACGCTTGGTCACGGTTCAGTGGAGTGAGTTATGGCACCGTTAACTCACTCCAGACACTGTGTTGAGAGATAGGAGACAAAAGTAGGTCATGAAATAAAAATCTATTTCTACATGGACGTTTGTTGCTGCTTTCAATAAATTGTATTGTATGACTATCGGACAACGGACAGACGACGGATGGACGGATCGACGTTGGCAAGCATTGCATATCTGGCCGTTAAGGCAGTGCAGCAATAATGAGTTCATGTATTATCGTAAAATACTGCACGAGTGGAGTGGCACTCGTTACCGCCTGCAGAGACTGACTTGTTAAATGCATTGAACGTTTTAAAGTTTCATTAAAATGATGCTACTGCAGTTGAATTTTAATTAACTATATCCGAGAGGGGGACACAAACATGCACGCCGCAGCTGCGAAAAATCTACCGACACACTTTGTGACAGATGTTACAGATGCTAGAGATAGCGAAAAAAGCCCTCCCTATCTCATAGTGCTAAGGAAAGCAGAAAAGTAATCCTAAATCCACATCCGAACTTGGATCAACACCAAATTTAGCCACTTCTAGAGAGTCACCCCTTGCCAATGCCTACCGAGTTTGGTCGACATCCGTCCACGAGTTCGCGAGCTATCTTGCAGACAGACGGACACACAGACACACACACACATACAGACACACAGACACACACGGTCATCACAATTATTGATCTGTCTCTATGCGGAGGAGCGCAGCTACGCGGAATTCTTTTTTATTTGATTGTGTTTTGCGTAACCATGACCATGTTCTTCACGAACTGTTATCAAAGCGCGTTGACATCACCTATAACTTGCGAACACGTAGTCATGTCAGAACGATCCCGGAGAAGAAAGGACGTTTAGCCGAAAAGAACTTCATTACCAGGATGCTGTACAAAAATGCGCATTAATTTTATTGTTATTCTTAAATTTTAACTGACGTACCGCTGCCTTTTGACAACTGCGTTTTACACGAATAAATGGAAATGGAATGCAACTTTAAAAGTAAATTCTGTATTGAAAGATAGGATTTTATTAGAATTACTATAATTGTATTGTATGTTCTTATACACTGAAAATATTTGTGATATGTACATAGAGAATTTTCTTACGAATCATCTGCTGAAAGAATTTTGACAAATAGATCTGCTGTCACAAAGAGGCCGCGCGATGCTTCCTGTCTGTCAGTAGTTAGCTTCAGTGGTATACAAAACGTCGAGCAGAGTAATTGTTAATTACGCTACAGATTTATCACTGCGTGCAATTAAATGCTGTTCGGTTGTCTTCGGCGTAACGTTGAAACTTCTTGTCATAAACATTTCGTCGTCCTTTCGCGCCATCAACAAACACCGCCGCTTACACAACACAAAGTGTCACAACTTGCGGGACGGCGTCGTATTGATAACACCTGGCCGGTATATTAACATCACGCAGTAAAGCCAGATATAGGCTCAGAATCGCGATTTCAGCCTACCCCACCTGCATTCGACGCCCCCGTTAGGGTGGGGTTTCCCGTCGGAATATTGCCATACCGTTTGGTAGAGAAAAACTAGAATGGTGTGGCTACCCGACGGTATTTGAAGATATGTTTATTCGTTTTGATACAATGCACGAACGTGACGGACATACACACACACACAGACAGACACCGCATGACGGCTAAGACCGCGCTTGCATACCATCGCGCGGCAAAAATCGTTCGACATTTGCCAAAGTTATTATCAAACATCAAGTGGCTTACTTTTTTGGGGACACAGTGTATATATTTTTCTCAAAGCTTTTCTTCGTTATCTAATACTTCGACGTAAGCGGCCTACAGGTTCTTCTGCTTTTAATAATAAATTGAATTGAACAGCATGTATGACGTAAAATTAAATTGACAAAATTTTATGTTGCTTTTACACCTATCTACAACACGTGTTCTGCATATCCATATTGACAGAATGGCTACCTTTGAACAGGGAGTGCTTTCCACGTGTATAATTACGACACGCAGCTGCAAAAGTGACAGTACGGCGACGAATGAATTGAATCGCTCACGACCTGATTCAATTATCTTCGACGTGACGACCCGTGCGGTCTAAGTGCACATGTGCCATACAATAGACAACAAAAAGCTCAGCTGTTGCAGAGAGACCACTCGATGCTTGTGTCATTGATGCTGGTGTCGTGTCAAGGTCGCTCAAGGCCATTCAAAATAACACCTTTGAGTACGGCGTGTGTAAGTCCGTATTAGTATTACATTATCTCTATATTAATCGTAGTAGGTACGTGCACGCGTCCGTGTGTCGCGGCAAAGCCGCGGCTTCGCGCGAGCCAAGGCCCGCGGGCCACGTGGCGAAGCCGCGGCCTTGCGAGCCCGCGGCGAAGCGCGCGCGGCGAAACCGCGCGCGGCAAAGCCGCGTATAATCTAGTATATCTTTATTCATCGAGACGATCGAATGCAAAAGAGCTAGAGGTAGGCAAAGGAAAACGTTTATGGACTGGCTATCACTCGCTTGTGGGGAACAATGGAAGAGCAACGACATACTGAAAATCTGCCAAGAACGTAATGAACATACTGATCGCTAACTTCAGAGTCTGACATGGCACTTACACTGGATTAGATTCACCGTGAATGGTAGTAAAGACACGTAAAGAAAAAAACGCAAGCGTAGAAAACTTAACTAAAATATATATGCCTACCCTCAGCGTATCGTGTGCGCAGCTGACGCGCGATCTGTTGGCGATAGCCACGTCCTTACGAAACGTTATGGCAATATTCCGTCCTAATTAACTAAAATTCCTTCCTATTGGTCAACCATTGCAACTATGTCTGCATCTCTCAGCGTTTCTGAGATATTCAGCGTCAAATAATGGCGTGACCTTGAAATGTGGTCATTGAAAATGGTACCATACTAAACCTTGGGCACGATTTCCCGATTTTCCATTCACCTTTTACAGGCTAGTAACTATGGCTCTATCTTGTATCATTTCCTATCGGAATAGATAGGTCGAAAATGCGATTTTTTCACCTCCATGCATTTAACGCCTCCGTTAGGGGTCCCCGTCAGAATATTGCCATACGGGAGGGCTTAGCATGGAAAAACTAGCATGGGTGGGTACCCGACGGTGAAAAAAGTTTGATGATACGTTTAGCGCTTTCGACACAATACCGGCATGTGACGGACAGACAGACGGAAAGACGGACAGACTTCTTGCGATAGCATAGTTCGCGCTATGGCATAACATCTTGCGGTTAAAAACTCGGTCGTTTTTACTTCAACGGTCAGTTTTTCGTTTTTTGTTGTTTCTGTCCATCCGTCTGTCACGTTCTGTCAGTGGCGTCATTTCAGCAAAACCTTGGGGGGTCGACCCCTCCCCTCCCATCTCCCCCTCTCCCTTCCTCCCTCCCGTCCCATCCCCTCCCCCTCTTAGAAGTAGGCCCCCTAAATCCAGCTAGGGGGTCTAGGGGAGCGCTGTAAGCTCCCCAGCGGAAATCGAAATCGAATTTGGTGCATTTTGGCCTTAAAATTTGACATCTAGTGGCAACAATTTTAATGATTTTCCTGAGAATCAACTGTCAGAATTAACTGCTTCATGTTAAATACAAGACGTAATGTAATGTTGTTGCAGTAGTCACAGTCTTTCAGGTCACATCACAGTTAATATTTACATGAAAAATATGAATCGCAAAACCTTGGGGTCCAGAGACCCCCCAAATGACGCCCCTGCGTTCTGTATCGAAATACGTAAACATGTTATCAAACTTTTTTCACCTTCTGGTATACCCACCATTCTAGTTTTTTTTCTGTAGCAAACGTTATGGCAATATTCCGACTGGGACCCCCTAACTAGGGCGTTTTTGTATATGCAATTTGGCGACAGACAGACGGACGGACAAACGGACAAACAGACGAACAGATGGACACAACCAATGCGTAAAGGTGCTCTCGCTGTCGCGAGCGGCGCCTTAACAAAGCGTTTCATAAATGCTTTAACTAAATATGCATACATCGTATCTTTGTTGAGGGGCGGGCAAAGTGCAGGTCGGAATAGCCCGTGTAGGGGGATATGGACTGTGGACTCGTCTGTAGAGATTGACGGGCGGCTTAGCGCAATGCATGCATCACTTATGTTCAGATCACTGAGGTCTGTTTAAACCATGGTTTAAACATAACATTACAACAAGGCAATGGAGTCGTCGATGAGACCGTCGTATGTGTGAAAAATCACGGGTGTTTCGACCCCCAAGCCCCTCCGCAATGGCGTAGATCCTGGCCCAGGCTCTCGACGTACAATTACTGCTACTTTTTAAACTAACAATTTTAGCGAGCGTTACTGAGTAATCGCTGCCTAATTCGATAGCAAATCCGTGTTGACGCGCGTAAGCCATGCGCAAACAGCGAATTTTTTTAACGAATCTATGCCACCTAGTAGTCCGTGGATCTGGTCTCTTGTGCAGAAAAGATTGCGAAAATAATTATTATAACGGTTATTTTATGTCAGTAAGGTGACTTGCCTTTGTCCAGACATAGCAGCACATTCTAATATTAATTATCGGCAAGTCTTGCATATTTTGGCACACTGCGCCATTGTGAGCCGATACGCAAGACTTGCCGATAACAAGTAAGTAGTAGCGCGAGCTGTCTCAGCAATAGCTGAGTTATACTTGTTGCTGTTTCCGTTATTATTGGCGGATTCTAGCATTAAAACGAATTTTCAGCAGTACGTAAGAACGTCGCTGTGTGTAATTATTCGCAGTGCGTTTTCTTTACGCCGTAGGCAGGCCACCCGCATGCCTATACAATGTACCATTTAATTAATTTCGCCCCATTGACGTCAGTGTAGCCGAAATATTTTGTGTGCTGATCGCGTGAAACAGTATTAATCAAAGCGCAGTAAAACAGCGACTTTGCAAGGCAATAATTGAAACTATTGAATGCCGTGAGTTGGTCGTGATTTTCCCATTTTTTCAATATTCATTGTTATTTCACTTTGGCTTCCGTTTCCTTGAATTTCCGCACGAAAATTATAAACAATATAACGGTTAGAAATTATTGTCGGTTAGACGTTATTTATAAAGTCTGCTGTCGAAACAGTTTAATGTAGGCCTATTAGCTGATATCGCCCAGCAGTCCGAACCATACAACATAACTAGAAACAGAATTCCACGTAAGTTATATTCAGGGATACGGCTAGGGTTAGCCGATTGACCGCTATCATTGATCTTATCATAGCGAGTTGTCTCAACAATCGTCGTCGTCGTCGTTGCTGGCATGCAACTCTAAGATTGCGTAACGCTGTACGTCGACATCATCCTCCACAGAAGGCGGTTCTGAGCCAAATCTGCTGCTTCGGGGAGCGTAAGGTGGTGTTGTTTCAGATCCTGTTGGACGGTGCTGAGCCACGTGATGCGGGGACGACCTGGTTGTCTTCTGCAGTCCGCTGGAGGAGAGACTAACAGGATCCTCTTGGCATCTGCGTTGTCGTCCATGCGCGTAATATGCCCAAACAGGGTAGGTCGGCGCGACTGGATTAGGCCTATAGCAGTGAGTTTGGGTTGCTTTGTTAGCCTCCGTACATCATCGTTCCGGACAAATTGGTACCATTTGATGCCAAGCAGCATACGCAGACACCACTGGTCGAGTGCGTCGATCCTACGTGCGTCCGTCTTTGATATCGCCCAGCAGTCCGAACCATACAGGAATATTGGTAAGATGCACGTGTTGTACAGCTTCAACTTCGTTGAGATAGCGAGCCGTGACCGCCAAATCTGATTTTCTAAGCTCTGCATGGCAGCACGAGTGATGGCACTTCGGCGACTGATGTCACAAGAGCTTCCAGTTGTTTAGTGGATAAGAGAGCCAAGGTACATAAACTCCTCAACTACCATGATGTTCTGGCCCTGAACCTTAATGGTTAATGGCATATCCTCCCTGCAACCCAAAGCTTGTACCTTTGTCTTCTGCCAATTCACCTCGAGTTCTAGGGTTGCTGCCTCACTTGCCATTGTCTCCAATATGGGAACAAGAAGCTCTAGCAGTTCAGCAAGGAGAGAGAAATCATCAGCAAACGTCACCCCAAGTCGAGCAACATTCAACAGTCCTTTCCAGCAACCAATCCATGCCTGAGGCAAATGAATCCGGGGCCAGCAAACAGCCCTGGCGAACACCAGCCTCAATTTTAAACCATGAGCTGTGAGTACCACCTGTCCGAACACAGCTAACAGAGTTGTCGTACATCACTCTAAACAGTCTCACAATCTTATCCTGGATACCAAGCCTTGTCAAGAGTAGCCACAACGCGGGTCAGCTAAGAGAGTCAAATGCAGCACGAAGATCAACAAATGCTGCAAAAGTTGGATGGCCAAAATCCTGTCTCCGTTGTGCAATGTTACTTAAGGTATACGATCACACGTAGAGCGACCAGGCGTGAATCCAATAGACGAACATTATTAAGCGCCTCACTTAACTTTAGTAAAAGAGGCGCTTATTGAGATAGGCTGTGTCGTGACGTCGTTGGTCGTTGGTTGGTTGGTTGGTTGTCACGCGCGTGCACTGTGGCCAAACGGTGCATCCTAGGCCTATAGTTACTAT
>Ga0209149_1002272_pt1 | contig 10638 bp, 8 predicted proteins | sample WorMetTyACAVOLI2_FD_187423 | JGI IMG/M metagenome (GOLD analysis project Ga0209149, IMG submission 187423) | Marine gutless worms symbiont microbial communities from Max Planck institute for Marine Microbiology, Germany - Olavius algarvensis... ...
CTTTAAAGCGCGCCGCATAGAAATTTCCTTACTTACTTACTTACTTACTTACTAACGTTTTGCCTGACATTTTATCTATCTGTTTCATACTCAAAGACAAAAAGCAGGAACAGAAGTCAGACAAACAGACAGAAGATATAAATAACACAAATTATTAATAATTTGCAAGTCAAAGGCCTATACTCACGTTGTCAGGATCTTTGTTGAGGCAGAGTTCGATGAATTCTTTGAAATGTTTGCTAAAGTTGCCGGTCAACTGCGGCGGGTTGTTCTTGGGTATAAGAAACAGCGCCCTCATCGGATGCAGTTCGGAGTTGGGCGGCTCGCCTTTAGCCAGCTCTATCGCCGTGATCCCGAGGCTCCATATGTCGACCTGAATCATTTCAACTCACACTGCTGCACGTACTACAACCGACAACTCTCGGGTACCATGGACGTTTCACTACTTTGTCAGTTCGCCACCTGGACGTCTCGCTACCACTTTAGATGATTCGCTATGTGGACGGTTCGCTACCTGGACGGTTCGCCACCTGGTTGATTCGCCACCTGGATGATTCGCACCTTTGCTCCTTTGGACGTTTCGCCACCTGTGTGAAAGTTTGTAATTTGCGATCCTGTGAGAACTTCTTTGTCGTCCGGTGGCAAAACGTTTCGGGATATAGCGAAACGTCCTACTATTGAAACGTCCAAAGGTGCGAAACGTCCAGGTAGCGAAGCGTCCAGGTAGCGATTCGTCAAAGGTGGTAGCGAAACGTCTGTAGAGTTTTATCTCGATCCGACTGTAAGTACAGCCTTAATCCACTTAGTCAAACCCGAATTGACTAGGTGAGACTAGATCGAATTCAATGTATGTTCAAACTGAGTTGTACTTAGGTGTATGACAACCATCAGGCGTATTATAATGTATAAATCTTTATTAATAAACAAGTAAAACATACAAATGTTAACCACAAGGCTGGCAGTGCACTGTATATATTCTACAATACAGTTCAATCTAGGCTAGACTCGAGTCATGCAATGCGTGCGGGCGATGTTTGTATCGAGTAGCTAGCAATGTTCATCTCACGAAGATGCAATCTTCTGTTGATCCGCTGTCTTCCGAAGATGTCGCCGTTGACGTCGACTTCCACTGGTTCACAGATTGCCACCTGGAGGCGATCTTTAACATGAACACGTCGAGAGTTCAGCTTCGATCTTCAATCACTGTTGACGAGAAAGATATTTGTCTGACTGTTGGTGTTTCTCACTGAACTCGGCTCAGCGCGATATTCTTCCGCACCGTCAATCACAACTGCATGTCTGATCTAACTACCAGACCTCATATAACGATTTCTTTGAAGTCTATATCACAGAAACGGTGACTTTATCACCAAATATCCAAATGGTCGTTTTGACCAGTTCAACTTTCTCAACGTCAATCACGTGACCAATCACTTTCCGTCCTCATTGGTCAAATCGCCTTCAGCTGATATACCGTTATGATAAATCATAAGTATGTAAATGTTCAGACATCAGTTGTTGATCCTCAGTAAAATCAACAATAGATGATCGATGGCATGTCCTTCAACGCATAGCTAGCACGCAACAAATAGGCCTCCTATTAGTGCCAGCAATTAAAGGAGCTGTACACATTTATATATACATTACTTTTAGCCAGCCGGATCTAACTGAATTATACAACGAAAATATTGGTGGGCATCGTTACACCTTTACAACGTCCAAGTGGCGAACTGGCAAAGTAGCAAAACGTCCTAGATTTCAACCATTTCCACCAGGAAATCTCTGTGCATCGTGCAGCGGCGGTCTAGGCGGAGATACGTTAGCACAAGAAACTTCTCTATCACTAGCAGGTCGCGCTCAGCATCATATAACAGTCCTTACATTACATATGAACATCTTTATTCTCCACAAGTTGTAGCAAAAAAAATTAAAAATACAAACAAACAATTTAAACAAACCAACAAACACAATGCTGCATATTTGATACACCAGCGTGTGACGGACAGACAGACTGACAAATCCTCCTGCCCAGGTCAGTTAAATGCTGGCGAGCTGAGTCGTATTGAACATACCCAGGATCTCAACTGCAAGGGTTCGAACACGTAACGACAATCAGTGCCTGCATATTTGTCCTCATTATTATTATTATGATTATTATTATCATTGTTGTTGTCGTCGTCGTCATCATCATCATCATCCGCTCAATCAGAGAGCGTTATCACCATAAATATTGCTGTTACTAACGCACACAGACAGACAGACAGACGTAGAGAGACAGACAGACAGAGAACTAAGAGATGATGGCTGACTTTGCAGCCGTAAGGCTTCTGCGTGATGACTTCTGGCGCCATCCAGAACGGAGTTCCGACGAACGTCTCTTTGCCTTTCTTAAGTGTGTCCGTCAGCTGACCTGCGACGCCGAAGTCGGCCAACTTGACGGCGCCAGTTTCCGACAGAAGCACGTTAGCAGCTGGTGGCAAAATAACACACCACACATCACATATTGTCAAATTAACACGCACACTGTTGTTACCTTCGACAACAAGCCGGAGGTTATGTGAACGTTCAGTCATTCTGTAAATAGGATAACTGACGAACGCGGAAAGGAAACGGACGTCTACCAAACGTGGCAGGCATTGGCAAGGGGTGACCTGAAGTGATTAACTTTTGCTGGTGACTGATCAGAATTTGCGAGTGGATTCCGGATCACTTTTTTTATTTTCTTCACCATTTCGGAATAGGTCTTTTTGGACATTTGTTAGCATTTATCATACAATCGACGGCCGATTTGTACCATACTTTGCGAAATGACTGACGCCGACAACATAATGCACCCACAACATTTTGGGACGGATCCGACGGACATCCAGCTCCGGATCCAGATTAATCCAAAAATCCAGATTCGAATCCCGGATCACTTTTGTTTCAAATTTTAGCGTTGCCGGAGGATTGCGCTCTCTGACTGCTCCTGTTATCGTGGTGTGTGTTGTGTAATCAAATGACAGCTTCATTCGCAGTACGGTAAATAGCACGTTCAATGTATCTGATAACTGGTCACTCCAGCGACGCTGATAGTTTTCAGGGGCTCATGCCCGGGAACCAGCCCGGGGGCCAAGCCCGGGGCGCCCCTCGTCTGTCTTTATGAGTACGGGAATAAGGTAACGTCGGTATCTCTTCAACATCACATCAGCTCTAAAAAATTTGGGGGACTGGTAACATATGTGGGGGCAACGTTTGTGGGGCCGTGGCCCCGACGCCACCTCAGAACCCATGCACCGCTGCAGATCACCCTGCAGGTTGTCCGTGAATGAAGGTTGTTGTGGTTTGTATTTCTGTGTTTTTATGCTTCTGTGCTTTGTATTTCGTTGCTCTACTGGTATAATATCACTATTACGGTAGTTATCATGGGCGGCCAGCACGACGGAGTTCTCCGTTCTGGCAGCTTGCCTATCGTTTTCATATGACATGAACATGTATTATTATTCATGGGAAATATACTCAGCTGCTGCTTGTTGTTAATGATGATGAACAGTTGCAATCAGCTGTTGCATGCACTGCCGAAATGTTTTCTAAATGCTAAAGTATAATATTGCAAAAAAGTAAAAGTAAAGTAAACACAGCCATTTGTATAGCGCATCGTCGCGAACACGCCTGTAATGCGCTACCGCTTCCCGTAAGTTGGAGCTGATCTCCGCTAGCCAGCCACCAACCAGGCATTCAGCAAACACTGCGAGACCACGGACACCGGGCTGGCGTGTCACACAATATGCCTGTTTACTTCCCCAGCTTTCGCCAGGTACTCATTCCGGCCTGCACAGAGGGCAGGCTCAGGCTAAGTAGGCCTGGGTGCCTGGTTCCGCGCCGAGGTGGTTTACCCGTCCAAAGACGGTCACCCACCTAGGCACTAACCGGGCCTAGCGTAGAGTAACTACCTTCATCAGCCGGAACGTGTTACCGCTACACCAAACCGGCAGTTTGACGACGACAAGGATATGATGCTGCTGCTGGTGGTGGTGATGATGATGATGATGACTATTGTTATCTCGCCCTTGTGATGGTGGGCGAGGTATTTTTACGATCGCCTGTGTTTCTAACTTTGTTACGATGCTCTTTTGTTTGTAACCTTATAACTTCGTTTGTAACACGTTTGTTGTGTCAGCCGCATTACGGGAAACGGTTACATCTATCGCCATGAAACTTTCAGTGTATCCGCCAGGAGGCAGCACCCTGCAATGGGACGCAGGGCGAGCTTCGCTGTGCATAGCATCGCTTGTTTTTGTTGCTGTAACGCCAGATCGAGGGCGCTGTTAGCGCGTCTGTCTCTCAATTACCTTTGATGTCGCGGTGAAGTTTGTTCTCCGAGTGTAGATAGTCTAAGCCTTTAAGAATTTCACGCAGAATAATCGCGATAAACTCCTCGGCTATCGGCCCTGGCTTCAGCAGGTCGAGAGCTGAACCGCCTCCAACGTACTCCATTATAATCCATAAGAACGGACCCTGCACAGCAGACGCACATAAAATGTAAGAAAACTGCAAAAACGCATAGGCAACCAAAATACACTGTGTCCCAAAAAAGTAGTACACCAAACTCATGGCGATAACTTTGTCAATTCTTAACGAATTTTTAAATTTTTTTCACGGCTAGAAAGCCAGGTAAATTTCCAACAAAACCCACATAATACTTCCCACATTACCTTCAGTATGTTGCCGCACTACCTTGCGAAATTTAGAAGTTATAGTTTTGGCATATCTGGAAGAAAATGACGAAAACGTAACATACTATAATTTTTGAACACACATCCAATTTCAATGCACTTAACTTACTTACGTACTTGTTGTTTCAATTTCCGGTTCCTGTTAAATATTCTTTGTAAATAGCAGACGATTTTGATTTTATCTAAACAAGTGTTGTGAACTGAACTTACTGAAGCAGCGTTTTTTGCATGTTTGGCATGGATTGACCAGACCCATGGATCATTGACAAATCAACTGGCGAGTGGCATGGACATCTTCGCGCGGACAAAAAGCGGACACTTCGGGCGACTATTGTGACAATATTCGGCCATATGATAAGAAACGTTTCTGTTTTTGTCAAATGTGGCACGAAATTTAGATTTTTTTTTGGAAATTACCATAATTTCATAGTTCTAAATTTTGCGAGGTAGTGAGGCAACATACTGAAGTTATGGTGGGAAGTATTATATGGGTTTTGTTGGAAATTTACTTGGCTTTTCAGCAGTGAAAGAATTTTGAAAATCCGTTAAGAATTGACAAAGTTATCGCCATGAGTTTGGTGTACTACTTTTTGGGACACAGTGTATATACAAGTTCAAGGCATAATGGAGAGAAAAAGCTGCTTGCCCACCATAGTTCGTTTACAGCTCTCGGAAGGGGGGCTCCCCAAGGACTTATGGCACGAAAGTTGGTATAAACTGGAGAGTTAAGGACCGCGCGCGGTTAGGCCTATAAAATGTCTCCGCCGCTGCTTGTCTGATATCAGTTGTAAATGTTTTCAATACCCGCGTTCCCTGGCAAACCAAAAGCGCAATAAACGAAAGGACAAAATGAAGGTGTCTATGTGTCGGCTATTGACAGACATCGTACATACATGTATAATAGTCCCATAAAATTGCTGTAAAATTTTTAGTATACTGATATAAAAAATTTGTAAGCGAAATATTTAAATATTAACGTGAAATTGTGTCCGCGATCGCATCTGCCGTCGTCTGTGTACTGAATTTGTGAATTCATTCGCTAGGCGTCAGCACCTGTTTGACATCGCGGAGAAACCGATTGACGTCGATTCGAATTTTCTCTCGTATCCTGCTCCGTTGTTCCTGTTCCAATTTCGCCAAAAATGTAATATTTACTCTTTTCGTGGTAATGACTACCTCCCGCGAATTTCATCGAAATCCGTTCAGTAGTCTTGCGAAGCGAAAGAAATACACTGTGTCCCAAAAAATAGTACAGCAAACTCATGGCGATAACTTTGTCAATTCTTAACGGATGTTCAAAATTCTTTATTGTTGGAAAGACAAATAAATTTCCAAGGAAATCTATATAACAGTTCCCACCATACCTTCAGTATGTTGTCGCACTACCTTGCGAAAGTTAGAAGTTCGAGTTTTGGTATATCTTGAAAAAATGCAAACGAAAATGTACCACGCATTGATTTTTGAAGACACACCCAATTTTAATGCATTTAGCTTACTTACTTACTTGTTGTTTCATTTTCCGGTTCCTGTTAATATCTTTGTAAATAGCAGACGCTTTTATCTAAACAAGTGTTGTGAGCTGAAACAGCGTTTTCTGCATGTTTGGCATGGCATTGACCAGACCATCATTGACAATGTAATTGACGAGTGGCATGGACGTCTTCGCGCATGTGTGCAGGCAAAAGGCGGACACTTCGATCAACTATTGCAACAATATTCAACCATATGACAAGAGACGTTTCAGTTTTTGTCAAATGTGACACGATTTTTATATTGTTTTTGGAAATTACCACAAATCCGAACTTCTCAGTTTCGTAAGGTAGTGCGGTAACATACTGAAGGTATGGTGGAAAGTATTATATGAGTTTTGTTGGAAATTTACTCGTCTTTCCAGCGGTGAAAGAATTGTGAAAATCCGTTAAGAATTCACAAAGTTATCGCCAAGAGTTTGGTGTACTACTTTTTGGGGACACAGTGTATATTTGGCACTGGACGGACAGACGACGTGAGCACGTGACAGACAGAAGCTGCGACTGACAAAGCAAAGACACAATGCCTCCAGTGTAGCGAAGGCCGCTGCGAGGCACAAAAGCTAGAGTGAGAGTGGGCTATCCGATGGTGAAAAACGCGTGATCATTCTGTGAGCAATTATCTTTACATGGTACCAGCTTGTGACGGACGGACAGACGGCACCGTCTATGCCTAAGTCGGCGTTCTAACATAGCTGAGCGTAACAAGAATAGTGCAGTATCAATACATAAAATGTATTACGCGAATATGTTCCTCATAAGCTGCCAAACTTGGCACACGGATTTATCTTGACCCAAGGAGTGTTTTCTGCAAGTTATGGTCACGGTCAAGGTCAAACACCGTAGGCGTGAGAATGGAGGCGCCGTAGGTGCCGATTCACTCCGCCCAGAGGACGGACATTACAGCTACTAGTCGTACATGGGCTGCAGGTGAGCCGAGTCGCTAGCAGGTGACGTTGGTCAGCATCATAAAGCTCGTGGTAAGCTAACATTATTACACGCCAGGCACTCGGATACCTTCCGGCCACAGCGTCACGGTCGATCTTCGGCCGGTACAAAGTTATAACTTTACAAGCTTGATAATTGAGGTAAAACTATGCGAGCACTTGAAAGAAGTTGTACTGCCAGCTGTATGTGAAACCAGGGCCAAACTAAGACTATTGCGGACCTGGGTCCGAACTACGACTAGCGCGGACGTGGCTGATGTGGCCAAACTGTGGACGTTTCCGATGGACATACACATGCTTATGACGTGCTTACTGCTTTAACGTGTTTTTTGAACAAAAAGTTACGTACAGCGACAATATAACCGACAAACATTGTGATGGGCTATGCATTTTAAACAGCCTGAATGCATAAGTGAGTAAAGTATTTATTTCTGACGTAGCATTTCCGTCAGATGTTCAGGGGCGGATTTAAGGCAGAAACACTCCTCGGCCACATTACCAGAAAGGCCTCCTCTCCCCTCCCTTTTCCTCCTTCCCTTTCGTCCCCTCTCCTCCCGCGTCTTCCCTCCCCTCCCCTCCCTTCTCCTCCCTGTTATCCCCTCCACTCTTCCCTCTCCTCCCTTAGAAGTAGGCCCCCTCAAATCCATCTAGGGGGTCTGGGGAGCGCTGTAAGCTAGCGGGGTCTGGGGCAGAGCCCCAGCCGAAATCGAATTTGGTGCATTTTAGCCTTAAAATCTGACATCTGGTGGCAACAATTTTAATGATTTTTCTGAGAATCAACTAAACAAATTTCATGCAGTTTGAACACCAAAGGCAAATTGGCACCAAATTAGTTTTACCTAGTTAAGGCTAATATGCACCTTCGATTTAGGCTGGGCTCTGCTCCGGACCTCCGCTGAGGGAGCTTACAGTGCTCCCGAGACCCCCCTAGCTGGATTAAAGTTTGGTTCAAAACTACGTGTGGAGTTTAACATCGTTGACGAGCAATGAGGGTGCGAGTTTATTTTAAACACTTGCTATAAGTAAGTCAGTCAAGAAGTTTAGTTAAATTCTGAAAGAACAGAACGCCGAATCAGCGTACTCGTTTCAAGTTTAAATAAATCATAAAAGCAGTTCAAGTTGCAGTCAGGACTTTGCAATTGCAAGCCAAAATTTAGCTTTCCGTGGCCCCCGAGGCCCGGGGGCCTCCAAGGCCCAGCCTCCCAGGGGCCTCGTCGGCCACTGCATGAGTGGCCGCCCGTTAAATATGCCCCTGTCAGATGTCACAAGTTACACGTAGACAATCTTTCCAATGTCTCACAAATTACAGGGCACTCAGAACTGCAGGCCTGACACTGCAGTGCCCGTAGCACGTTGTTAACCCTTTAGAGTGCAGAGGCAATTATAGTGCCACATCGAATAATATGAAGTTGGTACACTGGTCGTTGATGGGTGGGCTGTTACATTTGGTACAGCGAGGAGGGGACTGGGCGGGGCCCCAGCCCGCCCAGTCCCCTCCTCGCTGTACCAAATGTAACAGCCCACCCATCAACGGCCAGTGTACCAATCACCGTATTGCTGTATAATGGTCCGTTGCTCTGCGGTTTTAATGTGTCCATTTAAGGGTTAATGCAGGCCAGTGTGTTATGATGTAACAGTTGAACACATTCGTTCTGTTCGCCGGTCTGACGCCAACATTCGGTACACTGTCGTACAGACAAGAATCTCAGCTGTCGCAGAGAGGTCGCGCGCGCTCCGCGTCGTTGAAAATTTTGCTAAGTTATTGTAGTCTACGAGACTGGTGATGGTCAGTACATGGGGCTGCACGATGTTCGGGAACTCGCATTCCATAGGGACCTTGAAAGGGTTAGGGTTACTCAAGGTCACTGAAAATTACACCATACGATAGATAGCGCACGAGTTCCTATTGGGGTTCCACAGCAACTGTGGCCGTATCTGGTATCGTTTCAGAGATAAAGCGAGATATCGGTCGAAAATCGCGATTTTTTTCACACCGTACCTGCATTTCACGTCCCTGTTAAGGGAGACTCCTTTCGTCATAATATTTCGTGTGGATAATGGTGGAACTACCAGAAGATCAAAAAAGTTTGAGGACAAGTTTAGTCGTTTCGATACAACACAAGAACGTGACGGACGGACGGACGGACAGACACACACTACGCCACAGCACAGTGTCGCGCGGCAATTAATAAACCGTGACAGACTTGCCTTGATGTAGGAGCCGATGTATTTGGTAATATAGCAACTGTCACACTGCGACAAAACTGTAATTTCTTGCTGAATGTCTTCGATTTCATCCTCCGCTTCCTCGAGATTGATGATCTTTATCGCGATCGTCTTCTGCGTCCGTCTGTCAATGCCTTTATAGACCTCGCCGAACGAACCTTTGCCAATGCGCTCTTGTTTCGTAAATAAATCCTCCGGATCTAACCTCGACTGCAAACAAATAGCTAAGTGACTGTAGTAGGCCTACGTCGGTAGCATGCAGCATGACTAAAGTGTGTCGTGAGTTTTCGGGAAGCCCACCCGCTCGACCCATCCCAGCCGACTGCATGAAATGAATTAGCTATAACGCTTAAACATTTGCGACAAGCAGCAAACGTTGGCCTAATAATAATTTGTTGGGTAATAATCCTAGCTCTGTTAATGAGATAACCATAAACCACGCTGTTCTTAGGACTACCTATCGTTTTAAACGGCTATTTTTCCCTTTTTACAATACGTTTGGTAAGAATACAAGCACAGCGATGAACTTTTACTTTAATGACACAAAAGTACTTCAAGTGATAAGGAGGCAATCACAGTCGATCATGGATCAGTTTTCTTTAGCTCCACTTAACCTATTACTGTTCAAATCCAATTCAACCCATCTATATAATCGACACAGACCCAACCCACCAATAGAAAATGGATCAAGCAAAACACGGGTGTCCGACTAATTTATGTACATTTTAAGTGCACGTCTGACCTTGTAAGAAGTCATAGTATAAGAGTCTCATCAACGCTAAGTTATTCTATATAAAAGAAATCATCGCGGTAACAAAAACATTCTTGTTCACTCTAAGGCATAAACCTATACTCGTAATAATCACATCACAGATCTTACAGTACGGTATACGTCGGGCAGGTCGAAGTCCATAACAGACAGTAAATCTGGACCTAACCAAACCCAGGATACTGTTGATGCACCTAGCTTGAACTTTTCAAAAGAAGACTGAACAAGTGCGTCAGCAAGACGCATATCGACAAACGCGGGGAATTGCAGTTAAAACTATGCGCAACACCCCTCCCCCAAAGGCCATACTCGACTCAAGGGATTGAGAATTATGTCTCTGCCAGGTTTCCAAACACAAGTTTGGCCTCCTGTGACCTTGACACCTTTGACCCTGACCCGCGCCGTCGACCATTCATGCCCTTGCCCCCCGGGGGGGGGGGGGGTGGTTTTTT
>Ga0209149_1002273_pt1 | contig 10634 bp, 9 predicted proteins | sample WorMetTyACAVOLI2_FD_187423 | JGI IMG/M metagenome (GOLD analysis project Ga0209149, IMG submission 187423) | Marine gutless worms symbiont microbial communities from Max Planck institute for Marine Microbiology, Germany - Olavius algarvensis... ...
GTACTACCGCAAACTATTGTTCTTACATGGCGCCAGGCCAAAGCTTTACGCAGCTTAATGACGAATGGAGATACCGTAAATAAACTGTATGTTTATGCCACTCAGTTGGATTTTAATATTGTACCCTTCGGTATATTCACTTGGTCATCATGATCATAGTGTAAAAAGTCCTGGTGAACGCACTCCGCCGATTTGCGCGGTCCATTCGTATGGCGGCGCCACATTCGCTTAGTGGGATACGGCGACACTAGCGGCAGTGAGCCTGTAACTACGCAGCGTTCGATTAATGTTCTTTACTCGTTTATTTGTTCCCAAAATTTCAATTCAAAGAAATTTTTATGTGCCTTTGTGGGGTTATAAAACTAAAAATTTAATTATAAACCCCCTATTTATCCCCAAAACCGTCAAATTTTGATCCAAAACTGGACAGTTTTTTCGACCGAAAATGCTTAACAATGGGGGTACTCAAGAGTAAACTACCCTTAATCATCATTGTAGCCCCATAAAAGTTGCACAGTGAACAGGCAAATCAGGGTCGGCGATTCCACATATGGCACTTTCGACGACGTATTTTGACCCCCTGTCCCCATTATCCCCCAAATCCCCAAATTTTGCATTACAAATAGGCCTAGTAGTTTTTTGCTTGAAACACACAGTTCCCGTCATCGTAAATGCACATTGTGCTAAAAAAGTTTTACACAACTAGCGTACGGGGAGTAGCTTACCAAAAAAACTTTCAGGGAAAAAATTAATGGGGTCTGGGATAGGGGAGCATGTAAAAATTTGGGACCCCTATTTATTTCTGCAACCGTTGAAGCTAGCAACTTCAAATGTGGTATACAACTTGCGCTTGGGGAAGAGCTTGCCAAGAAACAACTTTTACGACCAAAATTGGCGAGTGTCCACGCTAGGGGAGCATCCAAAAAATTTGGTACCCCCTATTTATTTCTGCAACCATTGAAGCTTGCAAGTTAAAATTTGGTACACAAGTTGGGCTTGGGGAGTAGTTACCAAGAAACAACTTTTAGGACCAAAATTGGCAGGGGTTAGGATTAGAGTTAGGGTTAGTATTGCGATTAGGGTTAGGGATAGAAGGCCAATGTTTGCAATAGCGCCCTGAAACTACATGTTTCCCTTATTTTTGTTCCGTCGCACTGGACGTATCAAAATATGATACGTTCAGTTCGCAAGAATTTTACTTTAGGCTACTGGACGGAATTCCTTGTCTCGTGGTCGGTTAGGGTTTAGGAGCAAGGGTTAGTGTCAGTTATCGGTGTACTATGTGGACAGTGTGGTGTGTGCATTAAACAAAATATCGTCGCTTCTGTATGGAGCAGTAAGCGAAATACAAGACCGGATTTCAGGCTGTGTGCGTATACGGTGTTTTTAGGTTTTGGGTTACGGATAGGATGGGCTTATGGTTAGGTTATTTGCAGTTGTGTGGCCGGTTTTCAATTTGCGAAAATGCGAACTGAACGTACATTATTGGATGCGTTCAGTGCGGCGCACTGCACCTATCATTATGTGGAAAGGACAAGATTCTGTTTACTGTTTTCAGACAGCGTCAATGGATTCCGTACACTCCGGAAGAATTTCGTACGGTTGGCATTGGCAACCCTAATTTCAATGTATTTCATCCACTACATGATAAATGAAGCTACGATATCAATCCACTAATCAAGGAAAAGACAAATAGCTACATTATTCATCACATTATCAACCAAAACACACACGTAAACAACATCTTGCCCATTTTGCGATACTATAGCGCCGCGTTGCGGGCAGCGCCACAGAGTGTCAAAATCTTTATACAAGCGTAGATAGAAGTGCGTTCACCAGGACTTTTTACACCATGTCATGATTGTGGTATATTATAATGATGTATTATTCTCATATATATATATATATATATATATATATACTGTGTCTCAAAAAACTGGACCTCAACGATTAATATCATGACATAATTTCACCAGTTCACAACATTTACTATTTATTGTTGGTAGACAGAGACCTTATTCAGTTCTTTAATTGACGTGACAAAAAGTTTTTAAATTGGCTTAGAACCCGCTGCGTGGTTATCATAACAACAGTAGCGACTTGACGCACCCGAACAGCGAATTTCTGGACTGACTTCGAACAACGTATTATCGACAGGGGAATAAACGAGTAGCAAAACGATTGTGGGTCTGTGTCAAGGCTGAAAGACTGCACTCCGAACACTTGTTGTAACTTTTGACACTGAACACTGTTCCGATAGAAACACTGCTTAAAATAAGATTTTACTTTTCTGTTTATAAGGCAGCATCAACTGGAATGACGAGTACTTAAGGATTGCTGTGATAACCGCTTCAGCTGATAGACTGCTGTCTAAACAATTGTCTTCTAATATTGAGGTTTAATTAAGAACATTGAACAAAAATTATGTGAAATATTATTTACAAGAACGTTTTATCAAGTTATGCCAAAATATCGCATTTATAGCGGTCCGTTTTTTGAGACACAGACCGTCGAGTCGCTACAGTTGTTATGGGGGTCGAAAGTTGTACCATTGAATTCCTGGGGTAGGGTTTCCTATTAGTGTTCCATAGTAACTATAGGCATAGGATGCACCGTTTGGCCACAGTGCACGCGCGTGACAACTAACGACCAACCAACCAACGACCAACCAACCAACGACCAACGACGTCACGACACAGCCTATCTCAATAAGCGCCTCTTTTATATACTAATGTAAAGTGAGGCGCTTAATTAGTAAATGTTGTGAATTGGTAAAGTTATATCATATTGATCGTAGCGATCCGGTTTTTTGAGACACTGTATACAGCAATAATACTTTACATGGAAGCTACGAAGCTACTTATCTGTGGGTCAGTATCATAGGCTACTTGGCTGTGACTGCGATAGCGAAATAATTGTGTATAGAATGTTCTTTTTGCCGTGCGGTGGCATCGTTGCTATATATGCATAAGCGCGGTTTATGCCATGATGCGGTGTCCGTCCGGACGTTTGTTACGCTTATGTATTGTCTGGAAACCGCTCATATACTCATTTTTTTCATCTTCTAGTAGCCCCACCATTCTAGTTTTTTTTATACGAAAAACTATGGCGAATTTCCGGCGGTCCTTAATGGGGGCGTCGATTGCAGGTTATAGGTATAAAAAAAATCGCGTTTTTCGCTATTTGCGACAAATATTTCGCTTTATATCGGAAACTATACAAGATAGGGCCATAGTCGCCATAGAACGCCAGTAGGAAATCATATGCGATCTATCGAATGGTGTAATTTTCAGTGACTTTGAGTGACCCGTTACTCAGATTTCAAGGTCACGCCAGTGGCGGCTCCAGGCTACCAGCGTTGGGGGGGCCAAGGGGTGGCCAGAAGTTCACGCCGGGGGGCATGGAGATCTAAGGTTCGGAAGTCCCCCAGTGGTGTCAAAGGGGCAGAGAAGCCTATCAGTTATACAACTGAGACTACAAACGTCACATAAAAACGAACACGATTTAATATAAATAGACAGATCACTTAAATGACTCATCTTTAATGATTTCACGATATGCAATGCAAACCTGTTTACACAATTACACGCAAGTTCAAATACAAAAAAATTAGTTAGTATGCAATTACTACAAGTCATAGGCCTATGCATCTTGAACACTTAGACTTTCGTACCATAGTACTCTTAGTACGAAAGAAACTAAAACTGAACAGTATCAGAAACTGGTGAGGTCCCCTCAAGGAAAGTCAAATCACGCAGCACTGAGGCGTGCTAATGTAGCAGTAGTTTTCGGTTGTGGTGTCTGCTGTCAAATTCGTCCACAAATGCACTGAAGTCAATGTTCTGCGCTCTAGTCGATTCAATGGAGAGCAAAGCTACGCTGCTTAGTCGATCATTAGTCATTGTGCTCCTGAGGTAAGTCTTGATCAGCTTAAGAGCTGAAAATGATCTCTCGCATGCCGCAGAACTTACTGGTAGTACTACTGCAATAGAAAGCAGGCGTGCTACTTCTTGGAAAGCCAATTTGTATGGCTCCAAGAAACAGACAAGTGACACCAAGGATGTTGGCTTTGCCACATCAGCCGGAGTTCGCTCAAGCAATCTCCTAAGCTGGTACGCCTCATGCCGCAAATCTTCGATATTTATGTTGTAAATGTGTGCGAACGGCTCCAGCTTGTTGCAATCTAAAAAGGAAGAATGGCCAGGATTGAGAGCCTGACAGCCAATCATTACTGAATTGGCCTCCACTGAGAAGCGGGAGTCCAATTCAGTCAACAGTCGGTCAACTACAGGCACATACACGTTCTGCTTAAAACTCGGTAGGGAGTCTACGTCACACCGAGTTCCTACAGTTTCCATCACGTGCGCATTAGCAAACCGCCTGGGCAATCTCGCTGTACGGCGAGCGGGCGGAATGACATCAATACCGCATTTATTGCATTGTTCTTGCGCCGCATCAAAGAACTGCTGCGCCTGTTCATCTGACTGTCTGGCTTCCTGCAATGAATCACGCAGAACTGTCACTAATTCAGCAGCTTTGGCTAAGTCAACCGATTTGGCTTGAAGCTGGTTAGACAACAACTGCACTTTGCCCAACAAGTCACAAAACATGTTGAGCATGAGGACGAATCTAATGTCCAACAATGCCAGCAGTCCCTTAGTTTCAAGTGACCTGTCTGCATTGTCACTGGATTCACTGAAACTACACAACGTTTCAATTAAGGCGTCAAGCCTGTCGCGAATATTCCGGCATGCCACCACACGACAAGCCCAGCGTGTATCACTTAATCGCTGAAGTTGGCGTGGAGCGTCCTGAGGGTATAGCTGCTTCTGCACCTCAACCCATCGTTGGTGTGGCACCGAGTGAGAGCAGAAGACGTATAGTCGTTCAAGAAGGGCAAAAAATTGCCTGGCCAAGGGAATGTCTTTGCAGACATCCACAACAACTAAATTCAGGCGATGTGCGTAGCAGTGGACGTATACTGCATTAGGTGCCACTTCTCTTATTTTTTGCTGCACGCCTCTGTTCACGCCGCTCATAACAGACGCGCCATCGTATCCTTGACCTACTAAATTTGAAACCACATCTAAGCCGTAAGTTCGCAACGCGGCCAAAATTTCGGTTGACAGCGATTGGGCGTCCAGCCCATCTGCTGCCCTAAAATCCAAGAAACTTTCATGCAACTTTGAATGTGCAAAATATCTCAGTACAATGGAAAGTTGTTCTGTTTTTGCACAGTCTTTAGTCTCGTCAACAATAACGGAGAAAACCCCCGAACTCTTTACATCTTCAACAATCTGATCCCTCACCATATTTGCCATGGCTACAATAATCTCATTCTGAATATCTTTGCCAGTGTAGCGGGAGACTATGTTGTCGTCAAGGAAACGAGCTTGTAAAATGGGATCGTGTTGCACAACCAACTGCAGAATTTTTCGGAAATTACCCGGATTCACAGTTACATCACTGAGGGATTCTCGATGACCTCTTTGTGCAATATTTTGTGTACATGTAAGCAGCAACACCTGAGCAACCGTTTTTACATATTCCCGGTTTTCCCTCACTTGTTTCTGATACTGTTCATCTATCATGGCTTGTACGCTACTGGTACCAGATTGCTTCATCTGCTTGTAGTTGCACCAAGCAACCATAGCACTCATATGTGGTGCACTTATATCATGCTGAGGGAAGCCAGCTGTGGTATAAAAAGCCTTCTTCCAATTTTGAAAACCGCTTACAGTGAACGAATCGGTCGCACTTTCTTTACAACAAAAGTGTCGACACGCAAAACAATACACACTGTTAGTAATCTGCGAGTATTCCAGCCAACTATACTGTTGATACCATGCAGAACGAAAACATCTTTTGCGACCGCCTTTGTCCGTGACGGGGTAGTGTTGCAGCAAAGGTCGAGTTGGTCCGTCGTCGGGAGACTGGCTCAAATCTCGCGGCCCCGGGACACGCGTGGCCGGCAGAAGCAAACGAGCAGAGTTCTCGGATTCCGATTCATTAGCGTCCTGCACGCACAAATCGATCAATGTCTATTCAACCGTGATGTACAGATCATGTAGTCAAAGTTTTGCAGACATCTGCCATTATAACGCAGTGCTGACTATAAACTCGGATAGAACAGACGCGGCGGTGAGCATGAATGAGTACGTAGGCCTACAGCACAGAACTATTGCCAATACATTACTGTAATTTATTTCAGGATGGTTTTTTCAACGTCCAGTAAGTTTACAATCGATTACTAAGGTAAGGGTACTCGTCTTAATACACAATGGTGCAGACCAAGCTATGCAGAGCGCTGCGCGAGAAAAACTAATAGTAACGATACGATTATACAAGATGTCAACAACTGAGCTGCTTTAATAATATTAATGCACAATCAGTGACAATCCGTACGTAACTTCTCGAATTATTCGCTGAAGATCACTTCATCAGTAATCGATATCGTACGTACTAGTCGTATCATCGTATGTACGATTTAGTGACACTCACCCTCGTGCTGCACTCTGTAGACACTTCATCCTCGCTTGTTTCTGAGATGCCATCTTCTTCACGATCTTCATGATCTTCGTGATCTTCTCCTGCGATGTGTCCTGCAGTACTCGGTGCTTCTTCGTCTTCGACGGCGACAGATCGAGAAAACGCAAGAAGGCTTTGCTTCAGCCTTTTCGACGGAGGTCCAGCAGAACCACTAGATTTATCAGCCATTCTGTCGTTGGCACCGCTTGACAATGTATCGGTCACCGACTTACACGCAGTATTAACGAATTACTGAAATGTTCACAACAGTGACTGCCACCCTTTATAACGTAAGCGCCACTAAGCGGCACAGATAGACAACCCGGCCATCTATTGGCCGTGAGTGACAGCATCCCAGGGGTTACAGCAGTTGAGCAGCACGATCGAGCAGGCTGTGGCCAAACTCATCAGTCGTCATGTCGTGCGTGTCAGCTTTCACGGCGAATTGATAGATGCTGGCAGATAAGGCGTCTGGTCGTTGGGAGGCGAGCTAGCTGGAGCCACCTACCGTGATGTCAAACAATTCAGACTCCAGCGTCTAACTCTGGCAGCAGACCACTGAGCCGCAGTTACTCAGTGCTGGGCAAAAATTAACGTTTAAAAGGTTTAACTGGTTATTTTAGTTAATAACTAAACAGTTTCACTGGTTTTTGTTAACTTTTTGACAGCAGATTCGGACTCACTGACCCAGATTTTCTATAGAAGTGTTGAAGAAATTTTAACGATATAAGTTTTTAACAACGTTTTGTACCATTCTTGGCGAAATTTTCACTGTGCATGCGCCATTCCGGCGTCATTCAATATGCACAGTGAAACCGTGCTTTGATTTGCATGTTGCACGTGTTTGGTACATTTTAAAATTTGAACCAGAGTCTGGCAAAGGTTAACTGATACTTCAATTTTTAACTAGTTAACAAATAGCGTTCAACTGCTGTGAACTACATTTAGTTAACTGAAAAGTTTAACTGCTTTGTTCTAACTAATTGTAGTTATAGTTTAACTACGTGAAATTCGGGCGATGAAATGCATCAAACAACCAATTACTGAGCAGTGATGGACAATAACTTTTTAAAAATTTTGTGTGTGCCCATCACTGCTCAGCCATTGGTTGTTTGATGCATTCCATCGCCCGAGTTTCACAAACACACTTGTAGCCGCGATACTCAACTGACTTCATTAACGGCACTCCAGGGATTGATGCAGGATATCTGGTTTTAGACGTCCACGGATTGATGATAAAGCTGCAGCGATTGTTTGTCCGTCACTCCGTCTTCTGCCAATGATCGGATAACATTGACATGACGGTCATAGAAGTTACAATATTTTGCATGAGGGGCTGACGGCTGAAACGGGGGGGCCAAAGGGGGGGCCAGAAATCTGCCAGAGGGGGCCGTGGCCCCCCCTGGCCCCTCCTTGGAGCCGCCACTGTAAGAAACTAACTCACTCACTAACTTGAACCCTAACCGTAACACGAAAAGGTTGCCAGCAAAACTGTTCGTTTGCAAAATGACCTGTTAGCAATACAGCAAAGCTGAAATTATGTGCCATTATAAAAATGCAGATGTTAACTTGGGTAAACTGGGTAGGCCAAAACAAATTTTTTGTGTGCCGTATATAGCTGTCAGACATTTGAGTGGAGTTGCATACCGGTATGCCTTTGCAACCTGTAAGGTCTTTGTGGTAGATGGTAGAAACTGCGATGAAATACTGGCATCAGCATCAATGGCATTCAGGCAACTGTTGCTTGGCCTCGTCATCTGTGTGGCGCCATTGTTTAACCAGTCCAATATACTGGCGTCAACGTCAACGGCATTCAGGAAACCGTTGATCGGCCTCGTCATCTGTGTGGCGCCATTGTTCAGCCAGTCCAGTATGCTGGCGTCAGCGTCAACGGCATTCAGGCAACCGTTGCTTGTCATCTGTGTGGCGCCATTGTTGAAACAGTCCAATATGCTGGCGTCAGCGTCAACGGTATTCAGGCAACTGTTGTTCGTCATCTGTGTGGCGCCATTTAACCAGTCCAATAGAGTGACGTCATGATCACCGGCATACGCATTCAGATCAGTTGCCTTTTGAAATAATAGACATAACTAGTGTTTGTAAAGTTTTCTGGAGATGGAATGTAAAAGTTGTCAGACTTTCACTGACAATCTTTGCTTTATTACAGTTTGCCTGCAGACCATGACATGAGCTGTCTGCTTTTCAATGATGGATTTCTAACTACATTTTCAGCTGGCTCGTTGTCTCCTCATTGTTACAAGCATCACAAGTTATCTGCATGTGTCCTGGTGTGGTGGACGGAACCTGATACTGAAGCTATCATTGTATATTTCTCTAAATAATAAATTTAATTTATGCTCACTCATGGGCTTCCGAACAGGATATTCATTGTTGCATTGTATTTTATACATTTCATAATCGATGGAACTAATCAAACTTGGGAGATAAGTGTGTTCTGTTTGCATTTTTGGCCAAGCTGTAGCGTGACATGTAAGTTGGAAACTTCTGAATGAAATCTTTTGTTGAGAGAACTGAACATTCCGTCTTTGTAATAGTTGTCCAGTAGATGGCAGAAATACCAGTAATATAACAAGCAAACATGCTATCGATAAATGTCCAACCTTGAAACCAAAAGAAGAAACAAACATTCAAGTAGGCAATCAACAACACAGCATTTTTTTAACCGAGTGCTGTTAGTTATAGGCCTTCAAGGTGCAAGACATACCATATAACAGATGGTATCGCCAAATGCCCAACATGTCTTTCCTACAAGTTTTCGGTTGTGCAGCTTATGCCCATGTGTCCGATACTGAGAGAAAGAAGTTGGATAAGAAGTCTGTGAAGCTGTGATCAGTGGTTAAAGTGTCATTGGACACAAGGGAACGCAGTTATTGCACCTCCAATTATTGAGATCCAGCGTTCCCACACCTCAGATTTCTGCTGGGATGTCGTGAAGAGCGATGCATGCATTCATAGCGTCAAACCATCGACTAGCCAAATCCAAGAACCAAGCAATGTCTAGCACGTCTTGTGACAACAAATTTGTGGACGCACAGAAACGAAATGCTGAAGCTGTTGAATGACTCAACACTGCAGCTGCCATGTTGACTCTCATTTTCTAATACTGACCAGGTGCAACATGAGCCTTTGTCAGCTTTGGAGCCACTTTCAGCTGCATGTCATCTTGTAGATCAACTAGTTGACGGACATGCTCCATACTCACTTGGTTATGTGGTTGCCCCGCTTTAACGACTGTAGACGGTGGCAACACAATCGATTGAGTAAGCAGGCAATTGCGCTAATTCTTCAGGAGATGCGGAGTATCTGCCACGAAATACAGACGATCAGTAGCACTCGATGCGCACGGGTGCTGGATATTGCTGGAAGTACTGTTTTTGCGAGAAAATACACCAACAGTCTTCCACATATTTCGGTTGGAAGGACCCATGTCACTGATGCAGACGCGCACAAATAATCCAATGTCGTGAGCCAGCTGCACGACTTCTTTTGTTACTTGCGTAAAGGTAAAGGTCTGGACACTTGCTATAGCGCCACTTACATGAGTCAGACTCGTGACCAGCAGCGCTTTACAATCTCGGAAGTGGCAGCTGATTGGCATGAGCCAATGGTGTCGCAGAGCATTATGTTTATATGTACACAGACACGCATCACAGTCTGAACGGTAGTTCAGGCAGTGTTAACGGCGACCTTCAATTCCTATGGGAATAGGCAAATTTCAACCCCCTACAAAATCAGTACCCCTGAACCAATCGAAAAAAAATTCGGCACAGTTGATTACGTCCGCGAGGGGACCCCCTATACCAAATTTGGTACAGATCCATCCACTGAGGGCTTCTGGGCAAATGGGTGAAATATAACAAAAATTATTTTTATTTATACCTTTTTTTTCTGAGACTCGCGTACAGGTCAGACCGGTTGATGGATTTTTACGCGCGATAGCTCATTAGACGTGAAATCACGCAAGGATGTGCCTTTTGGGGGTCTGAATGATGTGCCCCTAAATTTTGGGGGTAAAACTCCCCAAAAACTCAAATTTTGGGGGCGTGAATAGGACTTTCAAGCCTGAACGACAAAAATTTCAAACC
>Ga0209149_1002274_pt1 | contig 10631 bp, 9 predicted proteins | sample WorMetTyACAVOLI2_FD_187423 | JGI IMG/M metagenome (GOLD analysis project Ga0209149, IMG submission 187423) | Marine gutless worms symbiont microbial communities from Max Planck institute for Marine Microbiology, Germany - Olavius algarvensis... ...
TTGAAATAGCCATGATTACCAAATTACAAATTACCGGCAAATTACATTACCACCGGAAATGTGATTTTCAACTGTCTAAAAGAAAATTAGGGTACAGAACTCTACTTCCGCTTACGGCCCCTATTTACACAGACAGTGATTTTAGTCTGTAGTGATTATGCTGTTGTCAAACAACTATATTGATCTTAAGGAGGATGGCTGAGACGATGTCTCCGTCTGCAAAAAAATCCAACTTTGTAGGTATTTGAACTCAATTAGTCCCACAACGATGTCACATCATGGGTTGGTAAAATACACGTAAGACAACAGTGAAACCACGGTGTAAAAAAATGTTGAAACGGTTCGCATTGATGTCGTAGACTTCAAGTTGTTGGGACCGCTTCACTTATGTCGTCCGCCTACACTGACTAACTAAGCAGTCGATAAAACGTTCGGCGGACAGCTGATACACAGACGCTGTGACGTAGGCTCCGAGCTTCCATGCAATACCTCAGCGTTTGTTTGTTCTGATAGCACAGCAGAGAGTCAACGAGAGCGCCATGCCCGTCAGCTGACAACAAAATGTAGCACACCGTACATACCTCTGAGTTTTGTTGAATCATGTTCTGATTTACATACACATTTTACTTACATACTGGACAAAACAACTGATAGAATTGCATGTCTGTGTCTGCAAAATCACTGTAGCAAGTATACCAGGCACAGCAAACCTCGCCCCTCTCCCTATTGCAGGGTGCTGCCACCTGGCGATTTAATAGCGTTATCCCAGAGCCATTATCCATTTATTCTAAAAGTTTCAGGACGATATATGTAACAGTTCCGCTAAGCAAATCGACAATGCGTGGCACGTAAGGGAACTCGCCCCCGGAATGGTATGTAAATTATGGTAAGTTAAATAATTCGAATCGATTCGCCAGGGGGCGACACGATATGAGCACTTGGCCGATTTCGCGACATAGAAACCCACATATGGACTGAAAGTTTGGAGAGCCGTTTACACTATACGGTGCCGCATGTGCAACGCAAGTGGCCGTGCGGCACCGTACGACGTCGTGCGACGCTGTCCGGTGCCACACGACCCCGTAAGGCATCGTTTGTGCAGGTAGTTGAACTTTTCGGCAATATCTTTGCACTATAGCGTATATGGACGTAAAAAGTTTGTATTGAATTTTTGGAATAAAAATTAAGGGGTTCTGACATACCAAAGTCAAATTGGGGGGATAAAAAATCGGAGTTTTCGACCAATATCTCACTTTATTTTGGAAATGATAAGATGTGACTACAGATACACTGTAGTCCATTGAGAGACCATATTATATTAAGTCAAATGGGTACCAAAAGCGTCGTACGGCACCGTAGTGTCAACTGCCCTTGACACCATGCAAAACAGTAGGCCTATACCTTAATTCCTGCACACAGCCATAGATTAGAATCTATGGTTCTGTTCCTACAGAATGCAGATAGTACCCGGGACTGGGAGGGAACGCGGGTAACGAACATCCTAACGAACACGACAAGTTACATGGCACTATATATAGACCTACTATTTGCCAGCATGATCCACAGTCTCATGTAATAGATTACACTGTAATCATAACCGTGGATGTGAGCGCATGCTGTTCGCAACATCTCTACTAAGAGTAAGTTTTTTTAAAATCAGAATTCGTAATATTCTAACTCTTGACATACGCTGCATCATCCTTGAGCTCGCATTCTATCGTGCAGCATTTTATAGACAAAGCAAAAAGCTACTAGAAGGAAATACAACAACACAAGCCAAGACACTCGGCTCGTTACGCCGTCCAAGTCTTGCTCCACGGACAAACGCAACAAAAACCGTGCAGCAGAAACCGGAAGGGACAGCAGTGTTCTCCCGGAAAAATTTTACCACGTGATTCGTTGCGTGCGAAGCGCGATATATGTGATGATGATAACGTGATGTGTGTGTACTTACGAGTACAATAGCGATACCAATGGTGACACCAGCAATAACAACGAGATTCTGCGACAACTCCAAGTAGACACTGTCAGGGCATGGCTACATTACACATACAAAAAACTAGGCCTAAATAAGCATAGCAAACATATCGTAGGTTACAAAAAAATAACGATGGTAACTGCTATAAATAATAATCAAATTAATGTTTCTCATGTTACAGAAAAAAACTGAAAAAATCACAAAATGCAACAATAACGACCTTAGCAAGCAACAATAAATTCATATAATTTAATTATTGCAGTTCGCCAAGCATTGATGATTCAATGGGAGCCGCATCAATGGTGGCGCGTACGTAAAAGTTCAGCAAAAACACGTATACTACAAGTTCCTGGTGAGTAGCCAGAAATGATTCGATTTCGGGACTAAGCACTAAGGCAGACTAAGATTAAGGGACTAAGAAACTGACAGTCTTTCCAGTCAGTCTTAATTGCTGCGCTATGTGGTATCGTCGCGTGGCTAAAATCACTCCTATATAGAAGCTGAGAATAAGCAAGGCAAACCGTTATGTAGTTAGCACAACTCAGAGGTGCCATTTCACCGTAGTCCTTCGCTCCGATCTTTGTTGCTCCACAACACTGGAACTACAAGCCACATCACAGTTATGCAAGCTTATCACTAGATTACTCAGAATCACAAATAAAAATGCACACGCACGTATATAAACTCCAACATTCAGTGACGAAGTCAGGAATTTTCTCTCTTCTCTCCTTGCAAGTTCCAATTTTAACGGTCTCCTCTTAAAAACTGGTGTCGATGCAATGTGGTGACCCCCAAAGATATCAGTTGCACGTACATGCAACAAATAGCTTAGATAAATTATTTATCTCAGCTAATTTGGTGCCACGTCCGCACAAATTGTAGTCATAGTGATGTACTGAGATAACTACTTCAAAACTTGACTGGTCATTCTGGTTCAAGCATAACTCACTGACAAATTACTCACTTTGAAACTATCATGTATCCTGCTGACGCACCTTGTGTGCTACGTAGGCCTACTGCTATCACTGACCCTGATCCATCCTCACCTCCACCTCGAGTACAATAGAAAGTAGTTGGCCTATCTGTATAGGCATAGCATACTCGTCTAAAGTCCGTTATTACTCTTGCTTATACGGACAGTTACGGATGGAATAGACTCTATACACAAAATTAATATTCACCCAGTAACTAAACATTACAACTGTTTTGTCGCGCTCAGCTATACTTGAGCGCGAAGCTGAGCGCGACTTAGCAATATGCGGTGTGTCTGTCTGTCTGTCCGTCTGTCTGTCCGTCCGTCCGTCCGTCTAGCACACGGTGGTACTGACTCCAAATTAATAATCGTAAGGATCATGGACGTACATTGGCCTGGATGAAGTCCATCAGAGACCGAGACTTGCTGTCATCGTCGTAGTTGTGTACAGCTTTCTCCAGTCGACCACGTATATACTCCTTCATCTAATTACCACATTACAAGTGAACCTTTAAACCATGTTGGTGTCGCCTATCTATGCCGCCAACAAAAGCACGGCCGTGGAGACGTACGCTATATAGGCTGAGGGACAAATTTCCAATACAGTATTTCAGTCACATGCAGCGCTCCAAAGGATGGTTGAGCCAGATACTGGTTATGCTCAGCCACTCTTCGGATTATCTTAATTGAAGAAGAAAAGTTGACGAGGACGACTTCGTCGCAAGTTGACACTTAGGCCTACGTGACTATGTCAGCGTTATAACAAGCCACTCCGTTGCATTTCCATGGCTTTGTAAGACGGCGCCATGAGCCATTGGCCAAAATGCACAACTTATGACACCCCTATATAACCAGTGGCGGCGCCAGGATTTTTTTTCTGGGGGGCTAGGTCAATTTCCCCTCTCCTTTCCCTCTCCTTTCCCTTTCTCCTCCCCTTTCCTCCCTCCCTTCCCTTTCCCCCTCTCCCCTTTCCCTCCCTCCCTCTCCTCTTCCCTCCCTTTCCCTTCCCTCCCTTAGAAGTAGGACCCTTTAAATCTAGCTAGGGGGTCTGGGGAAGCGCTGTAAGCTCTTCCAGCGGGTCCGGGCGGAGCCAGGCCGCCAAACGCGTTTATTTGCATTTCACAGTTAACTATAGGCCTTCTGTGATGGCACTTAATGATAGTTGTCACTGGTGAAAATCTCACTTTACACAAAAATCTGGGGGGGGGGCTTGAGCCCATTAGCCCCATAGCTAGCACCGCCACTGCCTATAACTCAGATGCTCCCGAAGTGAATTTCACCAAACGTGGATGTGAGGGTATAGTTGTTTTACTTTTCCTAGAATTCCTCCTCGTTTCCGCGCAGCGGCCGTCCGAAAAACGACGGAGTCAGAACTTTCGCTTCAAAAAATGGACGTTTTGAGCCACCCATTTTTTTTTGGGGGGGGGGCAGATTTTCACGGGGGTCCCACCATTAACGAATAACACCGCAAAGACGTCTTTAGTGGAGATTTGGTGAAAATCCGTCCAGCGGTTGCTGAGCAGTCGCGTCGAAAGAAAAAAAACACAGAAAGGCCACTGAAATATAAGACGTCGCCTTCGCTTGCAGCGAGCGGCGCCGTCTAATAAATCATTGACGACAGAACAGGACTGTATACGTACAGACGTTAATGGTACTATATGCAGGAACCAATGATAATACTACTATTATTCGTCATTGTAATGTAGGCCTAATGTAAGAAGTGTATCGGAGACGATACGAAAGCCGCCACTCGTCAAAGCCTAAACTGCATTAAAACAAAAAAAAAAATATGGCGAAAAACAATTTTCAATATGGCGGATGGAATTCTTACACCCTGCAATGTGGCATGCGGCTCTGGAATCGTGACAGTGAATTCACCAAGTGGCAGCACCCTGTAATGTAATACGTGGCTCTGGGATGACATGCCACTGAATTAGCCCAAACGTCCGCCATATTGGAATTCTACATCTTGTTTCGATTTCGACCACATCACCACAGTCGACATGTAATTCTGCACCAGTCTCCGAACTTTTATCCAAATCGGACCACCCTCAGGAAAAAAATGACGTCATGTCGATTTTCAAGATGGCGGATCTCAGCCATCTTGGATTTTAGGGATCCAATAATGGGTTTTTCGAAAATCCCAATTACAACTTACTAAATTGCTTAGTTTTCCAGAAAATCGCGTTTTGGCATTTTGGCGTCAAGATCCAAGATGGCGGATCTCCGCCATCTTGGATTTTAGGGGCCCAATAATGGGTTCTTTGAAAAGCCCATGTACGACCTTCCTATGGGTCGTCAATAGAGACCATAGCTCTAAATTGCTTAGTTTTTGAGAAAATCGCGTTTTTTGCATTTTGGCGACAGACAGACAAACGAACAGACGAACAGATGGACAGTACCGATGCACTAATCCGCTCTCGCTATCGCGAGCGGCGGATTAATAATCACAAGTTTAGATAGGCGTATGCAGCACAAGCGGTTTTAAGGGATTTGTACAAAAAAATAGTCAGTGATACAGTCAAACTGAAGGGAATGATGTTGAACAGATGTGACTTCAGGTGTATTTTGAAAGTAGCAAATGTCCGAGACAGGCGCAGATCTACTGGAAGATTGTATCTGATTGTTTCAAGCACGTGGACCAGCGACGGCGAAAGCACGGTCGCCAAAACGACGCCAATTATCTTATGAGTTTTGACATACAAATCCTACACAGATACATAAAACTATCACTAAAGGCCCGTTTTTAGCGACACAACTTAACTCAACTCGACGTCGAGTTGAGTTGAGTTGCGTCGCTATAGACACCCTCAACGACGCAACTCAACTGTCACCGACGATCGGCAATGCAACTGACCCAGTTGCAGCGTACAGCCAATCAGCGCAAAGCAGGTCAGTCGAGTCAAGTTGAGTTGTGTCGCTATAAACGGGCCTTATTTAGATGATCTTCGGTTATTGCGTTTGCACTCACGTTGTCCTTGGTGAGAATGGCAACGACGCCAGCCGTCATCAGGACGATGAATATGATTGACAACAGTATGAAGAACTGCAACAGCACGAGCACACGTACGTTTATAAACAAACTCGCAGATACGTTACGTCATTACTCTACCAGGCTGGCGGAGTAATGTGACCGGTCGTTCGGTCTTTCATTCTGTTTGTCTGTGAGCAGCATAACTCACGATCGCGGTAACGGACGTCGACCAAACATGGCAGGCAAGGGGTGACCCTCTAGAAGTGGTAAACTTTTGGTACGTAGTCTGGTCCGGGATACGGATTCCGGATCACTTTCCTATTTCTTTCACCATTGTGAAGGAAATTTATTAGCTTTTCTCATGCATGTACCCGGGTTCCACTTTAACGTAGAGCCAAGTAAGTAAGTAAGTAAGTAAGTAAGTAAGTAACTAATAGTAAATGTCCCTAAATGCATGTAAACAATGATGTACTATACATCAGACACACTGTCAGACAGACTGGGAGTATATGGCAGAAGTAACCATGACGATAACGAACCGTGATTAGCATACACTCGCTGTGACGCAATGCACCGCAGCATCCGAGGAATCCGATCACCACGACAACGACGCCGACGGCAATAAGTATGTAAGCGGCAATGGTCTGGTAGCCGAAGTGCGACGAGTCATCCAGGAATTGATCAAATGCTGTGTTGGTATGCTGCTGGCTTAGGATGCTGTACGGGTCGATTAGGATCCATATTCCTATCACGATGATTGTACATCCGAACAGCTGAAAGCGGTAACACAAATAACCGTATAGATTTACTAACAATCCTAAACAGTCTAATAAGCTTAATACGTTCACACAGGTCATGTGGCTGGGCTCTCAACAACAGCTCGCCAAGCTCGATATGGCCGCCATGCCCGTCTTGTCACCCAGTGAACGGGTCCAGGAGACGGCTCGTGATTTGTGCGTGGTGATGTCCGACCACGTCGCCGCAGTCTGTCGAAGCGGTACGGTGCCAACTGTGACAACTTCGGCCGGTTGTCCGGTGCTCGTCGGAAGACGCCGCGAAGACGATGATCCAGGCCTTTGTTATCAGTCGCCTGGACTACTGTAACGAACTGTGCATCACCGACGAACTGACACGTTACAGTTCAGAACGCTGCCGCCAGGCTCGTGATAGGCACCAGGCGATGCGATCAATCATATCTCGCCAGTGCTCCACCAGCTGCACTGGCTTCCTGTGCTGCAGCGCGTCGTGTTCAAGATTGCGACTCTCGTCCACCGGTCCTTGTCCGGCAACGCCCCGGGTTACGTCGCCGACGCCCATGTCAGACGCATGCGTTCTGCCGACACTCGAACACTTTTTGTCAGTCGAACGCGCAGCAGTTTTCGAGACAGTACCTTTGCCGCCGCAGGCCACAAGTCTGGAACAGTCTGCCGCCCAATCTCAGACTATGTGGGCTGTCATACGGCCAGTTCAGGCGGTTACTGGAGACATTTTTATTCGGACAGTGAGGCCACGGCGCAGTGTGAACTGTTCTAGGCCTAACTGCGCCAAATAGAATTCTTACTTACTTATAATTTCAACGATTAACCATTTTCGTCGCACGACTGCAACCTAGACATGCTGCAAGCGCAGCTATAACCAGAGATTATATAGACCGTAGGCCTATATAATCTCTGGCTATAACCTCCTAGCCGCCGCCGAATATCTGGATCCGCCGAATTTTTGACGCCGCCGAAAATCCGCCGGAAAAATTACGGCCGTCGTAACGCACGCCGCCGAATTTGTAAAATTCGGCGACCCACCGCAAAAACTTCGGCTAAACTTCGGTTGAGTTTACCATGTTACCAAGCATAGAATTGTATACTTTGCTTACTGATTACAAGCGAGAAATCTGGGTTTATTTGCGAAATGTTAGTACTCAGCGGTAACCATGGTTTAGATAATGTCTGACTGTTTGGTACGAGCGATATGGCACAGAAGTCATCTACAAAGGTAACAGTGGTAAGTTTTGTTTGCTTTTTGCTTTAAGAAGTACTAGGCCTACATAGTTTCCATTCCATGTTCCATCGGCTACACTTATCTTCATCCTTCAGTGCCTGTTGAATGCATGTTTAGCTCAGTTGGCTTAGTGGCAAATGTCGAATTTATCGGCAGAAAAACTTCATCGTATTCGTTTTGTGCATGACAATAATTACAAACTCTGTTCTGAGTAAACTGAACATTCTTTTATCTCATTAGCTGAGTTTGAGACCTACTGAATAAGTAGCCTAGTTGTTATTTGCGCAAACTGTAGAATCAGTGAAATGTGACTGTTGTACCCATTCACTGATTGAATATATAGTTCTTTTGCCATAATGCAACTGAATTTGAAATGTAGTTGTATTGGGAAATTCGAATTTTAGCCGAATTTCAGCCGAAAATTATAACGCCAGCCGTAATTTAGCCGAAAATTAAAATTCATGACAAAATACGGTTAATCCGAATATCAGCCATATTTTTTGGTTCAGCCGGGTTTATTTTTTAAAAATCCGGCTAGGAAGACTAAGCGCGGCCCATGCCGTCATGCGGTGTCACTGGCACAGTTTCAGCGCTAATGATGACCTCATTTTGTCACTGACCTCGTGTGGCTTAAACAGCCGTGTATCTGTAACGTAAATAGGCAAAGACCATCCATGTTAGCTGCCTTCGTTGCCATGCCAGACAGATTCTACCGAATTCTTGAGGACGTAACTACACAACACTGTGGTACCTTGTTGCGATCTCCAGATTGGGACGGCTTGGTACCCAGTGTGAATGGACGGTGATGTCAGCGGATGGGCATAGCACGTACCGGTATAGCCGTAGCGGCTACGGTTCCAAGCAGCATACAGTCTGTCAGTGAGCATAGACTCGACGATGCGGGTGTTTTCACCTTCGAGGCAATGCATCATTTAGCCGATTGTTGAAACCCGGCGTGGGTAAACACTACATCGGCCCTCTCGGCCGGCCAGTTTTCAAAAAAAAATGCCCGCTTCGTGGGTCGGATGGAGTCAGGAGTACGGGTTGGTGCCAGTTTTTTTTAATGCCCGCCTCGTTGGTCGGTTAGGGTCAGGAGACGGCTCGTGGCCAACAGAGCTGATGTATTGTTTACCCACATCCGTTGAAGCCCTCTTGTGAATTTTGTACTTCGCATCTGACGGGGAATGATGGTATACTGGTGCTTATCTGAGCCGGCCATCTGCCCACGTGGTCGTTGTAAGTAAGTAAAAGGCAATTTGTATGGCGGGATTGGGCAATAAAACCGCTAATTCGCTAACGAATCGCGATGTCAGGCATAGAGAGGTACGTTTTCAGATTCCGTCCAGGCTATATCTATAGGCCTATGCTCACCGGATCAAAGCGTCAATCGTGGGATGATCTCCTCGCTGTCTATTCGAAATCTCCTTCCTCCTTGTTTTTAATTTGAAAGTAGCGTAGGCCGTAGCCAGCCTTCTGATAACGGGGAGGGGGTCGTTTTCCTCAGATTTCGGACCTTTTTAAGCGTTCGAAAATTGGAGTTCCCAGTGGCTGTCTAGGGGAAACCTCGATTTTTTTAAAAAATTGATGACGTTCTGTGGTCAAAGTTCCAATCTACACGGTAAGTCTACTCGATTTTATTAATTCTCTTTCATAGATGGACGATATTCAAGACGTTAACGCGCGAACAGTCGGTGGAAAAGTGACATTTTAACGCCGGGGGAGGGGTCATCCGACCGCTCTGACCTTCCTTGGCTACGGGCCTGTTACGTACCAAATAGTCCCACTCCACACCTGGCTTTACGTACCATTCCATCTCTCAACTCTCACGCCTTGCACATGGCTTGAGTTAAGCTCGCTTGTACCGTATGTCGGGCAGCACATTCACCGTCAGCATTATTAGTCATATTCGCAGATGTCATGACCCAAGAAGCCGACAGTTCTAATTTGTGCCGGCCTGCGGGGAAACCGGATGCATGAGCTGTTAAGGTGATGTACCAAAAGAAAACTCACTATTCACTAAAATTCGACATTTCAGGACTGGATCAGGAAGTTCGTCATCATCATCATCATCGTCAACAGCAGCAGCATGACGCACCTGCTCCACTGCTAGCTGCAGCTGTACGCGTGAGCCTACATGCTGTTCTAACATCCTCCCGCTGTATCAGACAACTAGCTGAGAAGGGGACAATCACCCTCCCCGAGGGAGGAGGGGGAACCTGGAGGATGATTTGAATGCGGCAACAGAATCAGCGGTGCCAACTTCTATATAGTATTCCAAAGTAACTCGGTCAATCTTGCTTAGTTTTCGAGATATGATCACGGGACGGACAACGGGCGGACGGACGGACGTCGGCAAACGCATATCTCGCCTTTAAGGCGGGCCAACAATGACGCTATACTAATGTCCTGGTCTACGTGTCAAATTTCAGGGCTGGATCAGGAAGTTCGTCATCGTCATCGTCATCATCATCACCATCAGTTTGTTACTTATCTATTTCCTGCTCTGCTCGTGTTTATTGGCCACTGCGGAAACTGTTTTCCTGCTTCACTTAGAGTCTTAGAGCCAGCTTCTATCGTATTTTGAATGCAAAAAAATATCAACAATACGATACGATACGATACGATACGATAGTGGGTATTTAACGTGCAGTAAAAAGCTGACGGGTAGCCAGCTTAGTCTACCACACGGAATAAACAGAAAATTAAAATGT
>Ga0209149_1002275_pt1 | contig 10629 bp, 7 predicted proteins | sample WorMetTyACAVOLI2_FD_187423 | JGI IMG/M metagenome (GOLD analysis project Ga0209149, IMG submission 187423) | Marine gutless worms symbiont microbial communities from Max Planck institute for Marine Microbiology, Germany - Olavius algarvensis... ...
GATCTTTAGCATGAACACGTCGCGACTTCAACTTCAATCTCCGACCACCGTCGACGGGAAAGATGTTCGTCACCGGGCACCGGCGTTTCTCCTTGAACCCGGCTCAGCACGATATTCTTCCGCACCGTCAACCACAACTGTCTGATCTAACTATCAGACTTCATATAACGACTTCTTTGAAGTCTATATCACAGAAACGGTGACTTCATCACCTAACATTCAAATGGTCCTTTGACCAGTTCGGTTCAATCAGTCAGATCTCTCAACAATCAATCAAACAATGTCATGTGACCAATCGTTCTTTGTCCTCATTGGTCAAAATCGCCTTCAGCTTATGTCTGTTATGACAATTCATAAGTATGTAAATATTCACACATCAGTTGTTGGACCTCAGTAAAATCAGTAATGGGTGATCACTGGCAGTGACTGTCCTTCAACGCAAAGCTAGCATGCAACAAATAGGCCTTCCTATTAGTGCCAGCAATTAAATTAGATAACGAAAATATTGGTCGGCATTGTACACCTTTACAGACGGTCATAGGCTGTCGGTAAGCTGTACGCCCCTCCATCTCTGTTCACGCAGTTGGGTTCTTTCCGGATCCAGATCGACTGCTTGACCTGCCTGGTTTTCCAATGTCTTTCTCTTTCCAAAATTATGGCACCTGACCAATTTATGACATGATTTTCTTTCGATACATGATCTGTTATGGCCGACTTGTTCATTTCTGCTGCCCTACTCTTTCGGTCTGACCGTGTAAGCTTTCTGTTGCTAATCGATTCTACTTTTCTGTGTTCCTCTTGTTTCTTCTCGTAATTTCTGCCAGTCTCTCCAATATATGTACAGTCGCAGTTGTGGCATGAAATCCTGTACACACATTCTCCAGTTTGCTCTACTGTGCGTTGATCGTTTGGGTGGACTAGCAGCTGTCTTTTTGTCCTGTAGGGCTTCATGGCCGTATTTATTCCATGTTTTTTATTCTTTCTTCGTGTTTATATGACAACAACTCTGCGAATATGACAGTTTAAATAAATTTTCCACGGTAGAAAGTCGTGCAGACAGCTACGCTCTCTGAAGGGCGAATGCTACTACGTTACGTTCGCCTAATGTCATCGCAAGTCCGTCTGTCTGTCTGTCGTCTGTAACGTTGTTGCACTCAGACAGCTGAACTTTTCGGCAATTTTTTTGCACCGTCTAATAGCTTAGGGACCTGGCAGTTTGTATTAAAATTTTGGGGAAAAATTCGAAGTGGTTCTAGGTGATCGTGCAAGTTAAATGGAAGGGTATATGAAAATTTGGCGTTTTTCCATCAATATCTCGCTTTATTTCGAAAACGCTACGATACGAACTTAGAATGGAAGACGAATAGGAATTCGTACGCGATCTATGGAATGGTGCCACTTCTAATGACCTTGAGTGGCCCCTCGCCTAGATTTCAAGGTTATGATATTAGCTGGAAGATCGTACAAAATAGAGCTATACCTACACTGCAGGCAACCAATATGAAGTCATACATGCACGATCTATTAATAGGCGCCATTTTCAATGATCCTGAACGACTCCTGACCCACATTTCACGGTCACGCCAATATTCGACGCTGAATATGTCGTTAACGGTAGATAGACACACACGATTTAAGCCTACAATGTATAACTAGTAGGACCTTACACATCGGTGTAATTTAGAATAACCTTGAACGATCTTGAGTGACTTAGCATGTTTTAGTTCATAAGCGAACGGTACTTGCTTACGACCAATAAATCAACGTATGGTATTTGTAATCCAGGTAAATCAGTACTACTAGGGTTGCTAACCAAAACAGCAGCTTATGCTTCCCCTGTCTATTGCATGCAATCGAGGCCTGCACGTCCAGTGCATAAAACTCAAGAATAATCATTGGAAGTTACAATGAATAGGACACTGATGAAACTTTTTCGAACGATTTTACCTGATGTTATCAAAGAGTGCCGTTGCTTCTTTGGTATAACTGATACAAAGCTGTTAATTGCCAAACGTAAAATGAAATTTCTACGTAACAAGAAATACGTTCTGTCGAACTCGGAGTCTATCCAATGCAACTTTTTCATTTTTGATCACGTGACGTTAATCCAGTTCAAAATCTGCTGCTGTGTACAAAATTTCATCGAAATCGGATGATTTTTCGCGGAGATATGGTGATATAACAATTTTCAAAATGTCTGCCGTCCGCCATCTTGGAATTGTTTTACCACCATACGAGACCACCCACGAAGTCTCTGTTGCTGGCCGCAGCTGCCTGTCAAATTTCATGTCAATGTGACACACAGATTTGAAGATATAGCTATTTGAATTTTTCGCATATTTGGCTTGAAATGCCTATTCACTCCCCCAAAATGGAGGTCTTGGGGGACTTTGGACCCCTAAATGTGATTATTCATCATCGAGACCCCCAAAAGGCACATCCTTGCGTAAATACGCGTCTTTTAAGCAATCAACGATAAAAATCAGTTGAGGGGTCTGACCTGTACGCGAGTAGACAGAAAGTGACGGACACACACAGACAGACACAGGTAAATTTATATTCTGCCCATGCATAGCATTGGACAGACAAATATTGTAATTCAGAAAATGGTCTGTGTAAACTGTTTGCAGACTGTCAATCCGGAATGCATTTGTTGGTCATATGAGTATTAACATTTGCGCATAATCATTTTGTTTGTTTGTTTGCTTGCTTCTTTGTTTTTATTGTCTGCTGCCGTATTATTGGCGAATAGAGTTGCTTAAAACAAGCAACAAAGTAATATACCGGTATTTTATTTCTGTACTGTATATTATCGCCATTTTTTAGTTTCGCGGTTACGGTAATTTGGTAATGTCGCAAGCTTTCATTTGAGTTTATTTATGGCATTCTAGGCCTTTAATAAAATTGTATTTTGCACGTGTTATTTATGTACTAACGTTGTAAGCTTATGTTGGATTTAACGTTTTTTTTTTATTATTTTGCATTTTGTATTTTTTACTTTTTACATTTTTAAAAATTATTTTCTCAGTATATTGTGTGTATATTTTCATGGGCTCTCAGGCACTTGCTATTGAAATAAAGCGAAGTGAAGTGAATTTATGGAACTACCGTTTATGGACAAGAAACTCGACAGTAAGTAAGTAAGAGTATTTATAAGGCGCAATAATCGAAAAAGTCACGATGCACCGAAAAAAGTTGCGATTCGCTGATGAGATAGGCGAACGTCACGGGGAACTGAATATAGGGGTAGTATAGTTTTACAACGATGGCGTGGTTCTGGCGGTAATTGGAATTTCAGCGTAACGTTCGCGTATCTCATCGACTGATGAATTTCTTGTTAGTTTTTGCGCTCAAGAGTCATACAATGCTGACAGTGTGGCATTGTCTAATTGAGACTAGAAAGTGTTCGGACACTTCGGCACTGATCCCGAAGTGTCTGAAGACAGTTCGGTACCAGTCCTGAAGTGCCTTGGTGCCGAAGTGTCCTGGTACTGAAGTGTCCGTAAAGCGTCGGATCTTGCCTGGCAATGCATTCTGAGAATGCGCTGCTTCGCAAGTTGAATATAAGCGAAGATGCGCCAGTAGGAGACAACGGCGACGACGAACGGTAGCAGCATGCCGACGCCGACGAAGAGGATGGTGTAGTGGTAGCCGGTAGTGCGGTCCCACAGACACTTCTGAGTCTTCGCGTCAAACGCGTGCGACGACCAGCCAAGGTGGTTGGGCGAGTCGAGGGCGAGGCCGGTCAGCCACGTCGACACCACGGCAACGACGGTTCGGCAGCGAGTGAACACTGCATCGTAGATGTCGTGCCAACAGACGTAGACGTAACGGTTGATAGCAATGAGCGCGATGGTGAACAGTGACGCGATACAGCTGATGATGCAGAGGCTGGCCGCAGTTGTACACAACCACCATCGTCCATTCAATAGCTGTTCCTCTCCCATCACTGCACCTTCAATGCCACATCAACGTACTGTCAATCTGTGATTAACAGCGACAAAGTGGATCCAATTATTTCGCCATTCAATGGCAGCTATTTTTCCTCGTGTGTCGTCTCCCCTCATTTGTCCGTTCTCTTCCCAATTTTTATCTACCGCATTTTTTTTACCGCCAATCACCTGTCAGTCTTTTCCCATCCGAATGCGATCGGCCTTATAATTAAATACAGTACAACAGAGTATAGCATCAATGTACAACTACAGATTAAACAAGAGCACTCAGAGAGCGCAAACCTCCGCCGACGCCAAAATTTCAACCGAAAGTGATCCGGAATTCGAATCCGGATTTTCGGATTAATCCGGATCCGGACGTCCGTGGGATCTGCCCCCAAATGTTGTGGATGTATCATCTTGTCGGCGTCAGTCATTTCGCCTAGTATGGTACAAATCGGCCGCTGGTTATATGAGAAATGCTAACAAATGTCCAAAAATCCCCCTTCCGCAATGGTGAAGAAAATGAAAAAGTGATTCGGAATCCACACGCGGATCCATATCACCACCAAAAGTTAATCACTTCTAGATGGTCACCCCTTGTCCATTCCGGCCAAGTTTGGTCGACGTCTGTTTCCGCGTTCGTCAGTTATCCTGTTTACAGAATGACAGACAGAACTATCACATAACCTCCGCCTCGTTGGCGGAGGTAACAAAAAATATGCAGTGCGAGGCATAGCAAGCTAACCCGTTCCGGCATTGTATATAAAGCTTTTGGGACAGACCCACTAGTAGATCCACAGACAGACCTACAGCGTGCAGCGTGACGCCGACGAAAATAGTACCCGTCCGCAAGTAGTACCAGCGACGGGTAAAATTTCATCACGCATTTTACAGCAACCTACTTGTTGTTAACGAGAAATACCAGAAACTGGCTATGTACAGGGTGGTCCATAAAAAATTAAGTCCCACCGTTTTTATCGCGCGTCAGCATACTGACGCGAGATATTGATATAGCAAATCTGTCTGTCCGTCAGTCTGTCCGTCCGTCCGTTACGTTGCGGTACCATATGAAAACGGCTTAACAAATCGTCATAGTTTTTTTCACCGTACGGTAGCTCAATCATTCTAGTTTTACCGGCATCAAACATCTTCACGGAATTTCGTGGGGGTTACCCCCTGCGGGGGCGCTAAATACAGGTGGGGTATAAAAATTTTGCGATTTTCTACCAATAAGTCGCTATATCTCGCAAACGATACAACATATCGCCATAGTTACTATGGAAGGCGAATAAGAACTCGTATGCAATTTATCAAATGGTGCCATTTTCAATGACTTTGAACGAAACCCAACTCTGTTTTCAAGGTCACACCACTCTTTGGCGCTAGATATCTGACAAACGGCTATAGATACGGCCATAGTTACTATAGAAGGCGAATAGGAAACCACACCCAAGCTTTTAAATGACACCAATTTCAATGACCTTGAGTGACCTCTAAGCCAGATTTCAAGGTCATGGTATTATTCAACGTCAAATAACTCGCAAATGATACAAGATAGAGCTATAGTTACAATGACGGACTAATAGAAAGTCATTCATGATCTATCGAACCGCGTCATTTTCAATGACCTTGAACGACCCCTAACCCTGTTTTCAAGGTCACACCACTCTTTGGCGCTAAATATCTCACAAACGGCTACAAATACGACCATAGTTACTATAGAAGGCGAATAGGAAACCACACCCAAGCTTTTGAATGGCACCAGTTACAATGACCTTGAGTGACCTCTAAGCCGTATTTCAAGGTCACCGTATTATTCAACGTCAAATAACTGGCAAATGGTACAAGATAGAACTATAGTTGCAATGGCGGACTAATAGAAAGTCGTACATGGTCTATCGAACCGCGCCATTTTCAATAACCTTGACGGACCCCAAACTCAGATTTCAAGGTCGGGCTATTCTTTGACGCTAAATATCTCCAAAATGGCTGCAGATACGGCCATAGTTACTATGGAAGGCAAATAGGAAACTACCCAAGCTTTCAAATGGTACCACTTTCAATGACCTTGAGTGATTTCTAACCCAATTTCAAGGTCACGATAATATTTAACGTCAAATAACTCGACTAATAGTAAGTCGTGTATGATCTGTCCAATGATTCCGTTTCCAGTGACCTTGAGTGACCCTTAAGCTAGATTTCAATGTCACGGTGTAATATTTAGGCCTATGAATGCCCTCAACGTATTGTGTGCGTAGCTGACGCGCGATCTGTTTGCGATAGCTAAGTTCTTGTTTGCTCTTACGTTGTTAATAATGCCATATTCATGTTTGAGGAAACAGTAGTAATTTGTATATATTCATGTAATCACATCGTTTATGTACTGCTTTCTAGTATTAAACATTCTATGACACGCATTAGCAGGAATTGGGATGAGTCAACATTCAGTACAGTTTACATTATTTTTTTATATTTACTCATGATCAAGCACGACGTCATATATAGAATATTTATTTGATTTAATATTTAGTAATAGTTTAAAATATTATGTGCTTGTGTGACACTCAAATTCAACCACAACTAGCTTTACTGGCACATTATGGTACAACTTTTTGAGAAACCATGCAGGGGATTACTTCTTTGGGCCACCCTCTACACTGTCTCAAAAAAACTGAACCATTACGATTAATATGACATAATTTCATGAAATTCCCAACGTTTACTATTATTTTTCGTAATGACAGACCTGTCTTTCAATTCTCAATTGACTACGTTAAAAAGTTTATTAAAATTGGCTTAGAGCCAGCTGCGTAGTTTTCATAACAACAGTAGCGACTTGACGGTCCGTGTCTGAAATAGGATTCTATGCCTACAACGGTATGGTATGGAAAAACTAGAATGGTTTGGCTACGCGAAGGTGAAAAAAATTCGAAGATATGTTTATTCATTTTGACAGAATGTACGAACATGACAGACAGACAGACACCGCATGACGGCATAGGCTAGTGCTTGCATAGCATCGCGCGGAAATCAAGCTGTATGATCGGCTAAAGCGAGTACTAGCTTAGGTAATAAAACACTTGTTGTGTTTTTACGATGCCACTAAAGTGCATTGACTTCGCTCAGCGCAACGCAGCCTGTGTTTACAGAATATGCTATGACAGTTGTGTCTACGCAGTCCTTGTTGCTCTCGGGTATTTTATAGCAGTATAATAAGCCTTTATAGAAACCACGCATAGTTTGACGTCGAGTCATCCGTATATAACCCTCTCTCGCAGGCGCAACAGGCGTTTTAGGCCTACTTTTTTTCGTCACCGACTGATTTTCCTGTCCCAAGTTGTTTCCTGTGCTGTCATTACTCGGGCCCTAATGCAGTACTAATTAAAATCGATGTCTACTGACGCCGACGAAATGCTATTTAGTTAATACGTCAGTACATTTGCCGAATTAGAAAACATCGGATTGGAAATAAGCCTAATTTAATTACATAGCAAGTGCTGCCGGCGTGATGTAGTTAACTCCGAGCGCGTTTATTTTATATTACATACTACAATCCGATGTCCTAAGCTTTACCTGCACCATCGCGATATATACTCGTAAACTGTGTCTCAAAAAACCGGACCCCTATGACTAATATGACACAACTTCACCAGTTCACAACATTTAGGGCCTACTAATTATTTTTTGGTATAGGATACACGTTGTTCGATTCTCAGTAATAAATTGACTACGATAAAAACTTTGCAAAACTAGCAGTTTCCATACTTGACACACAAGAACACCGAATTTTTGGACTGACTTCGAACAACATATTATCGACACAGCAATAAACGAGTAACAAAACGATTGCGGGCCCGTGTCAGGGCCGAAACACTGCACTTCGAACACTTATTGTAACTTTTGACACTGTATTGCACTGCATATTCATTTCGGTAGAAACATTGTTTAAAATATTTAACTTTTCTGTTTATAAGGCATCATCATCTGTGGAATGACGCGTACTTGAGGATTGCTATGGTAACCGCTTCAGCTGCCAGTAGACTAGTGTAAAACAACTGTCTTCTAACATTGAGGTTAAATTAAGAATATTGGAGGACACAGATTATCTCTGACATTTTATTTAAATTAAATAACTTTTTATCAAGTTATGTCAAAATATCTTAGCAAACAATATACACTGTGGGGTATATAAAACGTGGCAGCAAACTTTTGTCAATAACTCTGGCAAATCTTAACCGATTTTGATAAATTTCGCAACTTCCATGACCGGAAATAAATTTGTAACAATATACGTTCATTCACTTACTTATTTATTTTAACAGCGTTTTTATAATGACGTCATAAAAACGTCATTGTTTACTGACGACTACTGACGTGTATGGACAGGAACAGCACGCTGTGGATGAGTATGACGCCATTGATCAGTGGCGACGTCGTCTGTTAGCCTGTGTTGACGCTGAAGGCAGACATTTTGAACATAACGTAGGCCTATAAACTTCCTGTGAGAATTTTACGTCAGTTTTTTTAATGTTTTAATGTAAACGTTTCAGTGCTTACGTGAAAAAAGCGTTGTTTTAATGTTTTGATTTTGCAAGGTAGTGTGCTTACACACGCAAGGTGAAGTGAGACATTTTGGTACGCTGAGATGCGTTATTCATTTCTAGTTAATTTGATGCAAAAATTATCAAAATCGGTCAATATTTGCAAAATCAAAAGTTGTTGCAAAAAGTTTATTGCCATGTTTTTTATGCCCACAGTGTAGACTGAGCTGCCTTTATTAACAAAATATTGCATATTTTAAGTTTTTTTGACTCGTTAATGTTCTCACATATAAACAGAACTGAACGGGAAGTTCTTAAGTTTTCTTCTGAAAGAAGCGGTCGAACGCGTTCAAAGCGACACAACTCAACTCAACTCAACTCAACTGAACTCAACTCGACAGTGTGAACAACAGTTGACTCGGTTTGTAGGTCGTGACGTCATAAACAAAACCACGACTGACTTAGCTGTACGCTGTTCAACTGGGTCAGTTGAGTTGAGTTATGTCGCTATAAACACCCCTTAAGTTTGACGTCAGCCGACAACCGATTCTAAGCACGGGCTGCGGCAACGGAGAAGCCCTGTCGCTATCTTCCGTGTCGTCCATGATACGACTAGGTCGCAGTCGATGAACGACCGCAGAGATGACCGTGAATGAATGTCAAGAGACTGGAGTCTGGAGATAGTCTATAAGCGCGGCCGACGAACATCGTGTGCACCAGCAGGCACAGCTTGTACTGAATTATTTCTCAACTAGAACGGCAGAGACGTTAAATTGTCCACCGCACGCAGCACTGCATCGGAATGCAGTCATTTTCGAACTAATCCCAGCTGTGGACCGTATCTTGCTCCCATAAAAATTTCCTGGTTCAAACGGTTCACGAGTTATCGAATTTTGAGCCACTGAAGCAAATATTTCTATACTCATAATGTTGAATTTTGCTTAAGAGAACGGACCTAGGAATCCCTCAGCGACACAAAATTTCGTTAGAATCACTCAGAGGATTCTGTAACTTGGCCTGCCGGTATTGCATTGCCTCAGCGGTGATGCATATTGATTTCAAACAAGAACTTAGCTATCGCAAACATATCGCGCGTCAGCTACGCACACAATATGCCGAGGGCATCTATGATAACCCCGTGACCTTGAAATATAGGTTAACGCTCACTCAAGGTCACTGGAAACGAAACCATTGAGTAGATCATAATTTTTTATACCACTTACTATTAGACGAGTTATTGGACGTTGAATATTATCGTGACCTTGAAACGAGGGTCAAAGGTCATTCAAGGTCATTGAAATTAGTGCCATTCAAAAGCTTGGCTGCGGTTTCCTATTCGCCTTCTATAGTAACTATGGCCGTATCTGTAGCCGTTTGTGAGATATTCAGTGTCAAAGAATGGCATAACCTTGAAAACCAGTTAGAGGTCGTTCAAGGTCATTGAAAATGGCGCCGTTCGATGGACCATATGCGACTTTCAAATCTATCTGTCTGTCTGTCCGTTACGTTCCTGTATCAGATGAAAATGGCTTAACATATCGTCACAGTTTTTTTTCACCAGAGGTAATAATTCTAGTTTTACCAGCATCGAGGTCACCCTCTGCGGGGGGCCCTAAATACAGGTGGGGTATAGAAATTGCGCGATTTTCTACCAATAAGTCGCTATATCTCGCAAACGATACAAGCTATCGCCATAGTTACTATAGAAGGCGAATAGGAAACCGCATCCAAGCTTTCGCATGGCACCAGCTTCAATGACATTGAGTAACCTCTAATTTCGATTTCAAGGTCACGATATTATTCAACGTCAAATAACGCGAAAATGGCACACGATATAGCTATATTTACAATGGCGGACTAATAGAAAGTCATACATGGTCTATCGAACGGCGCCATTTTAAATGACCTTGAACGACCCCTGACCTGGTTTTCAAAATCATGCCATTCTTTGACACTGAATATCTCGAATATCTCCGGTTGGCGGTTTGGCCTAGTGGTAACACGTTGGCTTTGATCAACGTAGTTGCGCTACGTCAGCCCCGGTTAGTACTCGGATGGGTGACCGTCTGTGGACGGGTAAACCATCTCGGTATGTAACCAGCCAGCTAGGTCGACTCAGCCTTCTACCCTCCGTGGGACGGTAAAATGAGTAT
>Ga0209149_1002276_pt1 | contig 10629 bp, 8 predicted proteins | sample WorMetTyACAVOLI2_FD_187423 | JGI IMG/M metagenome (GOLD analysis project Ga0209149, IMG submission 187423) | Marine gutless worms symbiont microbial communities from Max Planck institute for Marine Microbiology, Germany - Olavius algarvensis... ...
TAACCTGAAGCACAGCAGATTGCTGCTTTAACCAATTTTTCAAAGAACATTGACCAAATTTAAAATGTTGGACCTACAATTTTGTAATTTATTCTGATCAATTTTAAGTTTATGCGCAGGCTCTATACCCAAACGACTAAACTGCGGATTTTCTTTTTCAATAAAACTATCCGTTTTATCTGGCCTGCGGCCGTGCTTGCACCAAAGGTGCTATAGCCTGACACCTGAAACCTGACACCTGAAACCTTTTTTATTATAGCCCGGAAGCCTGATATGCGAGAGTCCGATATGAGCGGGTGAACTTGGCATTCGACTTTCGTCACTCCACCACCAGTCCCCTGTGATCGATCTTAACGTCCAGCAAACGGGCCTCTTCCCGCGCCGAAAGTGTCTTCTCCCACATGGGCCGCAATCTGTCAATATTTTCGATTTTTCCCAAAGCCCAAAGACATCCGCCACCGCCCGCACCCGTAAATCGCGCACCGCAATTGTTTTGCCGCGCGAGATTCACCAATTTTTCCCCGACATTATCGAGCACGTCCGGCGTTAAGGTCCGCCGAATCGCAGTTTCCCGGTTCATTAGATCCGCAGCCTGCCGGTAGTCGCCCGTAATCAGGGCCGCGGCAAACCGGCGTGTACACAAAATAATTTCAGCCCAAAGATCTCGGCAACGGCCGGATAAGAACTGTCTTACCCACATGCCATTGATATCTTTGGATACATGGGGATGGCCGCAGTAGGCGACCAGCAGATGACGCTCAAGTTTTTTATGAGAAGCTTTTCGCACGGCACACTGTCTTCTGAATACCGATTGCTTCGAATCGGGTCGCCAATGCCAGATATTGACGCCGCCATAAGCCGCGGCGAGATGGTCCTGAATACCGCATGGTACACCGGCAACGGACTGCTCGATCTGAAAAGCCGTCAGCGCAATTGAGCGGCGATTCAATCGCGCTTCCGCTTTATCAAGGTTCAGCAGTTTTGAAAAAGCCGCGACAAGCGCCACCGCCGCAACCGAGGATCCGCCCAATGCACTGCGCGGGGGGGGGACTGGGAGTCAATATCGATATGAATACCGTGCGCATTGAAATAGGCGCCAGTGGCGAACATCAGACCCATGGGGTGATCAAAAGGCGCAGCATCCGCTGCAAATTGCGCATCTTTAAATCCTCTGGAGCTGATCTTGATCCGTCCCTTGGAATAAGGTAGCAGCCGCACCCTGGTCCTGAGCCCCAGGGCGATGTTAAACGTGCATGGCGCGAGATAACGCATCGGATAGCTAAAGGTTGAAATATCCAGCGTGCCCCCCATGTCGATCCGGCAGGGCGCCGACGCCTCTATCGGCTCTGATTCAAGTTTTTTTATGAGTTGTTTGTCCATACACAATTCCGAATCCATAAATGGTGGATGAATGAATAAATTGACTAAAATGATCTAAAATGACTAAAATTATAGTGTCGCTTCGCTCGGTCATTTTATAATCGTTCTGCCGCAGGCAGCCCATAAATATTCAATCTTCAATCTTCAATCTTCAATCGCTTATCGATTGCTAACCGTTCCGATCAACTAATCAACTTATTCATCTATCCCCTAACCTGACGCAGAAACTTCAGACTGCGCGGCTGTTTGCCCAGATGAAAGATTGTGAATTCTTCCAGAAAACGGGTGCTTTCCGTCAGCGCTGCCGGCGTGAATTTCATACGGGTCGCTTTGGCCAAATCGCCGCGTTCAACCCACAAAAGCTGCTTTATTGTTCCCCGAGCAAGCGAAATACGCGATGCGGAACGGCTGCTGCAACCGCCGCAAAGAATACCGCCGCCCTTGAGGTCAAGCATAATCTTAGGCTGGCTGATACTATCCAATTCCTTATGGCATATACTGCAGGCCGCCAAATGGGGTCGATAGCCGGCCAATTTCAAAAACCGCATCTGAAATAGTATATTTAAAGCAGCCTCCGGTGTTTGCCCGCTGTCCAGTTCAGATAAAACATGCTCGAAAAGTGAATACAGGGCATCCTGTTTGAAATTATCCTCCATCCAGTTATATATTAATTCCGCCCAATAGCTGGCATAAGCCGTCTTTCTGAAATCAGCTCTTATTCCGCTGAACGGCTCCTTTAATGCTGCCTCCTGCAGGACAGGCAGCCCTTTTCCACGGCCGGTGCTTGCCACCAATTCCAAAATCGAAAACAGTTCCAGGATACCGCCGAAACGCTTGGTGCTCTTTTTGGCGGATTTCGCAATCACAGTCAGCTTGCCGTTTGTTAGGGTGAAAAAGGTGATGATGACATCAAAATCTCCATAATCCAACCGTCGGAGCAAAATGGCGGGTGTTGAAAAAACCGGCATGGGATCACACCTAATCAGGTCACAGGCCCAGGAGTGTTGTAGCGATTACAAAATAAAACAATACGCTGATGATATCTATGGCGGTGGTCACAAACGGGCCCGTGGCCACAGCCGGATCAATATTAACCCTGGCGAAGCCCATGGGTACCAGAGAGCCCACGAGGGCTGCGATGGACATGGAACTGACAACCGCCAAAGCAACCGATATGGCTAAGGCCAACATGCTATAGCGGAATTGTGCCACGCTGCCGATAAGCAGCCCGTAAACCAGCCCGAGAATGACGCCGATCGTCAACTCCTTTGAGACGACGGACCACAGATCTCTTGAATGAAGGCGTCCGGTGGCAAGTCCCCGGACGACGATCGTGGAGGACTGGGTACCGATATTGCCGCCCATTCCCATGATAACCGGGATAAAAGCCGCCAAATAGGCAAACTTCATCAGGCTGTGTTCAAATTTTCCGATAATAAAAAACGCAATGATACCGCCGACACAACTTGCGAACAGCCACGGCAGACGGATTCGCGTGCTTTTTAAAATGGACTTGGTTTCGACGAACTCTTCACCGGCACCGGCCATTTTCAATATGTCTTCGGTGGCCTCTTTTCTGATAATATCGATAACATCATCAACCGTGACAATTCCGACCAGACGATTGGTTCCGTCGACAACCGGTACCGCTAAAATATCATAGCGGGCCACTATTTTAGCGACCTCTTCCTGGTCCATATCTGTCTGCACGGAAAAGACATCAGTGGCCATGAATTCCTTCAAGGGCTTATCAGGCGGCACGACCACCAGTTGACGAAGGGAACTGACACCAACCAATTTACCATACTCATCAACCACATACAGATAAAACGGCATCTCGACGTCGGAATGCTCTTTTTGCAGTGATTCGATGGCTTCCCGGGCGGTATTATCCTCTTTGAGGGCAATAAAATCCGGCACCATGATGCCGCCGGCGGTCTCGTCATCGTATCGCAGCAGGCCTTCAACCTCCTCCGATTCCGCCGTCTTCATCTTGTCCAGAATGATTTTAGATTTATCTTCCGGCAGTCGCCCGACAATATCCGCGACATCATCGGCCGGCATACTTTCCAGAACCCGAACAATGTCCTCGATATTCATACCCTCGATAAGGTCCTGGAAAGTGTCTTCATCGAGTTCACTGAATAGGACACCTTTTTGCTCGACATCAGATATCAGGTTGAACAGCTTGCGCTGTTCGGTGAGGGTAAGGGAGCGAAAAACTACCGACAGGTCTGCCGCATGGGTTTTGTTCACGATTTTGCCAAGATGGCTCGTCGCCCCCCGCCGTAGCAGTCGCTTAATACTTTCTACCAGTATCCTGTTGCGATCCGAAGGCATATTTTTAGCCACTTAACCCAGCTTGAAAGTAAAAAAGGTTTCAGAGTTATATACCGCTAAGATCATCGTGCGTCCAATAAAATGACCTGACGACAGTTTTGCCTGACTACGGCAAATGAATGGTCACCACCTGCCCGCTTTCCCCGGGAACGATAACCGGTTTATTATTGAGCGTTATTTTGAGGCCGCCGGCATTGCCGATTAACAAATTGTAGCCCTTGGCGGCTTCGAGCACGAGCTCATCTCCGGGGTTTAAGTTGTATTCAGTAGATTCTTTTTCATCAATGATGACCTTAATCCATGTCTTTTCCACAGCTGTGATCAGCAGCGACAATTTTCCCGTATTTTTTTCCTTGGATTCCGAGGACAGCGCAATGCCTCCCGATGATTGGCCGACAGCGGGCGTTTCCTGTTCCGCAGGTGGCTTCAATTGCGCCGGTTTTTCTGAATCCGGTGTTCGGGATATTAAAGATATTACCATGACTGACACTGCAATAACGCCAAGAAACAGGCCGCAGATAATCATCAGCTTCCACCGGGACCGGGTCTCGGACCTTCCGGCACCGTTTTCGGACTGGGCAATTTTTTGGGCGACATTGAGGCGGGCTTCGTAGCGACGAACCGCCTCGTCACCGTCCGCACCAACCGCGGCGGCATAGGATCGCAAAAAACCTTTTACAAAAACTTCAGCGGGCAGCTGCTCGTGATCTTCCTGTTCGACAAGCAGTAAATTTCCCACGCCGATCCGGGTCTGCTCGGCCACCTGTTCGAGGCTGATATTTTTTTCAAGCCGGATGGTCTGCAAATAACGTCCGAATGAATGGGAATCCCTGTCGTTATCCATAATTAGTTAATGATTCGAATGTGTGACCGCGAGCGAAGTTCCTCGAGCCAATCTTGATACTTGTTGTCGACGAATTCATCGTAGAGCAATTGCTGGATCTCGGCTTCGACCGCTTCCAGAGGTTTAGCCGCCGTATCCTGGATATTTTGGACAAAGATGATTTGGTAGCCGAAACTAGTGTCCAGAATATCGGAAAATGAACCGGGTTTTAAGATAGTGACCACCTCACGCAATTCTTCCGACAACTCTTCGCGCCGGTATAATCCCAAATCCGTGCCCTGGATGCTGGATGAAGCCGCATTCAGCTCGTCCACCAGGGTTTCAAAAGCAACACCCCGTTTCAACCTTGATTCGACACCCATCATTGCTTGAAGTGCCCGGTCTTTATCGACCGGCGAAGCCTTGATATAGATGTTCCAAAGATAGTATTTCTTATCTCCGGCATATTTTTCCTGGTGGCTTTCGTAGTAGCCCTTAATGTCATCTTTGGTGATCACAATTTTGGACTTTACTTCACGATTCACCAGCTTGGTTCGCAAAATCTGGGACTCGATTTCCTTGCGGTATTCCTCCATGGTAATCCCCTGCGCAGCGAGTCCTTCCCGCAATTGCTCATCTGTAAATGAGCGCGCCTCTTTCATGCGCTCTATCGTCGTATCGATTTCTTTTTGGCTCACCGAGATTTGGGCCTGCTTTGTTTGCTGATCGGCCAGTTGACTATCAATGAGTTGATTGAGGACATCACTGCGAACCTGAAAAAGGGTCTGGCGCTCCTTATCCGCCGGGTATTGCAGGGCTTTGATATTGGCCTCATAGGGTCTGAAAGCGCGATTTAAATCGTATAGGGTAATGATATCGCTGTTGACCACCGCCACAATACGGTCGACAATTTCCGATTGTTGGGCGCCGCCCAGACCGACCCACAACGCCGATACAGCAAACCATACCCAAACCCGGAGCGCCATCAACCAGCTGCGGTTCAGGGATCTATTCACTTTTCGATACATCGCTAACCGCACTATCCTTTTCTTCAATACTCTTTGAACCTGTCAGTTTTTCCCATTGGGCGCTGTTGATTTCGATTTCGTATTGCCCTTTCAAAGATTCAATCCATGAATTATAGGTTTCCTCGGCTTTTTGGCGGCGCAATTGATTGACAATGGCCTCATTGATATCTTCTGACGATTGATCCGCCTCCGGCTTATTTCCCCGTCCCTGGATATTCTTGCGGTAAAATTCGGAGATATCCTCGGGAGTGATGGTAATCCGGTTTTTCAACTCCTCTTCGATTACCTTGTCCAGGATCAGACGGTTTCTCAACCGATCCTTCCAGGAATCATAGGCGACTGCGAATTCCAATAATGTTTTTTCAAACTCCCCTGCCGGATAGTCGCTTTTTATCTCGGAAATAGCCTTTTCGAGATCAGCTTCTGTAATGCTGATCTCCAGTTCCTCAGCTCTTTCAAGCAGAATCATTTCAACGGTTAACTGATTCAAAAGCCTTACTTGGGCCCTTCTTAAATCCTCCGGCTGCTGTTTGACATTGTCTTCATAGGCAATTTTAGCAATTTCAAAAGCATTTTTAAATTCAAGGACTGTCATGACCCGGTCGGCGACACGAATCAAAACCTCTTTTTCCAGATCGGCCTCCTTTTGTCCGCAGGCCAATAAAAGGGAAGACAATACAATTGTTCCGATAACATAAACAATTTTCGAGTTTCTGACTAGAGTAATGCAGATGTTCACGCGACATGCCTCTGCCATCGCAAATTGATGGGTTTAATGGTACCTTGAACCGGGATAGTGCATAACCCGGACAAGTCGGAATTGAAAAGGGTCAATGAATAGTTTAACCTCTAGCCGTTAACACGTTGTGCAATTTCTTTCAAGATGTTTTTGGCCTGCGCCAGTTGAGTCTTTGTATTGTGGGAAGTCATGCTTGCTTTAAGAACATAGTCCGGTGTCAGCTCAAAGCGTTTGGGTGCGGCCATGATCATATCAACCATGGCGGCCGGATTGCGCTGGTGGGATTCGGAGAAGTGTAGAACCATTTTTGTGTTCATCAAATCGAGACGTGAAACACCCGCTTTTTTGGCCATGACCTTCAAGACGATTTTTAAAAGCAAATTGGCGGCTTCATCGGGCAAAGGACCGAAACGATCAATCAATTCGCTTTTGAAATCGGCAATTTGCTGCAGCTCGCCCATCCTGGCCAGACGTCGGTATGCCACCATGCGCTGGTCAATATCGGGGATATAGTCCTCGGAAATAAGAGCGGACAAATTGACATTTACTTCCGGCTCGAGGGGTTCGACCGTTGCCTCCCCCTTAAGTTCGGCAATCGAACTTTCCATCAATTTTAAAAACATGTCATAACCGACAGCTGCGATATGCCCGGATTGAGAGGCTCCCAGGATGGTTCCGCCGCCTCTGATTTTCAAATCACTCATGGCAATTTGAAAACCGGATCCCAGGTCACTGTGTTCCATCAACACTTTCAACCGTTTTTGGGCATCTTTGCCCAGCACGCTTGCATGGGGAATAAGCAAATAGGCATAGGCCTGTTCGTCCGAACGCCCCACCCGCCCTCGCAATTGGTACATCTGGGCCAAACCGAATCTGTCGGCCCGGTTTACGATGATCGTGTTGGCTGAGGCAATGTCCAAACCGGATTCGATGATCGTGGTGCATACCAGCATATCTATTTCTTTGTTCATGAAAAGAAACATGACCTGTTCCAATTGATCTTCATCCATGCGGCCGTGGGCAACCTCCAAACGGACTTCCGGCACCAGCCGGCGCAATTTGTCGGCGATTTTGTCAATGGTCTGAATATTGTTGTGAACAAAAAAGATCTGACCCCGCCGCCCCAGCTCTTTTCTGACGGCATCGGTAATCACAGCATCATCAAACTCCGAAATATAAGTCAGAATGGATTTACGATATTCGGGTGGCGTTGAAATAATGCTGATGTCCCGCACCCCGACCAGTGACAGATGCAGAGTTCGGGGAATCGGTGTGGCGGTCAGCGCCAGCACGTCCACCGAACTGCGAAATTGTTTCAACCTTTCTTTGTGTTTGACGCCGAAACGTTGTTCCTCATCGAGAACCAGCAATCCTAAATCATTAAAAGCGATATCCTTTTGCAACAGCCGATGGGTGCCGATGACGATGTCAACCTTGCCGGACTTGAGATCATTGACAATGGCACGCTGCATGCGCGTAGACCGGAAACGACTCAAACATGCGATATTGATCGGATAACGCTCAAAACGGCTGCTGAAAGTTGCAAAGTGCTGCTCGGCCAGGATCGTTGTCGGGACCAGCATGGCAACCTGTTTGCCTTCGTTTACAGCTAAAAATGCGGCTCGCAGGGCGACTTCCGTTTTACCATAGCCGACATCGCCGCACACCAGGCGATCCATGGGCACGGGGCTTTGCATGTCTTGCAACGCGTCCTCAATGGCTTTGTGCTGATCCATGGTTTCTTCATATGCGAACCCGGCTTCAAAATCTTTGAAGTAATCATCCGGCGCTGCAAATGCATAGCCGCGATCGATTTTTCGCCGGGCATACAGCTTCAGTAGCTCGCCGGCTATTTTTTCAGCAGATTTTTTTACCCGGGATTTAACTTTTTCCCATGACTTTCCGCCAAGGGTATCAAGGAGCGGCGTCACGCCATCGACACCCATATATTTTTGCACGACACTCATGCGGTCAACGGGCAGATAGAGCTTATCGCCTTCTTTATAGATCAGTACCAAAAAGTCATTGGTTAAACCTGCCACATTGAGTTTGACCAACCCGCCGTATCGACCGATGCCATGATCGTCATGGACGATGAGATCATCTTTTTTCAGCTCCTGCATGTCGAGCAGCTGGGTGCGCGGACGGGACTTGCGGATTTTTCGCCGTTGGTGCCGTACACCGAAAATTTCGTCATCGGTAACCAGCGCCAAAAATCGATCGGGCCAGACGAATCCGCCGGATACCTGACCGATACAAATGCAAAGCTGTTCCCGGTTATCCCGAATTTGGGAATAATTCTCAAAGCGCTTCAAAGACACACCATAGGGGGCAAGCAGGGACTCCAACCTTTCTGCCTGGGACTCGGTCCGGCAAACACAAATAGCGGTATATCCCGATCGCTGTTTATTGTGCAACCAATCAACCAAGGGCTGGAATAGATTCTCTTTGCCAGCCTGATTGTTAAGCGCCATGCTCAATTCTGAATTTTCCTGGATGGCCGCCTTGAATTGAAACGATCGCGCCTGCGGGATCTGTAACCCTTTGGAGACCTCGAGCATTTTAAATACCAGGGTATTTTTCTCACTTAAAAATTCAGCAATCCCTGACCATTTCTGGTACAAGTCGCCCGGGGCGACACACAGTCTTTTCTCGCTGCAAGCTGAAGCATAGTTATCGAGTACCCGTTCTTCGGTATCGGTCGCAGCTTTTTCCAGTTCCTCCTGATTTAAGGTGACGATCAGTGAGTTTGGCGAAATGTAATCAAATAAAGTGTCCAGTTGCGGGTAAATCAACGGTATCAGGCTTTCAATCCCTGACAACGCCTCATCATTTCTGAGCGCGTCAATTAATTTGCGGGTATGGGTTACCGGTACCTCCAATTCATTGGCCAGCAAACGAATACCGCTGAGGATATTCGGCAGCAATTTTTTGTCCAGTATGACCTCCTTGGCCGGCAGAATGACAGCCTCGTCGATACTTTTAAATTGCCGCTGGCTTGAAGCCGAAAAAAATCTCAAAGATTCAACAAAATCCCCGTAAAATTCCAGCCGCAGGGGATCCGGGTAAAGCGGTGAAAATATGTCAATAATCCCGCCTCGAACACTGAAATCGCCAGGTTCTTCAACGATCGCCGTTTTGCCGTATCCGCCGGACATCAGTTTGGAGATCAAATAGTCCCGTTCTAATTCCTCTCCGGCAACAACCAATTCAGCAAAGCGGCTGATTTCACCCCGGGGTATCAGTTTTTGAAGCAACGCATCAACCGTCGTTACAACGATGCACGGCACGGTTTCTTCCAGTATTCGATACAGGACCCTGATTCGATGACCGGCGGTTTCGTTGTGGTAGGAAAGGAATTTGAATGGTAAAATGTTATAGGGTGGGAAAAACAGAATCGGCAGTTCCGAATCACCGGCAAAAAATCCCAGATCCTCGATAAACTGTTCCGCCTGTTTGGTTGAAGAAGCAACGACCAACTGCGGCACCCTGTGCTGTATAAAAATTTTGGCAACCAAATACGCTTTTTCCGAACCTGAAAAACCAAGGCATTCGATGCCGTGCTTTCCATGGGCCAATTGCTCGACAAGGTCATTATAAGAAATTATCTCTTGATTTTGCACGGCAAATCACGTATTGGGAGGTTAAAAAATAAAGGGAGGCTTATTCAAAAAGTTTCAATTTAGTCAACGTCCGGCAAGTCACAACCAGTGAATCCGGTCCTGGCTAAATTGAAACGTTTTGGAATTGCCTCCAAGAAATTAAATTTCCGGTCTACTTGACGCCGACGTAGCTCAGTTGGTAGAGCAGCTGATTCGTAATCAGCAGGCCAGCGGTTCAAATCCGCTCGTCGGCTCCACTATTTGAATGACGAATGTCGAATTAAGAATGACGAATTGTGGAATTCTATCTATTTTATTAAAGGCTTTATGTGTTGACCTCTATGCTGGGTCTATTATTGTGACTGCAGCTAATTGATCACGACAACACCCCATTGAAAAGATGAAGCAAAGCGACTTCCTCCATTCGACATTCGTCAATCGACATTCGTCATTCCAAAAGCCCGCAACCTGAATTCCGCTGCCAATTACCAAGTTCTATCACCGAAGACCGCACGCCGAATGCCGGCTCTTGCAACCCGCACCCCGCACCCCGCAACCCGCACCCCGCACCCCGCAACCCGCAACCCGCAACCCGCAACCCGCAACCCGCACCCCGCAACCCGCACCCCGCAACCCGCAACCCGCATCTCTATTCTAACCGCATTTCAGGATAAATCAATACCCGAACTAGGGCGATATCGTCTTGTCTCATGAATC
>Ga0209149_1002277_pt1 | contig 10627 bp, 5 predicted proteins | sample WorMetTyACAVOLI2_FD_187423 | JGI IMG/M metagenome (GOLD analysis project Ga0209149, IMG submission 187423) | Marine gutless worms symbiont microbial communities from Max Planck institute for Marine Microbiology, Germany - Olavius algarvensis... ...
ATCGATCAGTGCTTGCCATTCGGCTCGACTGCGATATCTGCGCCCCGCCATATCCGATCTCCAAAAAAAGAAACCAGTCTAAGCATTACAGTCAAAATCAACAGGTGGGGTTCGCCAGACGCTTACACTTAGACGGGCCTGTTGTTTGGTGCAAACCTCGTTAAAAGTGGATCAATCTATGATGCAAATCAACTAGCAATCTCCTTAACGGACCCCAAGTCCACCGTTATTGGGATGCGCGGGGATAGGTTGTTGGCATTAAGCGCAAGGAAGCAGGTCGTTTGAAATAGTTGTCCATAATTGACAGATGTCCACGATACGTGGATAATTCTTAAAAATGGACATCGCTGGAGAAAACCAATTGCTCGACACCGTCCTGGCTCAACTGGTGAAGTTCGGCCTAACAGCCACCGTTGAACAGCGGGACATCGACATCGCTGACCACCAAGTCGATGCGTATGTGCGCATTGGCCGCGACCGAAAAACCCGCGTCTATGCCGTGGAGGTCAAAAAGGGCCTCCGCCCGGCAACCCTGGGCGCCGTGCTTCATCAGATCGAACACGCCGGAAAGCCGCCGCTACTCGTTACCGATTATGTAACGCCACCGTTGGCCGAAAAACTCAAGGCTCGAAACATCGCCTTCCTCGATGCTGCCGGCAACGCCTTCCTTGATCAGCCGCCCGTATACGTATGGATCAAGGGCGAGCGGCCACTGGAAATGCCAGGAACGAACAAAGCAAAAGGCCGCGCTTTTCAAGCGAGCGGCCTCAAGGTTCTGTTTGCACTGCTGTGCAATCCTGATTGGGTCGCTGCACCGTACCGCGGGATCGCGCGCCTGGCAGGCGTCGCCCACGGCACGGTCGGCTGGGTAATGGCCGACCTTCCGGATCTGGGCTTCGTTGCGGTAATCGACGGTGAGCGTAGGCTGTTGAAACCTGAGTTGCTGTTGAAGCACTGGGCAGAAGCGTATGCGCGAACACTGCGTCCCAAGCTCATCCTCGGGCGCTTCCGCACCGATCAGGCACAGTGGTGGGATAAAGTGACGCCAACGAAATATGATCTGGCCTTTGGTGGCGAGGTTGCGGCAGAGCGCCTGACCCAGGCGCTGCGGCCGGAAACCGTTACCCTTTATGGAGCAAAAGCCGATCCACGCTTGTTGATTGACTACAAGCTGCAAAAGGAACCGGACGGCCCGGTCGAAATTCTGCAGCGCTTTTGGGACTTCCCGACAGAAACCAAAGATCTGATACCCGACCCGCTTATCTACGCGGACCTGCTGAATATCGGTGATGCGCGTTGTCTTGAAGCCGCCGATCTCATTTACGTAAAAATAGTCAATGGATTTAAGCGATAAAACGGAACTGCGCTGGCTGTCAGCAGTATTAACCGATATCGGAGACGCTGCGCCCGAGGCCAATTTCCTAATCGTGGGTGCGATGGCAAGGGATTTGTTGCTTCATTACGGCCACGGTGTGCCGATCACTCGCGCGACCACAGACATTGACCTGGGTGTCGCCGTTTCTAGTTGGGCGGATTTTCACCAGCTTCGAGATGTATGCTTGAACTCCGGCCAATTCACCTCCGGCCGACCCGGTATTCACCGGCTAACCCATCTTAGCGGCGTGCCGCTCGATCTTATTCCGTTCGGCGGAGTGGAACGAGAGGATGGAACCATCGAATGGCCGGAAGACAACGCGGTGATGGCTGTATTGGGGTACAGAGAAGCGCGTGCGACATCGGTGCAAGTACTGTTGCCGGACAAAATACCTGTTGCAACAGTCTGCCTGCCGATGCTCGCGATTCTGAAACTCATGGCGTGGTCAGAGCGACACAGCTACACACCACGCAAAGACGCAAGCGATCTGTTCCTGGTACTTAGGAATTACCTGAACGATGAAAACACGGTGCGACTGTATGAAGTCGGCACACACTTGCTTGAACGTGAAGACTTCGATTACGAAGTCGCGGGGGCCTGGCTGGCAGGTTACGATGCCGTTCGATGTGTTACGAACCACAGCGGGCAGCCACGACGTGTACTCGATGTGGTTGAAAACGTGTTATTGACCGAAGCGGATGCGAATGGAAATTTGCGCCTCGTTGGAGAGATTGGCGCCAGGGCGCCAACCGCATTAAAGCTGCTCGGCGGTTTTCGAGACGGCATAATCGGCGAATTAACTTGAAACAAAAAATCTGATCATGCGGAAGATCAGGGGCCGACCTCGAGTGGTGGGTGCCTTGCCTGATGGAAATTCAGCAGTGATACTGGTCACTTCATGATCCAGGCACATCGCCAGTAGCAAATGGGGTGTCCAAGTACGTCTCGATGGAATGGTTAAAACAGCAAGACCCGGAGGCTCAGCACTCTGCTTGAGGAACACCGCCCGACCAAAAGTGCGAAAGATTATTGACACTGCCCCTTCATGCTTAACCCGAAATTCCCGGGATCTTAAGATCTCGTAAAATCCTAGACTAACGAAAATAAGACTATTATCCTTGGGCCTGCTCACATTGCTCGTTAGCACGCATAGAGAATAATAAGAGGCAAAAATGGAATTTTTAGATGCCGCAATAGCCCTCGCTGTGACGCTAGCCGCCCTGGCGACGACAGTCATCATAATTATGGCAGTTGTCGTTAGCGTCTTTGATTTTAAGCGCCAAAGACAAATCGAGTTCTCCACGAAATTTTACGAAACTTCATCCAATTGTCGCTTTAAAGGGGATGCGAGATATCCCAATTTCGTCAAAGAGATTCTTGATAATTCGCTGCGAGGCGATAGAACCCAGCATGAATGGGCAGAAGGTATTGACGACAATTCCGCTGGCGGGCGTGTAACTTCTCTCGGCTTGCTGCGCCTGTTCGGCAAAAAAAGCCTCAGAGTTTATGATTGGGCGTCAATCGAACAAAGGTGGGCAGTCTAATGGCAATGTCACCACAAGCCGTAGTATTTGGTATTCAGTCGATTATGCGACTGGGTAACGCTGCCAAAAGAGCCTATCAGGATCAAAAGCTCGATGCTGGATTTACCGCCCCTGCCATCGATACGGCGAATCTGACAACACCTGAGCGAGCCGTAAAAATCGTTCGGATCGCTATGCAAAATGACCTGTTGCCGCGCGAGGAGTGGGTCGAATCTCACGACCTGGTGAACCGAGGCGATCAGTCACCGTCCGGATTGGCGGCTCAAACGCGGGTTATCGATGCCGCGATGCGGCTCGATCCGGTCTTCGCCAAAGACAGTGAACTCGAAGGCTTGGCGATTTTGACGCAGTGGTCGGCGGCCGCCAATCGTCAGACTCCGCTTGGAAGAATCGGCATAGAGCTTGCCGACATAGCATTCGATTACCTGGTTGCTAACCCGGCCCTGTTTGGAGTCGAAGGAAATGGTGCCAAGCTGATTTCTTCGGTCGCTGCAAATTTGAGTGATTTACTGCCGGACCCTGACGATCCCGCTGCTCCCGGGGTCGACTTTGCATCGGGCGCGATCCGAATCTTTGTCGAAGCCGGGCTGCGATCGGTTAACAACAACATAGACAGCTATCTCGACGCAGCGCATTTACGGGATGTCGCTACTTCTATTTTGAATCCATTGATTGCCGCCGTAGCGGATTCCGGAACAAGTAACGAACCCTGGTACGACTTGAGAAACGAGTTCCTGGGGCCGATATCGGAGGCGGCAATCGATGCGCTGGCGCGCAATCAAGTTGCCATACTAGGAAAAGAGTTCGCCTCGGACACCAAGGTGGGTGCGTTGACACAAGCGGTATTAGTGTCAATTAAGGATAATGGTCTGAAGGACGACTTTGGGAAAGAAGGTTTGGTTCGGATTTACAGCTCGATGCTGGATGCCGTCATTACTCGACCGGGCGTGTTTTTTAGTAACGCCGAATCCGAGGCCGACCGACTTGTGGAACAGCTTTTGCTCAAAGCGGCGCGGACGCTTAATGACAATTCACCGCCCTTCGACAAACCATTGGGCGTCGCATTATTGGCGACGACCTTCGAATCGGTCAGCGCCAATGCCGGCTTATTGGTGCGCGATATCGACTCGGATAAGTGGACCGAGACGGTTGCGCAACTCAGCGAAGTCATCGTGCGCGAGATCGCGGAGGGTTTGGCCAACGGGGTGCGCAGCGGTGATTTCGACCCTTTACAGCGATTGTTCAGCAAGGCTCAAGCCGCGGAATTCTTGCACATTATTATCGACAATGTTGCGACTACCCCTGGTTTGGTAGTGGATGATAAGTCCCCCGAAATTCGTGTTCTGGTAGAGATTATTAGCGCTGCGATGGCACAGCAAAAAGGTCAGCTGTTCTCGGCGGACAATTGGCTCGCCATCACGTCGATAGCCGCCAGGGAGGTGGCCTCTAATCCGGGGCGCATAATCGATCCGGGCATAAACGATGCAAAGCGGCAGTTGCTCTCCAAATTGATGGCGGCCGTAATGAATGCTGCGGCCGGCGCCGCCGAAGGAGGTCGGGACGCTGGCGGCCTGTTGGTTGGCCCGATGCTGGTCGAAGCCGTCAAAGCCGTGATTGAAACGGCTGCGGGGAACTCGATGAAGGCCGACAAAAACGTAAAAAAGTTAGAGTCTTTCGTTGCCGGATTGGCAAAATTCGCAAAAACGAACAAAAAAGAGGTGGGTAGGCAGGAGTGGTTGTATTTGTTTAGACGATACCTTGCCAGGGTACTGGACAGCGGCGAATTGCCCGACCTGAAACCGGAAGCATTGTTAAGCGATCTGATGGGATCTTAGGACACCGGTACCGTCGGTGGCGACGCCGCCCCGGGCGACACCGTCAGCTTTACGATCAACAGCACGCCTTACTCCGGCGTAGTTGGTGCGGGTAATACCTTTAGTATCTCCGTTGCCGGCACAGACCTGGCCGCCGATACCAGCTTCGATGCCACCGTCACCGGAACCGATGGCGCAGGTAATCCCTTCTCCGCGACTACGACTTCAACGCATACCGTCGATACTACAGCCATCGCAACAATTGCGTTGGATGCCAATATCACCGCTGACGATATTATAAGCAGTGCCGAAGCAGGCGGTACCGTCGCCATTACCGGCAGTGTTACCGGCGATTTCAGTGCGGGCGACATCGTTACACTAACCGTCAACGGTGTTGACTCGACCGGTGCGGTGGCGGCCGATGGCAGTTTCAGCATAAACGTTGCCGGCAGCGATCTCGCAGCCGATCCCGATCAAACCATCGACGCATCATTCATCGCTACCGACGCCGTCGGCAACATTGCGACTCCGGTGACTGACAGCGAAACCTACACGGTCAATCTGGCACCGACCATCGATCTAGATGCCGATGACAGTGCCGCGACGGGCAATGACTATGCGGTAACATTTACCGAAGGCGGTGCCGCAGCTTATATCGCCGACACGGATATCAACATTACCGATCCGGATAGTACCGATCTGGTCGGCGCAACAATCACGGTGAATGCCGTTGAAGCGGGAGATATGTTGACGGTTGGTTCCCTACCCAGCGGTATTACCGCGGGTGCCTACGACCCAGCCACAGGAACGATTACCTTGTCTGGCAGTGCCTCGCTCGCGGATTATCAAAGCGCAATCAGTGCGATTCAGTTCTCGAACGATGGTTCGACTACAAACCCGGCGCGCAGTATTGACATCACCGTCACCGACGGCCTCAACAACAGCAACACGGCTACTACCGATGTCACCATTGTGACCTTGCCCACGGTTAGTATTACCGATGTTTCGGTACAGGAACCCAGTGCCGGGACAGCCATCATGACATTTACCATCTCGATCGACCAGACACTCGGCAGCGATTTGACATTTGATCACGAAACCGCGGATATCAGTGCGCTGGTCGGATCCGACTACGTCGGGATTTCAAGCACGGTCGGTACGATTACCGCCGGCAGTTCGTCGACCACGGTGACGGTAACGATCAACAGCGACGCCAACGTCTTCGAAGGAGACGAAACCCTGGCGCTGAATCTGACCAATTTTAACCAAACAATCAATTTCGACGCGTCCGCGCATTTGATCGGCGGCGGGGTGCAGGGGATCGGCACGATTGGCGCCAATAACGGTCCGCCGGTTGCGGTTGACGACAGTTATCTCACCTCCGTCGATGCGCCGCTGACGATCAGCAATGCCCTGGCCAACGATACGCTAGTCGACAATGCACAAGTCGATACCACAGGCTATACCGACCTAGGCGGCGGAGTTTACAGCTTTAGCGGCACTAATGGCTCGATCGTATTCGATTCAAACGACAATAGTTTTACCTTTACGCCCAATAGCGGCTATACCGGCCCGGCTGGATTCAGCTACACGCTAATCGACGACGATGGCGAAACCGATACCGCCAACGTTTCAATTGACGTCAGCTCGGTGGTCGTTAATCCACCGGTCGTCAACAACTTGCCCGATACGAACTACACTGAAAACGATGGCGCCACGCCGCTACTTTCGGGAATTAGCATCACCGACGTCGACAGCAGCAACCTGTCGTCGGTGGTCGTCACCATCGAAGGCTATATCGGCTCTCAAGACGTGCTCGATTATCTGACTGCAGGCACCAGCGTAGCAGCGAGCACCTCAGTTTCAGGGACCACCTGGACTCTGACACTAAGCGGCGGCGCCGACATCAACGAGTATGAAACCGTGCTAGATTCGTTAACTTACTTAAATAATTCGGATAACCCGAGTACCTCGGTGCGTAACATCACGGTTGAAGCCTTCGATCAATCTTACGCCAATCTTTTCGGCGTCGATGCCGGCACGCTATCGATCAACGCAGTCAACGATGCGCCCGACGTATTCAACAACAATGTTTTTACGTTGGAAAGCAGTCTCGACACCGGTCTCGGCATCACCGCGCCTACCGATGTCGACAATGACGACGCGAACCTCGTGATAACCGTGGCGACACTGCCCGGCACACTGGGGACAGTCACGCTCGCCGATGGCTCGCCGCCCACGGTAGGCCAAACGCTGACATTGGCGGAATTGACATCGCTAGAGTTTGACGCGGGTCCCACTGCCGGCAACGGCACCTTTACTTACACGGTCGACGACGGTCAAACCACTACCACCGGCAGCACGACAATCACCGTGGGTGACACCAACCCCGACGCCGGCACCGTATACGAAGCCGGGTTGGCCGGCGGTACCGGCTCCGGATCGGCAACGACTAGCGGTAATTTATTCGCCAACGATCCGAGTGCAGGAAACAGCCTCGACAGCATTGATTTCGCCGCCACCAACTACACTCCCACGGCTGGCGTAATTACCATTGCTACCGCGCTCGGCACGCTAACCGTCTACGCCGACAATTCGAATCCGGGATTTAGCGCAGGAGATTTTACTTATACGCTGAATACCCCCGACGGCAGCAGTAACGATGTTAACGAAGTATTTACCTATAACTTCACCAACGGAACTGCTTACAGCGATGATTTGACGATTACAATCGTCGACGATGCGCCGATCGCAAACGATCTATCGCAAGACATACCCGAATCCGAAGAGCAAGTGTATAACATTGTATTTACTCTCGACGACTCAGGCAGTATGGCCTGGGGGTCGGTGACCGGCAACACTAACCCACCGGCTACCGAACCGACGCGCATGGATGTCGCCAAACAGGCGTTGGAAGCACTCGCGATCGAGTATTTCAACCAATCGACCCAGGTTGAAGTCACCTTAATTACGTTCAATACGGCGGCGGCATTTGTCGGTACATACGACAACTTTACCGCTTTCGAAACGGCGCTGAATGGCGTTACTCCGGGCGGTGGCACCAACTATGTCGATGCAACGGATGAAATCGAGACGCAGCTTACAACCGATATCGCAGCGCAAAATCCGGCCGATGACGTACAGAATATCTCCTATTTTTTTTCGGACGGCGAGGTCTATGCAGGCACTTCGCCGATCGGTAGCGGATACATCGAATTCGCCAATAATAATTCGGTCGATTCCTACGCGGTCGGTATCGGATCGAGCCTGCCCGGCGACCTATCCGATTTGAACTACATTCACAATATCGATTCGCTAGGTGGCGGTAGCATCGATGACGCCTTGATCGTGGCCGACGTATCCGAGCTCGATGCAGAACTCTTGTCCACCGTACCCACGGCAGTTGGCGGCAATATAACCGCATCCGGATCGGTCTCGAATGTTTTGTTTGGCGCCGACAGCGGCTTTGTGCAATCCTTTACCACCAACATCGGTGGCACCGATTACACTTTCAGCTACGACGGCAGTACGGTTACCGTGCCACCGGCACTCGTCGCTACCGTAGTGGTTAACGGCAGTAACGTCGAGATCAACGCCGATGATGGCTTCACCTATGGCACCTTTACGTTTGACTTTTCCGACGGTTCCTACACGCTAAGTGCACCCAATGGCATCGCGCCCGCGGTGTTCGATTTCGACTATACGATTGTCGATGGCAACGGCGATACCGCCAACGGTACGGCGTCGATCAACATCGTCGACGACGCACCCGACGCACGCGACGATTTGCACAGTTCAGGTGCCTGGGAAGTTGCGGCAGGCAACGTCATCACGGCACTCGGAACCGATGATGGACCGAAGTTTGCCACCAGTCTGTCGCCGTTTACGTCCAAGGGCGGGGGCGTCGATAAGATTGTCGACGATGCTACGCTCACCGAGTTCACCTACAAGGGTTCGGTGGTTGACTTGAATTTGACAACCTCCCCCGGCACTCCGCCCACCGGCATTACAGAGAACATCACGCTGACGTCGCAGGCGGCAATCGATGGGTCGCAGTTTACGGTGACTGGCTCTAATGCACTGGCCTTCAATGCCGACGGCGTCGGCGTAACCGGGGGTCAGACGACAGGTCTGAACACCGGTGAGTTAGCGACCTTTAATTTCAATTCGGGTGTCTTGCCTTACGGGGTCGATAATCTGGTGTTGACCATTGCCGACTTCCAGAGTGCCAATAACGACGAGGTCACGATCACCGTTTATGACACTGCCGGGGCCGTTCTCGGTACGATGGTCCAAACCTCCACCAACGCCGGCAATGAAACGGCCGATTTGTCGGCTTTTACCGGCGTCGGCTCGATCGATGTTGCCTATACAGGTACCGGTTTCGACAGTAGTGTGCTTGACATCGCCTATGATCCTTCACCCGCAGTAGACGTGCTCGATCAAACCGGAGGCGACAACGGCAGTAACCTGACCTGGGTTTACAGCTATGAAATTGATCTCGATGGCAATAATGTTTATCAGGCCACGGTTACCGATTCGAACGACGGCTCGACATTTGTCGTGCGCAGTAACGGTTTCTACGAATTTACCCCGGATACCAGCGCCATTACCACCACGCCTGAAGCGGTCGCAACCACGAGTGCGGCCAACGTCACCGCAAGCGATGTGACACTGAGCGGATTCGACAATACCGGTGCGGCGGCCACTTTGAATTACAGCGCCAACGGCGTCACCGTTCAGGGTGGCGCTTCGAATGACCGCATCGACGACGGCGAATCCGTAGTCGTTGATTTTACCGGCAAGGGTGGAAACCCGAACGGCGTGCAAAACGTGCAGTTCACGTTGACTAGTAACAGCGCCAACGAACCCGTCGCTTATACCATTTATGCACTCGACGGCACCACCGTTCTCGGCAACGAAAGGTCATCGGCCTCACCGTTTACGATTTCAGCCACCGACTACCCGCAGATTGGCAGTATTCGATTTACTGCGGATGCCACCGCCACTTGGGTCCGCATCTCTAATATCTCCTGGGATGAAGTGACCTCGGCGGCGCCGACAGGAGTGGACCCGGTTCTAGTCGATTACGTGCTCACCGATAGCGATGGCCAATCCGATTCGGCGCAATTGTCGCTCTATAGCATCGATCAGACGCTCAGCGGCACCAGCGGCATGGACAATATTGCCGGCGGCGCACTTAACGATGCCATCGTTGGCGGTACCGGCGACGACATCCTCAGCGGCAATGCCGGTAATGATTCGCTCGCCGGCGGCGAAGGCAACGATACGCTCGTTGGCGGTGACGGCGACGACTACCTCAGCGGCGGCGACGGGCAGGATTCGCTGACCGGCGGCGCGGGGCGCGATACCTTGACCGGCGATGCCGGTGACGACGTCGTTGACGGCGGTGCCGGCGATGATGTCGTGCTTGGTGGAGACGGCGACGATTTGGTATTCGGCGGCGTTGGTGACGACCGGCTCGAAGGCGGCGCCGGTGACGACGTGTTGCGCGGCGGCAGCGGCGACGATGTCCTGTTTGGCGACGACGGCGATGACCGCCTCATCGGTGGAGCCGGTGATGACAGCCTCATCGGTGGCGCCGGCATTAATATATTCGCACTGGAAGCTGGCGATGAAGGCACTTTCGGTGCTCCGGCTACCGATACCATCGCTGACTTTACCACCGGTATTGGTGGCGATGTGCTCGATTTGTCGGATATGCTGCAGGGCGAAAATTTACTGACTTTGGACAGCTATTTCAGTTTTAGGGAACCTCTGAAGAACCCGTTAAATTCTTATCGCCGACAACCGGGTGATATTTTTTCCTAGGGTTTCTCGGATAAGTTTCTGGTTTTTGGTATTTTCTTCTGAATGTCATCATCATTTCCCTA
>Ga0209149_1002278_pt1 | contig 10627 bp, 7 predicted proteins | sample WorMetTyACAVOLI2_FD_187423 | JGI IMG/M metagenome (GOLD analysis project Ga0209149, IMG submission 187423) | Marine gutless worms symbiont microbial communities from Max Planck institute for Marine Microbiology, Germany - Olavius algarvensis... ...
CAAAATCCAGATCAGTTGGTCAAGAAAAGCCACGACCGACTGGTGGCGCCATCTGCCGAATGTCGACAAAGCGCGCGATGCGAGCTATACTGTTTTGTTCCCTGGACCACTTGTTATTTTTTCCGCGTTTAGAACTGCGGTTATCATAAATATGGCGGTTTGGCTTAGTGGTAACGCGTTGGTTTCGATCATCGTAGTTACTCTACGCCGGGCTCGGTTAGTGCCTGGATGGATGACCGCCTTTAGGCGAGTAAACCATCTCGGTATGTAACCGGCCACACAGGTCAACTCAACCTGGCCATCCCTCCGTGGGTAGGCGAAATGAGTACAAGCTTATGGCGTCGCACTGGCCATGTGTCACAGACATCAGTGGTTTACCCACCTAGTGCGCCTGGTGACTCTTGCTTTTAGGCGCCGGATATAAATACTCTTACTTACTTACTTACTTACTTACTTACCTAAGGGCTCAACGGCCTATCAGGGAGATGAGTACACAGCCTACACTCCTCGTTGGGTATGGCACTCCTTTACCTTTACCTTTACTGTCATAAATATGGAATGCGAGGTTTAAGTTTACGCGATACAAAGGGAGCGAGAAAGTTTGACGGAGGGGTCAACCTGCTATACTGCAATGTTGCATTTTGTAGGGTTTTAGAGTATCCCGATGTTGACCAATTAATATAATATTGATGGTACATGATGCCGTGGTAAAGATTCTATTTATGCTTGAATGTTTTGGTAGAAATTGGAACAAACGATATGAACTGGAATGTTAAAAGATGTCATTGTGAACTGCCAGAGCAAAAAGTTGCGGTTCCTTTTTATTTGGTTCACACGTATTCGAATATACGTTGTTGACAATGAATTAACGTTATCTAGAAAATGTCACCGGAGACGTTGGCAGATCATTCTTTAACGGGTGTATCTCTTCTATAACAATGCTGTCAATCATCTAATATGATTTTTAAAATGTTGTTATGAATATTTTTCTATAATGAATAGAACATTTTACACCAAAATGGTGCTCTTGCAACCACAAACAAAGAATTGCACGTCTTTAATTGAAACAATAATATGCAATTTATGTTGGTTGAACACATGGTTACGCAGTTTGTATTACGGTCGGATTTACATAAAAGACAACGACGACCCCGATAGCCGACACGATATGCGGCCTTTCCTGCAATTTCAGCATTTCGTTGAGCCTATTCTCGATATGCGATAGCTCGCAGATACAACATTAACAACACGTTTAAACACAGTAGGACTGCACGTTTTCAGTTATGATGCATTTCATGCCTTGGTTTTCTGGAGTCTAAAGGGTTAAGTCAGAGACACAGCACAGACAGACAGACAGACAGAGGGACGGTGCAATTCGTAATACGGTCTCTTCGGGTTCGGGAGGGCCGCATAATAAATGTTTTATCTTATCAAGTGTCACGAGTACAACAAAAATAAAAAGGAACGTAAAACCGAGGCTTTTTATTAAGCTAATATTAAATTTGTTGTTACTACCCGCGCAGCGTTAGCGTAGCGAAGGTGGTACTGTTTTCAGTAGTGTCCGTTTGTTTGTCTGTTTGTTAACGCGATAACTCTTGAACCGTTTGAGATAAGATCATTTTTACGGGAGCAAGATATGGTTCAAAGCTCAGATGAGTTTGAAAATGGCTGCATTCTGGTGCAGTGCGGCGTGCAGGTGATGATTTAATCATTTAACCTATCTGGTGTTCTAGTTTCTGTTTTATATCAGCTTAAAATAGCTTTGGTTTTATCGTTAGTTGCGTATTTTTCACACTTTGTTCACGGCACTGGATGGCATTTTATGTGCTGATGTGCTGTCAACACACCGTCACTCACTCATATGCCACGAGTATGACGACATTGGAGGCTATTTTGCGGCTACTGTGCGTTGTGCAGTACTACTGAAAGGCCAGACGACGACGAAATACTATCGGTTCTTGGCGAAGGGCGGCGGCTGGGTCTGGGTTCAGAGTTACGCGACGATCGTACACAACAGCCGCTCGTCGCGACCTCACTGCATCGTCAGCGTCAACCACGTTCTTACGTCAGTGCGCCCACTTCGTTCTACTTACTATAATTGGTATACACTGTGTCTCAAAAAACGCGCCAACTTTGGCAAGCAGTAGTACGGACTGATTTTGATAATTTTGGGTAAACTGCATCAGCGCACTTTCAAAATGATATGCATATTCAACTTTCGTTTACCATTCACTTTCACTTACTTTATTTGTTTTTAAATAACTACGAAGGAAATGACGCGAAACATAACGTGTTTTGATCGGTAGACTGTTGGTGGCTCTGAAAAGAGCCGGTTTTAGTTTGGCAGATGTGCAAAGTGATGTCCTTTCGCCTTCACGCATGCACATAACCGCTTTCTCCATTGATCAACAGCTTCGTCGATGACGTTTTGTGATATGCTTGTCCATGTCATTGAGGCGCTGCTTCAAGTCTCTGGTGTCGCGTCATTTCTCTCGCCGCTATTTAAAAGCAAATAAAGTAAGTAACAGTGAACGGAAAGTTGAATATGCATATCACTTTTGAAAGTGAGCTGATGCTGTTTACCCCCAAAATTATCAAAATTAGTCCGTCCTTATCGACAATACAGCTTGCTAAATTTGGCGCGTTTTTTGAGACACGGTGTAAGCCTTCATTATCATCATTATCAACAATAACATCATTGTAACCGTCTTCTTCTTCATTAGTTCTACGTATAGCTGTACTTATTATTCGTAAAACAGATTACCTCGTTCAAGGTAGCCTATACAAGCGAAAGCCGCAACATAATAGACAAATGCCAAGTATTCTATTAGCCAGTGACTCCCAATCACATTTCGAAGTTCGTAGATGACGTATCTGACTTTTGTTTATTGATCATTACTCCGCCAAGCGTGGCGGAGTAATGTCATCGCTCGTTCTGTCATTCTGTATGTCGTACTGTGAGCAGGATAACTCACGAACGCGATAACGGACGTCGACCAAAGATAGTAGGCATGGGCAAGGGGTGACCCTCTAAAAGTGATTGAATTTTGGTGTTGATCCGGGCCCGGATGTAGATGTGGGATCAGTTTTTCACTTTCCTTAATATTGGGATATAGGAATTTTTTAACGATATGTTGTCATTCACCAGGGGGCGACGCTGCAGCAGCATTATCAGATACGGCGTTTTATACGACATATATTCAGTCACTAGAGGGCGACAGCACAACGGTCTTGATGTAGTTTGCGCTATCCGAGTGATTTTGTTGTTTTTGCGCTAAAACGTCACGTACTACACTACTGCAGTCTTTCTGCTGTCGCCACGCAAGCTATTATTAAGCGCCTCACTTTACTTTAGTAAAAGAGGCGCTTATTGAGATAGGCTGTGTCGTGACATCGTTGGTCGTTGGTCGGTTGGTTGTCACGCGCGTGCACTGTGGCCAAACGGTGCATCCTAGGCCTATAGTTACTATGGAACACTAATAGGAAACCCTACCCCAGGAATTCAGTGGTACAAATTTCGACCCCCCTGCGGTGACCCGTAACCGGGGAATGGGCCCCCCGTGAGGCGCTTTTTGTCAAATTACTTTGACCTCTTGTTCTGCTAATACGTGGACGCTTTGTCTCACTGAAACAGGAACGTCGAAGCGAGGGATCTCCAGCTAGACGTTGAACAGACGAGTTTACGAGAAGACCGACTGACGTACAGTACCACCACGTTGGACAAGGCCAAACAGTCGACGTCGACGACCGGCGGCAAGGCTCGATCGTCGAAAACCAGCAAAGTTCGAAGGTCGCCATATCAACTTCCGGTGACGTCATCTTCAACGATGGCGGCGGCGGGGAAGCTGCCGTTGACGGGAGGGGAGCCGAGCGACGGCGCCGGTATGGCTTGTGACGTGGCAGGTCCGCCGCCACTCATGCCGCTGTTGACCGCCGTCAACCAGTCCGCCTACGACTATGCCGGCTGCGACATCGTCAAGGTATAATTTTAATTTCATTTACTACGCGTCGCCACAGTTACTCGCTCGCTTATGAAATTGTTTAAAACTGGATCAGCCGTGGTCGTCAGCGATTGCCATAAATTTCTTCGGATTTTTACCCATAACTTATCAAATCGATATTCGTACTGTCACACTCTTAGAAAAATTTATGATTAGTGATAATGTTTAAATTGCCTGCCTCGGTGGCGCAGTTGATAGCGCCGCGGTACGCGCTGCCTGGCTACGGTGATCGGCGAGTCTGGGTTCGAGGCCCAGGCTGGTCGGATCATTGTGTCAGGTTATAGCGGCGTATGCTTTGAGATTAAATTCTCGGGCAGGCACAGAGGGTTCGACGGTGTCCTCTTTAATCTGTGACCGTTGGCTAATATTGGGTTCAGAGATGCTCAGTATTAGTCGCTGCTTGAACCACTGATAACAGATGGCCTCCTGCTGTATGCGCTGGCAGGTCATCAATGGCTCTGTTCACACGCACCGCTAAATTGAACCCTTGGGCCCACAGTGCGAGGTGCGCTAGAGCTATGGCCGTCCATCATGCAGTAGGTATTAGCTGCCAGAGAAACAGTGGTTATAGGCCCAGCAGGGTAAATATCATGGCACAAGGTCTCTCCACTCCCGATCCCTCCCTTAGCCCTACACACCTCTCTATAAGGAGATGTCGCGCAACAACTACACACTACACACACCATCAGGTTAGCCTGATGCTGTCGCGCAACACTACACTAGTCCCTTCCCTGGGGTTACGCATTGGGCCAGCCTGTGAGGCAGGCCTCAGCGTTGGCATGCGAACGGAGCATGTGCCACCCCAAAGGATAAAGATAAATATAAAAATGTTTAAATTGTTTAAAACTGTTTTAAATCGTTTTAAATCATGTTGTTCGATCGTCACGCCAAAATTAATATGGTGAATAAAGATTTACAACAAAATTAGTAGAAACAAGTGTGTCGGAGACGATACGAAAGCCGCCGCTCGTCAAAGCCCAAACTGCATTTTTTTAAACAAAAAAAAAGATAAAATATGGCGAAAAACGATTTTCAATATGGCGGATAGAATTCTTACACCCTGCAATGTGGCATGTGGCACTGGGAACATGACCGTGAATTTACCAAGTGGCAGCACCCTGCAATGTGATACGTGGCTCTGGGATGACGTGCCATTGAATTCGCCCAAACGTCCGCCATATTGGAATTCTACATCTGGTTTCGATTGCGACCATATCACCGCGGTCGATATGTCATTCTGCAACAGTCTGCGAAATTTTATCCAAATCGGACCACCCTCATCAGAATAAATGACATGATGTCGATTTTTAAGATGACGGATCTCAGCCATCTTGGATTTTAGGGGTCCAATAACGGGTTATTTAAAAAGCTCATGTACGACTTCCTATTGGTTGTATATAGAGACAATAGCTCTAAATTGCTTAGTTGTTTGAGAAAATCGCATTTTTTTGCATTTTGGCGACAGATAGACAGACAGACAAACAGATGGACAACATCGATGCACTAAGCCGCTCTCGCTGTCGCGAGCGGCGGCTTAATAAAACTGTCTCGACGTACTGTAACGTTCCTTCAGTTTCAGACTTGAGGTGTGCCCTTGATGAACTGTTCTTCTGTTAGCCATAGTTAGTAAGTTATGATTGACCTTAGCTACTGTCTAGAGGTTGTGTATTTGGTAAACTTGCTGTTCATCTGTCATCTGCGTTTATTTTGCTTTTGCTTTTATTTGTTGTTGCTGCCGTTTGGCGAATAAAGATGTACATAACACAAAAAGAATGAGAGTACTGGCCTTGACGATAACCGAAGTAAACTCGTTGCAGCCTACTTCCTTCCACAGAGTTTGACAGCTTTTTCGAATTATTATAATTTTTTTGCTTAATAATGTAGATTAGCATGGGACAGACACATAGGCGAGATCACATAAGTTTGGAGTGGATAACGTTAATAGATATTCGTTAACAGCTGATGAGACAGACAACCGTTATCACATAAACTCACAAAGCATTTACACAGTGTTCAGAAAAAACACCCACTTTTTTTCTTAAATAACGCTCAGAAAAAAACTAACCAAATTTTGGTTTAACCAATTTGAATGAAAATTACAGACAAATAGCTAATGAAATACTGATTCTAACAGCGTAAAATAATTTGTATTCTTAAATATTTTTTGCTAGCAGCGATGTAAACCGAACACCAGTAAAAGTGTCATTACAGCAATGAGATTTACCATTGGCGATAAACATCTCGTTAAATTGGTGTGAGTTTTAAAAAAATACGTAGAAAAACGCTTGCTCAAGATGTTTTTGACAGAAGATGAAGTCTTGATCGGGTAAAGACACTGATCAAAATATCAGTGCGAGATCTTTAACTGTATTTATCTTTGCAGTGGGGTGGGCATTGGTCGACCACAACCCGAACATGTGAGTCAGTGATGCCACTGCTGGCACTTTCTCCGTTAAATGTTTTAACCCATTAAAACTCTATCCTCTGTCAGGAAACATCTTCATAAAGTGGTTTGCTTCATACTTTTTATTAGGCCGCAGCTCGCGACAGCGAGAGCGGCTTAGTGCATCGGTGCTGTCCATCTCTTCGTCTGTCTGTCTGTCTGTCGCCAAAATGCAAAAAAACGCGATTCTCTCAAAAACTAAGCAATTTAGAGCTACCGTGTTTATTGACAACCTATAGGAAGTCGTACATTGGCTTTTCAAAGAAACCATCATTTGATCCCTAAAATCCAAGATGGCGGACGTTTTGGCGAATTCAATGACATGTCATCCCAGAGCCACGTATCACATCGCAGGGTGCTGCCACTTGGTGAATTTACTGTAACGATTCCAGAGCCACATGCTACATTGCAGTGTGCAGTCACCTGGCGAAATCAATTTCACGATCGTGCCACATTGCAGGGTGTAAGAATTCCATCCGCCATATTGAAAATCGCATTCGCCATATTTTATTTTTGATGCAGTTTAGGCTTTGACGAGCGGCGGCTTTCGTATCGTCTCCGATACACTTGTTTATTCACGGAAGTATGATATATATTTTTTTTCAGCCGGAGTATGATTTTCACTGCAAGTCAGACTGCACGCAGTCTAGCTACGTGTCCGCTGTATATCCGACGTCGGATCCCATGGTGGCAGCCGGATATCCGGGTGTTTACTGCGATTTCGGACTGTATCCGGTCGCCTATCGGCGAGGTTACGACGACTGCTACTATTATGCCTATGACCGAAGGTATACCGCGGCAGCCGCGGCGGCTACGCAGAGACTACGCTCGTACTACGGCGGTGGCGCCTCGTCGCGGTCGGCCTATGAACAATCTCCGTCTCCGCCTTCGCCAGGGGTCGCTAGTGGTAACCGCCGAACGAAAGCCCCGTCTTCCTGTCGCCTCGTGACGTCATCAGAAAGTGTCGACAAGATGGCGTCGTACGTCGCCGAGGACTTGTGTCGCGCCGAAACGTCGATAGCGGAAGTGGCGGCGAAGAACCACGCCTACGCTGGATATACCGGAAACGGAAGTTATCCTCCTCTGTCGCAGACGCTAGTGCAGAACGCGCAACGACGCAGAGGGAATAATTCTTCGCCGAGTGCACCGCGGACGTCACCGTCGTCGACGTCGTCGTCCTGCGCCGAGTCGGATCTTCACCGCGCGGTAGCCGCGGTGTCCTCGCCGGCCGCGGCTGTCGACGGCGTGCCGGTCAACCTTGCTGGTGGAGTTAACCGCTGGACCGAGCGTAGAACGGTGATAATGGGCGAGGCAGAGACTGGCGGCGGCGGGCACCATCAGTCGGTAATCCGTCGGACCGGCCACGACGCCTACGACCGGCCGCCGACCGTCGTCGACCCGTCGCAGCAGCGGCTGACGACCGCCGCCGTCGCGCTGTACGACGCCGGACGTGACGGCGTCGTCGACGACGTGCGTGCGACTTCGACGATCCACGACTCGACGGTGTACGACTACCACCGCCGCCTCAAGCCAGCGGCCGCAACCAGTCAGGCGGCTTCCGGCGTCTACTCGTCCCGCTACTGCCCGTCGCAGCTGGACCACCCGGCAATCGACGACGACGAAGACGTTGACGAAAACTACCCGGCCGGTCTGAAGCAGCAACTTCCAGACGCCGCAGGTGCCCGTCCGTATTACAGGGTCGGCTGCGCGGCATCCGGGCAGCAGCATCAGCGGCGGTTACACCACGTGCCCACCGGAAATCACGTGACCGGATACACCAGCGTCATCGTCGATACACAACATCTGCACGCCAACGGCTACGTTCTCTGACAGCGGCAGCTCGCGATTGCGCTGACAACAGATAAAGGCAGCAGCCGTTCTAGGTCTACGTCGCGGAACGCATTTCGGCGTTATCTACGCCCTATTCGATTGCGCTGTGACTTTGCGCACAGTTGCGTGACGCACACCAGCACTGTGCACACGCAGATACACTGTGTTCAGAAAAAAAGAACATCCACTTTTGTTTTCTTGCATAACTCTTAGAAAAAGTGACCAATTTTAATGAAAATTTCAGACAAAGTAGCTAATGAAATGCTGATTATAACCCCATAGAAATAATTTTTATTCTTCGTAAGTGTTCTTTGCTAGCAGCGGTGTAAACCGGACATCAGTAAAAGTCTCGTTACAGCAATGAGTTTACCATTGACGATAAACATCTCATTAAATGGATGTGCGAGAAATAAATTACGTAGAAAAACGCTTGGTCAAGATGTTTTGACAAAAGATGAAGTCTTGATGGGGTAAAGACACTGATATCAGTGCGAGATCTTTAACTTTGTTGATCTTTGCAGTGGGGTGGGGTTGGCATTGTGTGGTCGACCAGAACCCGAACACGAGTCAGTGATGCCACTGCTGTCACTTTCTCCGTTAAATGTTTCACCCGTACAACTCTATTCTCTGCAAGGAAACATCCTCAGAAAGTGGTTTGCTTTCATAGAGTCATACTTTTTATTTATTCATGAGCATTTAGTAATAATGTCATCTCCAACGGTAAATATTACTGCTATAACGACACTTTTACTGACGTCCGGTTTACATCGCTACTAGCAAAGAATCTTTAAGAAGAAAACAAATTATTTTATGCTGTTAGAATCAGCATTTTATTAGCTATTTTGTCTGACATTTTCACTCAAATTGGTTACTTTTTCTGAAAGTTATACAAGAAAACAATAGTGGATGTTTTTTCTGAACACAATATATAAAAGGACACCTGCAAAATAGCGGTTATTACCCCCAACAAGGTTATGCGATGAGGTTTGTTTGTCATTCTGTCTGTCTGTCGTTCTGTGTCTGTGAGCAGGATTACTACAAAAGTAATGAGCCGATTTCATTGAAACTTGGTGTTATGATTGGGCCTACCAATCGGGAGAACCGATTTACTTTTAGTGGTAATCATTGGGTCCCGGATACGGATTCCAGATCACTTTTCCACTTCCCTCACCGTTGCAGAATCGGGAATTTTAGGACATTTATTAGCTTTTCTCATACAGTCACCGGCCGATTTTCTCAACACTCAGCGAAATGACTGACGCCGACAAGATGATGAATCCGTAACATTTTGGCAGCGATCCGGCAGACATTCAGATTCGAATCCCGGATCACTCCGCTGAGGTTAGACGCCTTGGCGGAGGTTTGCGCTCTCTGAGCACAATCTAGTTTGTTTCTGCGACGTAAACCAATAAAGATGAACAACGTTTAACAATTCTTCGCAGACAGCCATATCACATATGATGTAAACACGCCATCTAGTCGTTTATTTATATCGTTTCGTACAAACAACAATCCGTCGATGCATTTTCAGAGAATTTACACGCGCAGAGTAATCAGCGATCTCAATAAACGCGTAATTAAAATGTATTCGTTTTGTGATATTGATCATCATCATCATATTCTGTTTGCCGTGAGCAGTCGTCAGTCGCGTTGTTGACAGAAATATTTCAATCATGGGAAAGACTTGTCGCTTCCAACGCGCAGTGTATTCGATCTGTAAACGTGCGACTCTAGCTTTTTTGAGACTTAAGGGGTGCTTATAGCGACACAACTCAACTCAACTCAGCTGAACTCAACTGAACTCAACTGACCCAGTTGAACAGCGTACAGCCAAGTCAGCCGTGTTTTTGTTTATGACGTCACGACCTACAAACTGAGTCAACTGGGTCACTACGTTCATTGATAAGTGACAGTTGTTCACGCTGTGAACGTGTCGACAACTCGACGTCGAGTTGAGTTCAGTTGAGTTCAGTTGAGTTGAGTTGTGTCGCTATAAACGGGCCTTAACGTTCATACTATAGGTCACTCATCAACTTGTGAGCGCACCATGCACACAGTGACAGATTGTGCGTCATATCGTACATGTAAATTTATTAATTTAATTTACTGTAAATTATAAAAAAAGAATTTGACAGATAATACACCGTGTCCGGAAAAAGTAAGCAGTTTTTGCCGCGCGATGCTATGCAACGGCGGCCTATACCGTCATGCGGTGTACGTCTGTGTGCCAGTCCGTCTGTCTGTCACGTTCGTGGATTCTGTCGAACGAATAAACATATCTTCAAAATTTTTTCACCATCGGGTAGCCACACCATTCTAGTTTTTCCGTACCAAACGTCATGGCACTATTCCG
>Ga0209149_1002279_pt1 | contig 10626 bp, 10 predicted proteins | sample WorMetTyACAVOLI2_FD_187423 | JGI IMG/M metagenome (GOLD analysis project Ga0209149, IMG submission 187423) | Marine gutless worms symbiont microbial communities from Max Planck institute for Marine Microbiology, Germany - Olavius algarvensis... ...
TTAAGGGGTTAAAGTTAAGGGGTTAAGGGACTGGGGTTAAGGGGTAGGGATTAAGGGGTTAAGGTTAAGGGGCCAAGGGGTTAAGGTTAAGGGGTTTCGGCATGGTCGTGCTGGCATCTAGCAAACGGAAATAAGGCATGTCGCAGGCTATTCACGCTCATCATTTTTTTAGAATTTTGTGGAGCGTGGATCTCAGGGGTTTGTAGGCCAAAGTTCAAACGTGGAATTACTGTATAGCAACCATCTGTGTTTAACAAGTTTTTTTCAGAATTACAATATTCTGCCGCGTTCGGGCGTGAGAGCAGAAAGTTTGCGGGTGCGGTCTGAAAATACGCCAAATTTCGTCACTTTTTGGCCCACCCTGTAGTTTAAGGGTGACCAGGAAAAAATTCAAGAACTAACTTCTCTAATGACACTCAAGGTCCACCGCATGTAAAACTTTCGCGAACCTCCGTTAACCAGGGCCGGAGAATAAGGCGGCCATAAAAAAAATAAATAAATAAAAAAACATTGGCAAAATATAACATGGTCGCCCGCTTACGCTGAGCGGGCGCCCATAAAAAGTAAAGTCGTGGATTTGTATAGCGCATCGTCGTGACACCACCTCTGATGTGCTACCGTTTTCCCATAAGTCAGCGCTGATCTCCGCAAGCCAACCCACCTACCTACAATGCCCTAGTCTGTGGGGGCGGGCAACGGCTAAGCGCCAAGATGTAGAGCGCCATTCATACCGCAATGCGGAAGAGATACTCTCTACATTCATCCAGCTGGCAGATGTAGGTAGTCACTATCTAGAATATTAGAAGATGGTGTTTCCCTCACAATGAGGTGTAATAAAATCTATCCCACTAGACAGCATGCTGGACACAGGTAGTAGAGCCTTTTTCTCACCACTAAAGGTAGAAGAGGTACTCACTACTTTTGTCCAGCAGTCTAGTGGGCTCCAGTCATCGTCTAGAATACTCAGATGACGGTGCAAATCATTCCTCTAAGTGAGATTTCATGGTTAATCTCAAGTTGCAGCAAGGTGTCGAGGAGATGGATGTTCCGCTCCCATTAAAGTTGGACGCTAACCTGCCTTCTGGGTATCTGGCGAACCCAGTCGTATCTAGCCTAGACCACCCGGATCTGGACCACGTGGTGGTGGAACCTCTCAAGTCTGGAGTAAATCTACTCCATGGATATCTCTCAAAAAACCCATCGTCGACATACAAAAAGATCTAAAACGAGTATCGACACTGGTACGGACTCAGACACCAGCGACTCTGCTTCCACTCAGCATTTTGCTAAATACATTGTTATCCAGGCAACAGATGAACAGCACCCTCTGACGCGGCTTTCTCCCTTTTGGATACACAAATCTCTTTTGGCTGCCGTTGGCACACTAACTTCAGTGAAAATTCTGAGATCAGGTGCCATTATTGCGGAAACAGCATCAAAAACCTACAGCAATAAACTACTCAATCTATCAGAACTGGCTGGAGTACCGGTGAAGGCTGAGCCGCACCGGTCACTCAACTTATCAAAAGGCGTCATCAGATGCGCAGAACTAAAAAAATGTTCTCGCGAGGAAATTGTGGAAAATTTAAAATCTCAAGGTGTCAATGATCATTACAATATCTCTGTACGCTCTGACGACGGCCAGAGACGCAACACCAGTACACACATCTTAACCGTTAACCTTCCAACTTTTCCTAATGAAATCAAAATTGGATATCTGAACGTCAGGGTGGATGTTTACATTCCCAACCCTGTTCATTGCTTCAAATGCCAACGGTTTGGCCACACAATAACATTTGTGTAAGAGTACGCAGATTTGTGCCAAATGTGGAGAGAGTCACACAGAGGAACAGTGCTCCAACCTACTCAAATCATCAAATGCATAAATTGCGGAGGGCCACACACCGCTTTCAATATGGATTGCCCCATCTGGGTCTTGGAGAAGAAGGTGCAGCAGATACGGGTGCAGAGAAGGGGTGCTCTTTTCCAGAAGCCCGCAAACTCGCCACTACGAATGCACCTTCTAAATTTTGTGCTGCAGTAGTCAGGACTACAATCACACACGCACCAAGAACAGCAGATAAATCTACCCAAACGTACCTAACTTGGCCATCTTCTGCATCTCAACTCTCCAATAACAAACACACAAGCAGAGTCGCAAACTACTGAACCAGTGTCAGATGCTGAATCACCACAATCTTCAAAAACCCGTGGTGCTAGGCCTTTAACTCGCTCACCCCAGATACCAAGATCGAGTTCTGACCAATCTGAAAGCAGGAACAAGTTTGGCGAGAATACGCAAAAATGTAAAGCACCGAAACTTAACCGCCCCCCTCGCTACACGGAAAATCCGGTCACCATGTACAATAAATATGGCGCGCTGGATACCGAGGAGGGGATGGAGTCAGAAATTGAAACTGGAAAAGGATGATGGACATACTACAATGGAACATTGTAATAGGGAGGAGTTAAATATACTTTTATCTAATTTTAATCCCGTACTGGTCTTCTTACAGGAAACTTTCCTTAAACCTAGTAAAACAACTACTTTTAAAAACTGTTCTTTCTATAATCTTCCAGTTGAAGAATCTAATGGAAATAGTCATGGCGCTGTTGCTATATTAGTTAATAATGCAATTCTACACAGTCACATCCAACTTAACACTAGCCTGCAGGCCATTGCAGTCCGAGCCACATGCCACAAAACTATCTTCGTATGTTCCATCTATCTATTTTCATCATCCAAATTTAACAGCAGTGATTTTGATAATCTCATTACCCACCTATTTCCCCCCATTCTACTGCTGGGAGACTTCAGTCCCCACAGTAGCGTATGGGGTTGCTCCAAAACCGATATTCGTGGAAAGCTGGTCGAAGATATCCTGCTTAAACATAACCTCTCCCTGTTAAACGACGGTTCCTATACATACCTACATCCTGCTACCGGTTCCTTATCTGCAATAGATCTTAGCATTGCTACCCCATCGCTTTACCTGGATTTCTCTTGGCAGGTTATCATTGACCAGCATGGCAGTGACCACTTCCCTATCGGTATCTGCTCTTATGCTACTGCTCCCCCAGTTACAAATGGCACCTGGAAGCTATCCAAAGCCAACTGGACCACCTTTTCTTCGAAAGCTTCTACAGATCTGGGAAGAAATTATCCCAATGATTTGGAAGATCCAATCGAACATTTCACTGACATCCTTACCAATATAGCCAATAGTACTATCCCTAAAAGCAAACCGCGATCAAAAAAACGTGATCCCGTCTGGCTTAATGATGAATGCATGAACTCCATCTGTAGTAGAAGAAAAACTACTCGAAAAGTAAAAACATCCTTTACTCCTGCTAATATAGAAAATCTCCGCATCGTCCGTGCCAAAGCCAGGTGCACTGGAAGATCTACCAAACGCAAATGCTGGCAGTCCTTTGTATCTAAAATCAATAGTCGCACTTCTATAAAGAAAGTCTGGACTGTGGTACGCAAAATAACTGGATATCCTTCCACCAGTCCAATTCGGCATTTAAAAGTAGACTTTCTTGACATCGCAAATACTATATGGCCCAGACTTTCTCAAACAATTCATCATCTGAAAACTACAGCAGTAAATTCCAATCTTTCCATCACCAGGCAGAAAACCAACAGCTCAAATTTAAATCCAGCAACAATGAAAATTACAACAATCAATTTTCTTTGGATGAATTCACTGATGCTATATCTAAATCTCATGATACAGCTGTTGGCCCGGATGATGTCCACTACCAAATGCTTAAACACCTCTGTAATGATGCTCTTCTCACCCTACTCAACATTCTTAATAACATCTGGGCTTTGGAAAAATTCCCTGCAAGCTGGTGTACTTTTACAGTTATACTAGTTCCTGAACTCGGTAAAGATACATCTGACCCTTCTTACTATTGCCCAATTGCTCTCACAAGTTGCATTTGCAAGGTCATGGAGCGCATGATCAATAGCCATCTAGTTTGGTACTTAGAACAAAACAAGCTCATCTCTCTTATGCAATGTGGCTTCCGCAAACAACACAGCACTACCAATCATCTGGTACGACTAGAATTTTTTGTAAGTTTTTTTTTGTAATTTGTAAGTTTTTTTTTGTAATTTTTTGTAATTTTTTCGCTCAGCGACAACATGCTGTTGGAGTTTTTTTGACCTAGAGAAAGCTTATGAAAGTACATGGAAGTTTGGTATCATGAGAGATCTCCATAATGCTGGTCTGAGTGTGTCAGACTACCCCTCTTCATAGAAAGCTTTCTAAAAAATAGACAGTTTCATGTTCGACTAGGTTCGTGCTATTCAGACTTCTTTGATCAGGAAATGGGTGTACCTCAAGGCAGTATTGTTTCAGTCACTCTGTTCCGGTTAAAGATTAATTCAATAGTCAAGGCTATATCCCCTGGTGTCGAATGCTCTTTATATGTCAATGACTTTCTGATCTGCTACAGATCTAAGCTTATCCATATTATCGAGTGTCACCTCCAACAGTGTCTCAATAAACTTGCAGACAGCTGACACCAATGGATTCAAGTTCTCTCCCTCTAAAACCGTATGCATACACTTCTCTAAATTGTGCAAATTCCACCTGGAACTCACCCTTCTACTAAATGGTACCCCCATTCCTGTCGTAGCGGAAACTAAGTTCCTGGGCGTTATCGTTGACTGTAAACTATCTTTCATCCCACACATAAAACACTTAAAAGATAAATACACAAAAGCTCTAAACCTGCTGCGAGTCCTAGCGCATACTTCGTGGGGAGCAGACCAAAAAACACTGCTTCACTTGTATAGATCTCTCATATGATCCTAACTTGATTATGGCTGCATTGTTTATGGATCTGCTCGTGGCTCTTACCTGCGGATGCTTGACCCTATTCAAAACCATGCTCTTCGTTTGTGCTTGGGTGCTTACAGAACTTCTCCCGCATCCAGTTTATGCGTGGAAGTAAATGAGCCCTTTCTCTATTTTTGGCGGAATAAACTTTCACTCCAGTATTGCCTAAAATTAAGTTGTAACTGGAACAATCCTGCATATGCTACTGTTTTCAATTCTATATTTCACTCTGTATTTGAAAGTAAACTCACTCAATTACCCCCTTTTGCAATTTGTGTTTCATGTGATCTGCAAGCGGTTGGTTTCAAAAAGAGTGATGTTATTACATATTTTATACCAACCACTCTGCCTTGGCTTTTAACTAGTCCTGCTGTTAACTTCACTTTACACTGCTCGGACAAAAGCGACACTTTTCCGGAAATATTCAAACATCGTTTTTATGAACTCTGTCATGAGTTCAAGAATTACTATCGCATATTTACTGATGGCTCTAAAGAAGGTAACAGAGTTGCTGCTGCTGTGGTCCATCGAGACAATACTAAGTGTGTTCGATTACTTGATACAGCAAGCATCTTCAGAGCTGAGTCATATGCCCTTCTGCTTGCGATAGATGTGGTCCGACGCTCAAATGAAAAGAATTTTGTAATCTTTTCTGATTCCATGTCAAGTCTGCAATCTATCTGTGGCTTTAATCTTGACTCAGATCTTGTCCAAAAGTTTCTGAAGGACTACACTATCTTAGCAAAAAATGGCAAAAAACATTATTCTCTGTTGGATCCCAAGTCATGTGGGAATCCTCAGTAATGAAAAAGCTACAGATACAGCTGCAAAGTCGGCACTCTCCTTACCTGTCACTCGTATGAAGCGCTCTGCCACAGACATGTATCCGCGTACAAATAAACTGATATTTGACGAGTGGCAGGAAGTATGGAATTGCTGTGCTGGAAACAAACTACATGTTATTAGACTTACTGTAGGTGACTACAAACAGAAAACATGTTTATCGTGCCGTGATTCAGTATTGCTAAATAGATTGCATATTGGTCATACTCGTTTAACACATTCTTTCCTACTCTCAGGTGATGACTTACCTGAATGTGGTACTAGTCAGTGCCCACTAACAGTGAAGCACATTGTGGTCGAGTGTGTTGATCTTAAATACGTATGAAATAAACACTTTGTTGCTTCTTCCATTAAAGATTTATTTAATAATATTGTAGCATATAAAATCATTGATTTTATGACAGAAACTCGTTTTTATAAGCAAGTTTAATGTTTTCATATTAATGTTTGTTATTTGTTTTTTTTATTCTAGCTTAATAGCCTCGATCTTACATTCATAGGTTTTACCATCTTATAAGATATTTTCATATCCTATCCATCATATAAATCTTGAATGGCACTAAATAGCCTATTTGTGCTGAGGTGCCATTAAGAAACTACACACTCACTCACTCACTTGTTGGCAGCTGCACCAGGAGTGCTCACTGTGTCGCTGATGTGAGACTCTGCAAACGTGTCAGGTACTGTGACATCCCATGCCAGTGGTTTACCTCTTGCCCAGGGCAGGAGGCTGTTGCCATCGGGACATTTGTTATTTTCAAGCATTAGGCTGACTGGCTTCTTTAGAGCTTGGATCAGGGCCCGCTTGATGGCTCTCCATATGATGTCGTTTATGTTAGTCTTCCTAGCCGAATTTAAAAAAAAGAAATAAATCCGGCCGAACCAAAAATATAGCTCATATTCGGATTAGCCGGATTTTGTCGTGAATTTCATTTTCGGCTAAATTGCGGCTAGCGTTATAATTTTTGGCTGAAATTTAGCTAAAATTTGAATTTTCCAATATAACTACGTTTAAAATTCAGTTGCACTATGGCAAAAGAACTATATATTTAACCAATGAATGGGTACAACCATAGACAATAGAATATTAAATCTTTAGGCTGAAGACTCCTTGGAAATTCCGAATGCGAATTTGTGGAAATGTCCTCAATTTTTACGGGCTAAAAAATGGCGGACACTTTGAAAGACGGGCTGCTATTGGGCGGAGGAATACACCACTTCACAACTACATCGGTGTTCATGCGCGGAAGTTAACAAGTTTCTGCTTGCATACGTAATATTGTTGAAACACGTTTATTTTTGGCAACGTTTCACCTGCTTGAGCGAAAGAATATTTAACTGCTGCAAACGTATTACTGTCTAGTTGAAGTTAAAGTTTGCGATTGAATAGCGGTGGTTATCTCAGAGACTATAGTCCGCAGTGGACGCCATTTTTTTAGCCCGTTTCCTGTGGTGACATAATCAGCAAGCAGTACGGGGGCTGTGGGTACAACAGTCACATTTCACTGATTGTGCAAATAACAACTACTTATCCAGTAGGGTTTCAAACAAACTCAGCTAATGAGACAAAAGTATGTTCAGTTTATTCAGAATAGTAGTTTGTAATGGTCATGCACAAAACAAATACAATGAACTTCTTCTGCCGATCAATTAGACCGTTGTCCACTAAGCTGGCTGAGCTAAACATACATTCAACAGGCACTGAAGCAGCAGATGAAGATAAGTATAGCCGATGGAACATGGAATGGAAACTATTTAGTACTTCTTAAAACAAAAAGCAAACAAAAATTACCACTGTTACCTTTGTAGGTAACTTCTGTGCCATCGTTCATACCACACAGTCAGACACATCTAAACCATGGTTACCGCTGAGTGCTAACATTTCGCAAATAGACCCAAATTTCTCGCTTGTAATCCGTAAGCAAACTATACAGTTTTAGGCTTGGTAAAATGGTAAACTCAACCAAAGGTTAGCCAAAATTTTTGCAGCGGCTCGTCCAATTTTACACATTCGGTGGCGTTTACGGCGGCCGTAATTTTTCCAGCGGATTTTCGTCGGCGGGTAAAATTCGCCGGATCTGGATATTTGGCAGCTGCTAGGAAGTCTAGTTCATGTGACTGTGATGCTGTTGTCTTGCGGCACTCTTGCGACAAGAGTGCCCCGGCTACAAAGGCTGCAAGTGGTGCAGAATGCTGCCGCTCGTCTTGTCACAGGAGCCAGAAGATCAGAGCATATGACGCCTGTTTTACATGATCTTCACTAGCTGCTGGTTCGACAGCGGATCATGTTTAAGACAGCAGTTTTTGGTCTACAAGTGTCTGCATGACATGGCTCCACAGTACCTTCAGATGCATTGCAAGCCGACATCACCAGTCTTCCTGCTGAACTTCGTACACCAGACATCACGCTAGCAACGTTCAGAAACAGACTTAAGACATTCCTGTTCCATTTGTAACTGTTATCCAGCGCATTTGCAGCTTTTCCCGATCTTGCACCATATAAATGTACTTAATAATAATAATAATAAGACAATCCATGCAGCCCTCACGCGTCCACGGCCTTATCACATACACATGCCGTGTTGAAGGTCCTTTCTGATATCCTGCTCGCCATTGACGCCGGCGACTTGTCTGCTCTGGTGTTGCTGGATCTGTCTGCGGCCTTCGACACGGTGGACCATGACATTTTGCTCCAACGGCTGAAAACATCATTTGGTCTGTCTGGAATGGTGCTGGAGTGGTTTTGGTCATACTTGGTAGGCCGGCACCAGTATGTCCGGATCGGATCTTCAGCATCTACACTGATGCTGATTCTGTGTGGTGTACCACAGGGGTCAGTCCTTGGCCCCATTCTGTTTCTTTTGTACACCGCCGACCTTATACTGATAGTTCAGGATCACGGTCTTTGCCTACATCTCTACGCAGACGACACACAGGTGTACGGCTTCTGCCGACCGTCTGCGTCACCGGAGCTGCAGAACACCATCACTAACTGTGTTGATGACGTTGCGAGTTGGATGCGTTCCATCAGGCTCCAGTTGAATACAGCAAAGACCGAGATCCTGTGGTCTACTACCAGCCGACGTCTTCATCAGCTGCCGCAGTTACCATTCCGAGTGGGGACCGACGAAGTCGTGCCAGTTTCCGTCGTACATGACCTCGGGATATACATTGACTCTGATGTCTCCATGAGGTCACACGTCGCGAAGACCGTCTCTGCCTGTTTCGCCGTGCTGCGCCAGCTACGAAGCGTTCGCCGGTCTGTTCCTAGATCCGTACTCCAGTCGCTTGTAACGTCTCGTTTTGACGCGTCTGGACTATGGAAACGCCACCCTCTTCGGCATTCCGCAGTACCAGTTCGATCGATTCCAGTCGGTGATGAAAGCTGCTGCTCGGCTGGTGTTTTCTGCGTCGCGGTACAACCATATCACCCCACTCCTCCGACAACTGCACTGGCTGAAGGCGCCGGAGCGAGTCGAGTTCAAGCTTGCCGTCCTTGTTTACAAGTGTCGTCAGCGGACAGCACCATCGTACCTCTTCGAGGAACTATGCCAGCCGGCAGACTTTGAGGCTCGACGTTGTCTGCGGTCAGCCTCATCATCATCACTGGTTGTCTGCCGTACGCGATTGTCTACCGTCGGCGATCGTGCTTTTCCGGTCACCGCCGCACGCATTTGGAACGGTCTGCCGCCGCACGTCACACTGCACCCTCGCTGCCTGTTTTTCGCAGTCGTCTGAAGACGCATCTTTTCAGACGCTGCTTTCCGTGACTCCATCTTCTGTTTTTTGTCGTGCCTGTAAAGTGACTCGTCATAATCGGACACGTTAATCGTTCATTTTACTTACTTTACTTACAAGTGTGTGGCTCACTGGCCTTGCAGCCAAGTCTGTGGGCCACTGCTTTCCTGATGGCCTCATCCGAGAGTCTCAGACCAACAGCCAATCACCGCTGTGTGGGGAAGTCGCCACAAGGAGTTTGGCTCTATCCACGTCACTCACAGGGAGCTCTGGAGAAGATCAGGGCTTGGTGATTGGTTGCAAACTGCTTGTCCCATGCCTTCTGGATGTGCTGCACTTCCACTGCCGGTGTGGGCGAGTTGGCCAGTCCTATCCACAGTGCTTCAGTGGCTTCAGCAGATTGGTCCGATAGTGCTGAAATGCTGTCTGGAAAGATGGATTGTTGGAGCTGCAGTGTAGATGCAGCTGATGCCAAAAAGGCAGAAGGTGCCAGCATTTGCGTACTCTGTATTCCGAGTCCACCGTCTCCGACAGGCAATGAAGCTTGAAGCCACTGGTCGTCGCTGAGACTTACATTCAGTACTGTGGTAAGAGCTGCCGCTAACGTGTCGTTAAACTTTCTCAGCAATGGATTGTCGGCACATTCTGACGTCCTCAGCAGGTACAGCAACTTAGGTGTAGCCAGACTGTTTTTGAGGATGACTAAAGCGTCATGGGCGTGAAGAAACTTAAAGCATTTTGTTGCCCTGTTAAGGTCATCTATCTCGTTTTGTTCAGCACTGTTCTGTGCATTGTCTTTGATGACAGGTGCTCCAAGGATGGTCATCTCCCTCTTGTTCACCTGCAACCTTGAAGTGTATTGACTAAGCTGGCTGCTTTGACATTGATTCTTAAAGGACCTGCCAAGGATGCTACCTTAACACAGAAAATTGACCAATTGAAAAAGGCTTTGGAACGTCTGTCACTGATTCATTCACATGACGCACTTGTCCTACTAAAGAATAGCCTCAGCATGCCAAAGTTACTGTATCTCTTGAGAACAGCAGACTGTTTTGATAATCCGCTCCTGACCACGTTTGACAACAGCCTCAGGTCTGGCCTGTCCAGTATCCTGAATGTGGATCTTAGTGACATTCAGTGGCTTCAGGCGAGTCTGCCAGTCAGACATGGAGGACTTGGAATAAGGAGTACA
>Ga0209149_1002280_pt1 | contig 10626 bp, 9 predicted proteins | sample WorMetTyACAVOLI2_FD_187423 | JGI IMG/M metagenome (GOLD analysis project Ga0209149, IMG submission 187423) | Marine gutless worms symbiont microbial communities from Max Planck institute for Marine Microbiology, Germany - Olavius algarvensis... ...
TCTGGTCCACAGTAACGTTTCGGTGCTGTCTCAAAACGATTCCACATATTATCATTGTGTCTTCACGACATGAAAGTGACATCCCTTCGCTACCTGGACGCCAAGTTTCATCATCCTAGTCTGGGGGCATCACCCCCCGTTGCGCCGTACCGTATTTGCCTGCCCGCAGAACTGTTACAACTCTTGCATAAGTTGCAGCAGAAGCGCATTACGTTATGACTCTATTAATAGCAACCTCATGAATTATTCGCGAACCAGCGGACGGTTGGCTATTCCCAGCACTAGCTGGGCTTCTTGTTAAAACTTAATTTAAGTTTTTTGGTTTATTTGGTGAAGCTGTGTCACTTAGTAATTTTATTATTTGTGTTAGGTCATGCCAATCCATTTGACAACATTTTAACCAGTCTTAAAGTCGGAAAAGAAGATCTGAAATACTATGACTTAACAAAATTGGAAGACAGTCGCTATGGTATTTGTTATTTAATTCTTTAATATAAATATAATAGTGAAGGTTGGCATTGCACTAAGATTATTACAGAATTTTTTTATTTAGATGAAGTTTAGTACTGCAATTAATGTATCTAGATTCTGGTTGTTTAATAAGGTACTTGTTTAAGCAGTTGTTTTTTATTATTGACTTCATTGTCAATTAATGTGTCTGGTGATAGATAAAAATTTACTATAGTACTAGTATAAAAGTTAATATTGTTGTCAATGTTGAACATTTTTGCCGTGTGATGCTGTGCGAGCACGGCTTATGCTGTCATTTGGTGTGTGTGTCTGTCTGTCTGTGTGTGTCTGTCACATTCTTACATTCTGTTGAAATGCAGAAACCATCGGGTAGCCACACCATTTTAGTTTAGTTTTTTTTATACCATACAGCATAGCAATATTCTGACGGGAACCCCCCTAATGGGGACGTCGAATGCAGGTGGGGTAGGCAGAAATTGCAATTGTGAGGCAATATCTGACCTTACTGCGTGCTGTGAACCATGCCAGCAGCAAGTGCAATACAGTCTCGGGGCCTGCTCCTCACTTTTGACATTCCGAAGGGAGAACAAGTCTCACCTTTTTTATCAGTCATACGGCTGACGTGGTGCCGTCTACTCCAATGGTCAGCTGACGTCTGCATTGAGCTGTGCAACAGTTTTAATCTAGATTTTTGTAAAGTGCCCCCGCAACTATGTGATGGCAGCACTCTAATGCATGAAATTTGTAGTAGTAGTAGTAGTAGTAGTAGTAGTAGTAGTTCGCTGTGACAGACCACAATGAGTCTATGACACTAGTCGCTGGTGAGCAGCCGAGTTTGTTAATGGTGGGAAACAACAACGAAGCGTATGACAAGTAGTCTCAACGTTACGCCGAAGACATCTGAAGCTTAAGTAACAATAATAAAAGACTCTGCAGGAGTTATTATTTTGTTGAGGCTAAATACTGACAGACACAAAGCATCGCGCGGCCTCTCTGCAACAGCAGAGCTACTTGTAATGCTTATTAATAAGCAAAATACCAAAATATCGTACTGGTGTTTCAGGTAACCTGCCATATTCCATTCGTATTTTATTGGAGTCAGCCGTCCGAAACTGCGACGAGTTTCATGTCCATCGGAAAGACGTTGAAAACATTTTGGATTGGTCACATACGCGAGACAAGTCGGTCGAAATACCATTCAAACCTGCACGAGTCATACTGCAGGATTTTACGTGAGTTGCTGTGCTATTTTTGTCTGCCCACGGCTACAGCCGGCAGCAGTGTCTTGTTTTTGGAGGTGACAGATGTCGGTCTGTACATCTGTGGTTCTGTCTGTCTGCCATAATTGTTTTTGGCTGGTACTCTGCCACAGATAGCGCAATTTAATTTAGGTAAAGACAAACAAAAGTGTTCCTTGTCAGTCCCTCTATCATCCGCTAGATATTGGTCAAGGTCAACTGAAAGGTTAAACTTAAAGTGGCAGAAATCCGAAATAGTTTATTGCTTTTAACTCCGTTGCATTTTATAGTCCATTTAAGATCAAAATGTGCCTCGTTGGCCACTCTGTTGCCTTGCTACATTTTAGTCAAGGTTAAAGGTCAAGGTCAAAGATGCGAAAATTCCGATATTGGTATCCAAGGCAACACACAAGTATTTGGAATCGGCACACGCTTAAGGTCATCGTAATGATGATAATGAAAATTAATGATGCTGAATTTATTGGTAATGTCAAAAGTGGAATTGGTATTGAGTGTTGGCTATAGGCTGACCAGTGCTTCAAATGTGGAAGTGGTTCTGAGACCTATAATGTTGATAACGATAAACTGATAATGTTGTGATCAGTGAAGTAGTTGAACTAGAGGTTCTGAGACCTATATATTGATGGTCGGAGAAGGGCATCTAACCATAATTGCTCTAGTTCTGCAAACTCATTCGAGCTATGTGTTACAACTTACCAGATGTTTCTCGCAAAGTTAACTAGCTGTTAGTGGGGATGCTGAAATGCTACATTTTCTGACATATTTCAGCAGTTTTACTAATCAAAGAGAGTGAAAATAACAGAAAAATTCTATATCGTTTCAAACCCAGCACACTTAGAATGTATTTATCTGTCCGTGCATCCATCTGTGCGATGTCTAAGGCTCCGTCACTTGTCGATGAAACTTGACATGTACGTCTCTTTAATGTAATGGGTCAGTTTGTTTATGTTTAATTAGTTTGTGTAATTTTATGTACGGTACCATGTATATTTTGGATTTGATTGTTAAGTACTAGTGTATTCGATTGCCTGGATAGACTCTTTAAAATGACCTATTACGTGTCGAGTGCGATGTTATACCATTCTCAGTCACTCAGTGTTCATCCATGTAATGTGCTGACACTACTAGAATGCATATATCATCTGAGCTCATGACACATTTTTTTGCATTCTGAAAGTAAAACTTTCATCTTGTGCATTTGTGTTCTGTTTTCTGTGTATCAGTGGCGTGCCGGCCGTCGTGGACTTTGCAGCGATGAGAGATGCTGTTAGTCGACTCGGTGGCGACCCAGAGAAAATCAACCCGGTCTGTCCTGCTGATCTCATTATAGACCACTCAGTGCAGGCTGACCTCACACGCAGGTAAATTCACAATATTGCCATGTCTGTATAAAGGTAAAGGTAAAGGAGCGTATAGTTCTTAGTGAAATTCACCTCAGAACTACGGGATGCCACTTGTCAGTGGGATCACACAGTGTTATCTGCCACCCGACAGAGGTGACCGCCCCACCTTCACCCCAACTGGGCAGGTTGGTACTCAATTTATCGACCCCGTAAGGATGAAAGGCTGAGTTGGCCTACTAGTTGGCTGGTTACATACAGAGATGGTTTACCCGTCCACAGACGGTCACCCATCCTGGTACTAACCGGATCTGGGGTAGCACAACTACGTTGATCGAGGCCAATGCATTACCACTAAGCCAAACTGCCAACTAGATGTAATAGATAGCCACAGATGTAATAAACATTCCAGCAAAAAAAATTTTTTTAAACTTGTATAAACGCATTTGTTATGACATCTGTAGGAAAAGTTTGTAAATGTGGGATAATGACATAGAATTAGTACTGAATGGTCTTATCAGTGACTCGTATTATGTAACATTTATTAATACCGCGAGTGCCGTCACAATGCCATGGCATCACATCATTGACCGACGGTCCTGACCTCTGACTAAAATATCACTATTGGATTTTTCAGCATAATTAATAATTTCAATTTCAGTAGAAGTCTTGAGCCATGAACTGTGTTGTGTAATTTTTATGTCTTTATGAATGTGCAGATTTTTATTAAAAATTGTTAAGCTTACATCAGGCCACGGATATATTTAGAGGTCTGCCTGAAGCATCATTTTCGACCACCTTGTGTCAAGTAGCTTTTCCGGTTCCTGATTGGTTTTTTGTTGTTTTAATGTAGCGTTTCAGCTGTCGAGAAGAACCAGGAATTGGAATTTGAGAGAAATAAGGAACGATTTCTATTCTTGAAGGTAATTACTGCCGGTGTATCTGCATTACATTCACTTCCTTCATTAACATATTAAGTAAGTAACTAGCAAGGTGATTTATGTGTCCTAAATTATGTGCAATACATAAACAGGATGTCGAGGGTAGGACACTGAACAGGTGGGGCTTGAGGCAACATTTGAAGTGTTGTGGTTCAGTGATGAAGAACATGCTGTAGCAGACTGTTCCGAAGCTGGGCTGCGGCAACAGGACAAGTCGTGGCTAAAGTTTACCTTCAGAAACTGCAGTCTTTGCAGAACATGGCTGCTCATATGGTGTCTGAAATGCGCTGAAGTGAGCACATCACCCCAGTTCTAGAAGATCTACACTGGCTACCTGTCAGTCAGCGAGTAGTTTTCAAGGATGGCCTTGATGGTCTGGAAATGTGTTCATCGTGTAGCTCCAGCCGATTTCGGTGACCTTTGCATACCTGCTACTGCCATCTCAGGTTATCAACATCTGCGATCTGCAGCGACTGGCACTCTACTGGTTCCACGTACCCAGACTGCAACTGGACAATGAAGTTTCACAGTCAACGGACCAACCACATGGAACCGTCTGCCACCAGCACTATGGTCACCGGACGTGTCAGAGAGCGCCTTCAAACGGGCACTGAAGACACACCTGTTCTCGACCACATGGTGCCATTGAGACATCTTCGTGACTTTGGCGCCACATATAAATATCCGGACTTACTCACTTACTTACTTATCGCCTCAGCACTGGGTGGTCTGCTTTTATGCAGCTACCCACTCTGAAGGTAAGGTAAGCAGGGAAGATCTTTGCAGTTTGAGAAAACTGAAATGTGTTGTTGTGTGTTGTTAGTGGGGTGCCAAGGCTTTGAGAAACATGCTAATAGTTCCTCCGGGCTCAGGCATAGTGCACCAAGTGAATCTGGAGTACTTGGCGAGAGCTGTGTTCAGTGTGGATGGACTACTGTATCCTGACAGCCTCGTCGGCACCGATTCACATACCACAATGATCAACGGACTTGGCGTTGTCGGCTGGGGTATGTTACCTCCCACAGTTGGACTGCATTTATGATTAACTGATCTCTTGGTCATTAAATTATAATTTTGCTGCATGATGCTATGCATAAGCGCGGCCTATGCCGTCATGCAGTGTCTGTCTGTCACGTTCGTACATTCTGTCAGAACGAATAAAGATGTATTCACAATTTTTTCACCAGCGGGTAGCCACACCATTCTAGTTTTTCCGTACCAAACGGGATGGTGATATTCCGACGGGAACCCCCCTAACGGGGGCGTCGAATGCAGGTGAGGTAGGTAGAAATCGCGTTCTGAGCCTATATCTGGCATCACTGCCTGCTGTTAAGGCTGCAACAGACCAGGTGTTGTCAACACAGTCGCTGGTGGACCATGGCCACCGTCTCGCAAGTTATGACACATCGCTGGTAGTAAGCGGCGGTGTTCATTGCGGGAGAAGACGACGAAATGTTTATGACAAGAAGCCTCAACGTTACGCCAAAGACAACATAACAGCGCATTTAACTGCATGCAATGATAAATCTGTAGCCTACGTAACTAACAATAAAAGACTACTTGACGTTTTGTACTGTTAAAGCTAACTACTGACAGACACGAAACATTACGTGGCCTCTTTGCAACAGCAGAGCTACTTGTTACTGATTATAATTTTGTGAAGCTATTATGATTATATTATTATGATATATCGTAACTTTATTGATTAGATTTTTGCCAAATTACTACGAATGCTTACAGTTTTGTTTAAGTGGGTTACTTTTTAGTCATCTCAGCATCTCTCCAGAGATGACTTATAAGACTGGTCGAATATCCGTCCATGCATCTGTCCGTCCATGCGATGTCAACATTTTCAGAATCCTAAATCTTTGAGACCGCTGACGCGACGTCGATAAAACTTGGCATGCCTGTTATGTGGCTCTAGATAAACAGGTTTACGTCTGACGGATTTCATTCAGCAGGCAATTGGACAGTTTCGGAAACGAATGGCTTCGGTTATTGCAGCAAAGGGGTGAACATATTGAACGGCATTTTGATTAAAGTTTTAGCTACTGTAGATGTTATAGAAATTTTTAGTATGTGTGGTATACACGTTGTAGGCAGTGACATGAAACTGTCCACTTTTTTATGCACCACCCTGTACATTGTGTCATATTCTGTACGTTGTGCGTGTCCAGGTGTGGGTGGCATTGAGGCTGAGGCAGTGATGTTAGGTCAATCTGTGAGTATGGTGTTGCCGCACGTCGTTGGATATCGACTGACTGGACGGCTCGGCAAACTGACCACGTCGACTGACGTTGTTCTCACCATTACTAAGGTTCCATCTATTGTATAATTCTAGTGTTGTTTGTGGTGAATGTTTCACTCCATTGCATGGGTGTTTATAAGAACTGCCAAAAAAATTGAAAACTACTGAAAACTTACGAAAAACTACCTAAAACAGAAGTTATTCATCAGCACGTTTCCGTTACTCGCAAGAGAAAATTTGCAAACGGGCAGTAATCCGTACTCCTGACCTTAATCAACCAATGACGTGGGGATTTTTTGAAAACTGGCACTAACCCATACTCTTGACCATACTCTTGACCCTATCCGACCTGCGAGGCAGCATGCTTGACCCTAACTGTTATCTGGATCCATATCTTAATTTTTAATTAATACAAAAATATATAAATAGTTTTCTCGCTGCACGTTGACAATGAGCACTACAACTAAAATCCAAGTTCTGATATTTGCTGTTTCAGATGTGTGGTTTTGCTGTTAACAAATGTGTAAACTGCATTTTTTACATTAATACAGTGAAGGAGATGAGCTCCTATGCAATGGACCTTGCTGTCAGTGTCTATGCAGATTCTTTTTCTACTACCACCGTTGGTGGTGGTTAAAATTAATGGCACATAAGTGTCGTCAGAGGCTGAGCCTGTGATCAAGTCAAGGACGACGTTGCGTAGCTGAAGACCTGTGCATGCCAGACATGTCCACGCTCCAACCAATGCTGAGTCGGCTGTGGTCAAATCAAATCAAATCAAAAAGTGAATTTATATAGCGCGTCTTCAATAAAAAATTCTCAGACGTGCCACCTACACATAAGCATGCTCAAACAACCATGTCTTAAGTCCACGCTTGAACTGTTCCCGGGAAATGTCACTGCTTAGTAGGTTTTGTGGGAGTGAGTTCCAGACAGTAGGCCCTGAAACGCGAAAGCTACGAGAACCGTAGCGCTGTGTCTGTACACGTGGGACAATCAGATCACCGTGGTCAGCTGAACGTAAGCGTGAACGTCCAGCAACCGAGTGGACCGGAACACAGATGTCACTGAAGTATGCCGGAAATCGGCCACGAGCGCAGTCGAAGACTGTCAGCCCAGTTTTGAACGTTATGCGCTGTGGTGATAAGAGCATGTGCCGACCTGGTCTGGAAGTATCCGTGGGCTCGCCATTGCCTGCTGGTAGGCTGTGGGCTGGCATGGTGTGCTCTTGTGCGCAATCATCGGCCCGAGCTGTAAGGTCTCCCAGTCAGTCTGTGGCGGGCATACAGAGTAGGCTACATTGTGTTGTCTGAGATAGAACGGGCGCAGTTACGGAGCTTCTATAACAAGCTCCATCAAGCCACTCACACCCTTGCACAGGCCCATACTACCTTCACAAAACATTTACACACCATGTTGTTGTAATGTAAAAACTTCTTCTGTACACAACTGAAGTATGTTACCCAATGACAACGTTTCGATGTCAGTCGGACATCTCGATCACGTCTTGATTGTTTACAGCTCAGTGGAGCACATGACCTGGAAATCACCTACTCCCACGTGTGGCTGAGTTGGTAGGATCCTGCATCCAGATTCATGCACATCGGTGTCTTCCTGATCCAAAATGCCTTTTTTATCCATCTGGTCTGTCGCTGTGCCTATCTGTCAACCACTTTTGCCTTGTCCCAGTCGACGACATGGTTCTCTTCCATGGCATGGTCTGTGATGGCTGACCTGGAGGCTCAAAACGTTGTCATTAGGTAACATACTTCAGTTGCGTAGAGTAAGAAGTTTTTACATTACTGCTTATATTAACTGAATGATACAAGCAGTAATGATTTAACACACCCTGTAGTTGTAGTCCTAGCTGTAATTGTGTAGCTCTAGTGGCGTATGTGTGTTGATCTAGATATTGTAAATAAAGCATGTGTACATAAATATTATGACTTCAGCATCTACGCGGTATCGGTGTCGTCGGCAAGTTTGTGGAGTTCTTTGGCGACGGCGTATCACAGCTGTCGATCGCCGACAGAGCGACAATTGCAAACATGTGTCCAGAATACGGAGCGACGGTCGGATATTTTCCTATTGATGAACTCAGTCTCAGTTACCTGCGACAGTCAGGTATGTTACTGTAACGACTATCTGGTTGTTGTATTTACCACATGGTGTCCACTTTTTCTTGAAAACCTCGAAAAGCCGGGGAATTCTAAATGGGCAGAATAAATGTCAGGGAAAACGCAAAAAGTCCGGGAATTTTTCTGTCTGGAAAATTTATGTAGTTGGAGAAAATTTGTCACAACACAACCTTTATAATGTGCTTGTAATAGGACACTTTGATATCATAACATAAACTTAGCTTCTATCTGAACGTTTATTGCATATCTGATGGTGACCATTTTGCTTATGGACAACGGGTTACCTCCATGACACAAACAATTTTAATGCCATGTATTGAAAAAAATATACAATTAAAATCTGTGTTAACAAATTTTGTGCATCTGTTCAATTTCATTTATGTGGAAGAGTGCGGAAATTTTTTCTGTGTGAAAAGTGGTTACACTGTTATCAGTTGCACTATTCTGCTTTGATTATTTATTATTATTATTTTTAGTACATTGGGTCATTTCACTTTGTGGATCAGTCTTTTGCTCATACTTTCACTGAGTCCTAAATTTGGACTGAGACCAAAGATCCGCCAAAATTGAAGTCATTTTGTTGTTTGGACTCAGAGATTCGCTGTGCGCGATTTGCTGACACCAAACTTCGGACTGAGCGATTGCTGAATCCAAAGCTAATTTAACTCACCCGTTAATTATGCATGCTTAACATAGGTTTCTCAGTTAGAGATTAAGTTTTGATGATGAAAATCACTTCACTTTTTTACTAATTCATAAATAAACCAAGAAATGCGGAGATATCAGCGATGACGTCAGCGACGACATTATGGAGTGAGCAGTGATGTACGCCGCGGTGATTGGTTAATCCGAACTCGGGACTGAGACCAATGTTGAGCTGTGTGCTCTCAGTCTTTGGTCTCAGTGAAAAACTGATCCAAAAAGTGAAATGATCCATTGTGTCCTCAAAAGAAAACAATGCCTGAGAATTTTTACATAATTTTAGCTAGGACTGTCTCGATAATTAATTTGACGATTGTCTCTTCTGTCAATGCTTTATTATTTGTAATATTCTCCGCATGTTTAGGTCGAGATGAGGACAGAGTGGAGATTATTGAAGCGTACTTGAAGGCGATCCGACTATATCGAGACTTCAGAGATGCAAGTCAAGATCCCGAATACTCAGAGGTCATCACTCTGAGCTGATTGACTTCCGATTTCGTAACTTTGATGGTATATTTGATGAAATTTTTCATGTGAAGATGCTGCAAGTCCTCACTGATATGACATAGTTGTTTCAGTGATGGGAATGCATTGTCAGTTGATCAGTCAGTCAAGTGTATTTCAGGCCGGTAGCAAAAAATAGATAAAAGCAAAAGAAAGGTGACATCGATAAAGAGACGGAGAATTAGAGACACTGTGATGGGAATGGCAGCCACGTGATGAATTAAGTTATATTTCGGGTAACAGATAGGTAAATAAAGAAACATGCTGTTGATAAACAGACAGAGAGTTGGGGATACTAGACTGATTACAGCAGTGTGCTATATAGCAATAATAGACTCTCTGTAGTCAGGCAAACGGGCGTTCCCAGTTGCTGGCGCCAACATGTGGAACGACCTTCCGTTCCACATCACATCTACACAGTCACTCGCGGTCTTTATACAGCATCTCAAGACTTTCCGCTTCTCCCGTTCCTACCTGGACATCCTGATATGACATACTTATTATTATTGTTCATTATCATTGTTTTTTCTCTTTTTCTGGCATTTCCCGTGGACCTTGCAATAATTGACATTATCTAGGCCACGTTAAACATGTCAATGATGATCATGATGAATAAGAGGTACGTGGATTTATATAGTGCCCTAGATGACAAGTATCTTGTCCTCAAGGTGCTTAGACATGGATCACACAGTTTAACCTGCAAACAACACCATGCCTGCCTTTAGACTTCGTTCGCGTTCACCAGATGGCGCCGCCACGAACTGCGGTGACAATCTAGTTGCAGCTTACTACTCATTTATCGACTCCGAAAGGATGAATGGCTGAGTTGGCCTACTTGGCTGACCTATAGCAGATGGTTTACCCACCCACTGCTCCACCTAAGTCATGCTCTCTTGACCCAATACCCACAAATCTGCTACGTGACTGCATTGATGCCATACTGCCATATCTAACGGCAATGGTCAATGCATCACTATGCCAAGGGTGTTTGCCGGTATCCCAGAAGAAGGCAGTTGTGACACC
>Ga0209149_1002281_pt1 | contig 10622 bp, 7 predicted proteins | sample WorMetTyACAVOLI2_FD_187423 | JGI IMG/M metagenome (GOLD analysis project Ga0209149, IMG submission 187423) | Marine gutless worms symbiont microbial communities from Max Planck institute for Marine Microbiology, Germany - Olavius algarvensis... ...
CCTGGATCGCGGGCCAGGATCGTTCGATGTGGAGGACGCTACGACCCTCAGCTGATCAAGCGCAGCAGTGAGTGAGTGAGTGATATGACAAAAGTGCCATACTGTATGGCACTTTTGTTAGTAACGGTTTGCATCGCAAAACAATCGTCGCTATTCCAGTAGGTGAATACGGTGCGTCCGGTGCAGTATTTCGTCACACCGGTGAAATTTTGTTAAAACTCTATGTTGTTTATATGGATAATGACACTTGTTGATAAAGGAAGTAATTGTTGGTAATGTTATTTTATTAGTCGCCCGTAATGAGTTTGTAGCCTCTTATTGTGTGCATGATGAAGAAATTGGAGGCGAAGACGGGTATTTTTGTCCGTAGTTTGGCTACAAGGCAGTCGAGCACACAGTCTCAGTCGTCAAATGGAATAATAATCCATTTGTACGATGACGTAAACTCCTCAAACAGCGAACATATTCAAGAGTTTGGGAAAACGTTTGATGCCGAACAGCTGTGCTACAGGGTGGTTGAGAAGTTGGAGATAACACCGCTGGTCGCTCCACTCTTCGCGCTGGCTCATCCCTCGCTCGAGTTATGGTGCCCCCCAAATGAGAAGATCCTGTGCTCTGAAGACTGCGCTCGAGAGTTTGTTCTGCGTGTCAGGTTCATCCCGCCCGCAGTTATAATGGACAAACTGCCACAGATCGATAGCAAAATGTTTAACTATCTCTTCCAGCAGATACGCAATGATTTCATCAACGATCGCATCACCTATGGTGATAAGTCAATGGGACAAGAGCATCTGCTCGGTCTTGGAGTTATTGACATGGTCCGATATGGCAAGCAGCATGAGATAAATTTGGCTGAGCTACTGAAACTTGAGCCCAAGCATTTCATTCCTTCCAGTGCCAAGAATAGGTTCAGTAATTTTGTGGACAAGACAAGACTGCACTGGAATTTTAAGCCACATCTGGAGCAGCATTATAAAGAGTATGAAAAGAACACTTTTGTTAATACACAACTGACGTACATTAAAGGTATTGCAGGGTATGCGGAACATTATGGAATGGAGGTCTTCAGAATAGCACGCAATGGCAGCAGGAGTGAAGAAATAGTAGCTCAGGTCAAACCATATGACAACAAATTTCCCGGATTAAACATCTACCAGGGCAAGGTAGTACAGACTGTTTTGCATTTTTTATACGTTACACAGCATTTTTGTTGGAAAGAGTACCATATCGGAATACTGGAAATGGTACAACTGACCATCCGTGCATGCATGAGCTGAATACTTCACTGAATAAATGCAATAGTTTTCTTGTCATGCTCAGCTATGCTAGAATGTGACTTAATGATAGGTTCTATGTCTATTTGTGCGTCCGTCTGACCGTCTGTCACACACTGGTATTAACTCAAAACTAAAGTGCAGTGCACATGATGCACGTTTGTAGTGCCAGAAGCTATCTTCTGGTTTGGTGCCCTCCCTCATACAGGAGGGTCTAGTAATGATTGTTTTACGTTGTCTGTCTGTTTGTCTGTCTATTTGTCTGTGTGTCCTGCCCCTCACCCATGAACAGACAGCTGCAGAAACTTCAGATTTGGTGTCTGTGAACGAATGGTTGTATGGGGTGACTACCGTTTCCGCTCCAATAGTACAACCTCTCTAATAATTCAGACATGATTCTTTGGCTGAAATGGAATTATTTTTCGTTTTCAATAATTCAGACAGCAATTTCTAATAATTCAGAGACAGAAATTGTCAACATCCCGTCCCCCCAAAGTCCCCACAGTGATGACGCATAGTCGCCGAGTCAAGTGCTTGGACGTGCGTCAGGTGAGCTGGTCTGACTGAGGCATATCAGTGACAAGCAAACGATTGACGGACCGACGGCGGCGCGCGGTAATTATGACATTGTAAAAGACAGCGCCAGCGACAGACCACCCATAAATGAGTTCAAAGGCATTTGCCACGGTCTTTTGCAGTCAGCCATGGTCGGGCTCAGCACTAGTGTGAGATAAACCGCGGCAACCCGAGTATAGACATAACAACTGTAACAACTGCAGTGAACCAGTCTGGCATTCTGCTTTGATGGAAATCTGAAGCGGTAAGCACACAACGTTGCTAAGCCAACCAGGAGGCCGTGCGAGACAGCGGGAGTGCAGTTGCTTTGATGTGCGAACTGTGTGGGGGACACAGGGACAGTGAAGTGATCAGCCAGCGTGATAGCATTGCATCGTCAACGTCAATCACTGTGACTGCTGCGCTGTGTGTTGCGAAGACGAAGACGTCACGCCAGTGTTAACTAATAATTCTGACACCGACTGAAGGTGATTTTCGTAATTATTTTTGCCCCTTCTAAATATTTCAGACAGCTACAAACATAATTGTTAAAATCCGTTCTAATTAATAGTGAAAATATGGTAGAACCACCGCAATGGCCCGTATTGTCTAAGAATGAGCGAGTAGTTTCTTAACGGCACATCAGCATAAAAAAGGCTATTTAGTGCCATTCGTGGTTTGGTTTATACAATTGATCAGATCGAGCTTAGACAACGAAGACGAGAAGTCCCCAGAGTGGAACATATAATCAGAACATATAACCATGCATCAGCACTTGGAAAAGTGTTTATTGAAGCCAAAAGAGCACGCTTTTGTCTAATAGCAAGTAGTTCGTAGTGCAACGGCACACAGATAGTGATAGAGATACTATTAAACAGTAAGTCTTCTGTTGCACACCAATATCCAGAAACAAATCAGTATAGGCCTAATATTTGACTTTTAAAAGAAACAGCTAGCAACAATGGCTCACAGGTGTACCACAACACTATACAACACAACACTGGTACACTATGTGTACCACAATGGCATCAATCAGCCAGCTGTATAGGTATATGTATAGGCAACTACATGGCACTAATGACTGAAGGGCAATTAAGGTATAGAGTGATACCTATGCCGTGGTTTTCCATTTGCTGATGTTTATATATTCTGATTATATATAAACTGACACACTTATCTTGTTCTGCATTCTGGGATGATACCTGCAGATTTCTTTGCATCTTCATTGTCTAAGATTTAGACAGTGTGGGCCGCTGATTCAACAACGGAAACTTCAAATTATGTGTACACTTTCCATCACGATGACACACTTATCTTGTGGTGCCATTTCTAGGTCAAGACGTCAAAAGTCTCGGTTGTTAGGCCTCACAAAGCTCCAACAGAAATGTGTAACTGAAGTGAATGGGAATACAATACAGTTTCCACAGTTGGTGGCAATGTTGCCAAGTGTCAGGAACTGTGTTGTTAAATGTTGAACATCACCGGCACAAAGTTAACATGTTATATACATGTCAACTGTCTGTACTGACTGACGTGGCTGAAAGGCATTTGCTGTGTCTGCTGGCAAGTTGACAAGCTGTGAGTGACAGGCGTTTGTGTGATTGCTGGTGATTAGGAACATTTTCACTCTACAATTGCCGATCTGGTGGACATAAGTATTTCAGATGAACCGCCCGGACTTGTGCACATCAATCGACACACAGGAATACCAAAGGTATGACATTATGACTTGGTGCTGTGCTGTTTTAGCTTTAGAATTTATTTTGTAAACTTTTATTTTGCTGTTCCTGTGATAGTTTCTTTCTTGTTTAATTTGGTATTCTTTTTACGTAAATTATTTTTATTACTATTTTATTTTATATTATTGTATATATATATATATATATATATATATATATATATTTTATTTTTTATTATTATTATATTATTTTTATTATTATTATATTATATATTATATTTCATTACTACACTGTGTTCCAAAAAACATGTGACCACGTTTTTGATGATAAGTTGAAGTAGAACTGTCCGTTTATAAAGATTTTTAGCACACTTATTACTAAGAGTATACGCCATTGACAGGTGTTTTTATTTTCCCACCTTACCTATTTAGTGCAGCTACTTTACCTTGGGAAATTGTCAAGACCTAAATATCAGCAAAAATTAAAAATTAAACAAAATCATGAAAATTTTACAAGAAGATGTGATTCTGATTAAAAATCTCTATCTGTCAAAGCAGTATAGTGCACGAAGGCTGTTGAGTGAATTGCCCAACAAGGGTTGGAAGCTCGGAAGCATCGACAGTCTGCTGAACAGAAGCCACAAGATGGGTACAATTGTCCCACAACCAGGCAGCGGTAGACCGCGTTTGTCGCATAGCAGTGACGGACCCGACCATGTGCTCAATCAGGAGGACAAGCCAATAAGGCATCTCTAACCTTCTTAGATTTCACATGAAACTGCCATTCTCTGTTCAAGTGTACACAGAAAAATAATTCACCGTGATCTCCAGCTCACATGCTTCAAATGATGTCGTGGTATAATAATTAAGCAAAATAATATGGTGACAATTTTGCAGTTAATATCCTATTATTGTAGCATTGAGAAAATCAGCAATTTAAGGCTAAATTCATGATATTTAGGTCTCGACAGTTTCCCAAGGTAAAGTAGCTGCACGAAATAGGTGAGGTGGGAAACTAGTAATACCTGTCGATGGCCTATACTCTTGGTAATAAGTGTGCCAAAAATCTTTGTAAACCGACAGTTCTACTTCAACTTATCATCAAAAATGTGGTCACATGTTTTTTTGGAACACAGTGTATATTACCAGTAACGTCATCCGCTTACTTCTAATGAGCCAAAACTCACACTTGTCTAGGTTTAATTTCATCTTTTATTTCAGTTCATTTCTGAATGCAGCCATAAAAGTATTGTTACAAGAAATTTAGCTGTCGCAAACAGGCATCATATAAAAGATACGATACCGGTACCACACTACCATCATCAGTTCATTATTATTTTTATGCTTGTGTCCTACATGAATCAACGTATTAGTTGCAGTTTTATGCCAGCTTTTAGTCCATTGGTTGATCTTTGAAGGCTGTTCATGGTCAACAATTCTGGTGCTAATCAAAGGATGTGTGAGATGTGATGTGAATTAACACTAGTAGTTGCACCATTTTCAATGTAGTTGCATTGCACTGTCGAGAAGCCATTGATTTCACACACCCTAGTGTCATTCAGCTCGTCTATGTGCCATAATTAATGCAAATGTATGCTCGCTCTTTACACCATGAAGTTGTCTTTTTTTGTCACTTGATCCTATCTTTATTTACGTTGTGGCACAGTTTTTTTTCATGGTTTCCACTGGAAAGTATAGAAAGTAAAGTTGGGGAAAATTACATACTGAATACTGCTGTGTCATCAGCTTGCAGAAAAAGGTGAAAGAGAAAAGGACAAAAATAGGAAACATTTACATATAGTGAATGTGTAAATGACAACGGTATGCAAAGAATTGGTGTCATGGGGGGGGGGGAGGCACGTAAAATGTAGTTGTCATATCTTGAGACGGTCAAGGAATATGCTGTGACATAGGCGGGTGAACTTTGTTGTTGATATTGAGTGGGAACGCTGTTTTATGGCTCACAGTGTATATTAGTTTACATATAGTTTGATGGAGTTTGTTGCCGCCCGATGCTGTAATCAGTCGTGATGTGATGTGATTGTTTGTTGAGATGGTTGACTTCCAAGATCGCCAGACAGCACTGTCGTTTGTCTCCCTGCTCGACGGCTACTACCGGCTCCAGGTCGACTATCACCATCATCTCTGCAAAGACGTGGAGTCGCCGATGATCAGCCAGCTGCGGATGCTGCGCTGTCACGGACCTGTCAGGTGATGTCGGTCTCATCTTTGTCAGCATTGTCAGCATTGACATCATTGGTGTTGGGAACGATGAGCATGCGATGGTGGTAGCATCAAAACACAGTTTTCGTGTTAGACTGACTACTAGACATCTGCTGATGAAAGTTGTATTTAATTAGTAGCAGTTTTTGCCGCGCGACGGTGGTAGCATCAAGTGCGACCTCGGCCGTCATGCAGTGTCTGTCACATTAATGAATTCTGTCGAAACGAATAATCTTATCGTCAAAATTTTATCACCACAGCATTCTAGTTTTTCCTTACCAAACATAATGGCAATATTCCGACGGCAACCACCCTAACGGGGCGTCAAATGCAGGTGGGTAGGCAGAAATTGCGATTTTGAGCCAATATCTGGCTTCACGGCTCACTGTTCCAGCGGCGAGTGCAATACACTTGGCTGTGACGGACCATGACGAGTTTATAACACTAGTCGCTGGTAAGTGGCCGAGTTTGTTGATGACGAAATGTATGAAAAGAAGCCTCAACGTTACGCCAAAGACAACGTTACACAGGGTAAATCTGAAGCCTCGGTAACAATACTAAAAGACTCGGCACGAGTTGTTATTTTGTTTCAAGAGGCTAACTACTGACAAAGACAAAACATCGTGCGGCCTCTCTGCAACAGCAGAGCTACTTGTATCATATTCCCCGTGCCTTCGACGCCCCCATCGGACAGCCACACCATTCTAGTTTTTTTACGACAAACGATAAGGCAAAATTCCAACGACCCCTCTCCCTAACGGGGGCGTCGAACGTAGAGGGGGTATGAAAAATCACAATTTTCCACCAATAGCTCACTTTATCTCCAAAATGATACAAGACATGACCATAGTTACTATGGAATGCGAATAGGAAACCGTACCCAGGCTTTTGAATGGTATCATTTTCAATGACCTTGAATGACCCTAACCCAGTTTTCAAGAACATGCCATTATTTGATGCTGAACATCTCAGAAACGGTACGAGATAGAGACATAGTTACAATGGAATCCTGACAGAGAGTAGGTAGAGACTTATACACACCCTACTAAAGTGTGTCATTTCGAATGATCTTGAGTGACCTTGAACGACTTATCGAAATATTCAATGACTCTAAGCATTGCACGATCTCTCTGCGACAGCTGAGCTTCTTGTGCGTAACATACTTGACTGTGATGCCTCGCTCGCACTGCGAGAGCATTGAGGTGGTTAAATGGCTCTCACTTGCCTAGGGATGTGCCGAGGAGATTTTTACAAATTTATGTTCGGTTTCGGTATGGTTTTTGAAAAAACTCAGATTCGGTTCGGAATGAGTTTGATTCGGTTTGGTTTGAATAAACGGGGTTCGATTTGGCCATTATAGTTATTTACTACTTATATAATATAATTTACAGCAAATATTACAACATTACTGCTAGTAATGTAATTGCATTCTAAAATTACTTTAAATTTGACTTGCGGACTGCACGCAGTTTCTGTCGGAAAACGTCTGACCGGATGTCAATTTTTTTGCATGGTTTGGTTTTCTGAAACCAAATCCAAACCAATTTTCGGTTTTCCACGCCCACTTTTTCACATTTCTGCTGTGCTGTGTGTTACTGCAGCGCTCGTGTTGCCCAACAGTTGCTGTGATCTTGCGAGTAATCACACTCACATCATAATAAAAACGAAACTCACGGCACTGTACACGACTATGACACAAGCAAACTGTAAAGATGAATAGTTAAGAACTGAAAAGTGTTTACAAATACATAAGTTAAAACAATGAGTAAAATTTTAGTGTGTCTTTAGATGGCTGGCGAATGTTCCATTGGAGGTAATGCTGTGAATCTCAGATGCTATATTGTTCCATGCTTTGAGTGCAGCCGCACTAGATGACTTGTCTGTGAGGTGTTGACATGTCCTCAGAACCGTGAAATTCTCACGGGCAGCAGAGTAAAGACGATAGTCAGTGCAGCGACTGTTGAGACGTCTAGCATGTATAGGTTGCAGCAACGGAGCAGTGGCCTACGTCAAGGTTCATAGTTTGTATAGGTTGCAGCAACGGAGCAGTGGCCTACGTCAAGGTTCATAGTTTGTATAGGTTGCAGCAACGGAGCAGTGGCCTACGTCAAGATTCATAGTTTGTATAGGTTGCAGCAATGGAGCAGTGGCCTACGTCAAGGTGCATAGTTTGTATTGAATATGACTGAAAACAGGTGGCCAGTGTAGCTGCTATGGGAGAGGGCGACCGTGGGGCGCACCACACAGCAGCCTGCCAGCTGCAGTTTGCACTCTCTCCAGTCGAACAGCCGGCATATAGACTGTATCAGTGGTGCAAATGAGACAGAATCAGAGCATGGACCAGCAGCGTGTGCATAAAACTGTCCCAGCTGTGAAGATGTTAAAATCGTTTAAAAGTTCAAGTTTTTGTAACAGTTTTGCTGTGTGTAGCAAGGAGTGGGCGGTGAATCAGCTGCGTGAGAGAGCCAGTCACGACAAGCGGTACAATTTCCTGCTGCGACAGAGTGAGAAACAGTTCCGCTGCTACACGCTCGTCTACATGAAACCTATGCACCGCGACCCTGTCTGCTTACAGATCAAGCAGGTCGCTGAGACCGGCCACTACCAGCTCGTTGTGAGTGACAGCCCTGCATCAGTGATGAGTTCCGTTCTAGAACTTGTCGCTCATTACCGACGTAAAGATCCGAGTGAGGCTATCAAACTTGACAGCTGTGTTGCACCTACAAACCCTCGTATGTCTTACACTATAACTGTATCATAAATTCATCATGCTATGTCCATCGCATATTATAATGTTCTGTTAGTTGGCGGATCTTTGTAGTAACTAGTTGAATCATTTGGTTACTTTACAAATTGATTTTCTGACCATCTATATTGCTGTGAGACATTTCTGTGCTCATGTGATGTCGACCGTCTATGTTAAATCATGACTGTGGCCGATTGCCCCAGCCGCACGTCCGTCGTCCAGGCACGACTCAGCGACTAAAAATTGCTGTCCAAATTATTGAAAACGGAAAATAGTTTTGTTTCAGTCAAAAAATCATTACAGAGGTTGAATTATTGGAGCAGACATGGTAAGTAGAGAGTCGACGTCTACTTACAGATAAGTCTGGTTGGTGCATGGTATGGTATAGTAGTGTTTAATGTCCCACTCGACCTATGATGTGTCGAGTGGGACTTTTCCCCTTCTAATAGTTCAGACAGTCAAGAACGTAATTCTTAAAATCAGTCCGAATTAGTTTAGAAAATACTGTAGCACAAATTGCGTTGCACCAACCACAACTAAGGAAGTAGCACTTAATGTTGTCATGTCCATGCAACGACATCCTGGTAAGTGAAGATCTAAGTCTCACTTTAATTTAGCTGATACTCAGCTGAGTGGTGACTTGAGTAACATTGGCACAGTATGTCATCAAACTCTATGTATGTCGTTGTTTGGGACTGGATGTTAAGCTGTATCTATGGTGTGGTTGTTAGTTGATGCTAAGTTATATCTATGCCGGAATGACGTCAAGGTGTCAGTTGATGGTATCATGCCAGCGACACACAAGAAAGCTCCTGATGTCTGCTTTGTTTCCACTGTACACCACACGTCACCACTCGGTCTGTGCAGTTCTGTAATAGCAGCAGCAGCAGCAGCAGCGTGTACATTGAAGGGCCAGTAGCAGAGCACTCAGTGTACTTGGCGCTGTACATAACATACATTTGCTAGAGGTGCAGTTTTACTGAAATTTACTTTCGACTTAAAGTTTGAATATTTGTGGGGGAGGAGGGTTATGACGCGTGTTGGACACAGTGTGGCATTGACTGACATCTCAACCTGCCCAGCTGTTTTGACACAATTTATCTGTTTCACCAGCAGCCAAGTGATCAATAACACCAGCTATACCATAATGTAATGTAATGTACTGTAAAAAAGAGCAGATTAGGGTGATATAGAGTGAGAAAACTGCAAGGTCAAAGATAACTGCACGTTTGGTGTGAGTAGAGACATGCAGGCAGCTACTGTCTGCTATCGTCTGTCTCTCCTTTCTCTGTTTATTGTGGACTTATGAGTTGTATATATGTTTTCATAGACTACCAGCTTTGATGGACATTTCTAGCTGCTATCCTGCCTTTCTATGTTATTTCAAACTACATTGCTGCTGCTTACTTATTTAATTTTTGGCAAGTAAAATGTCTGATCTGATCTGATCTGATCCAATACAGACAGGAGTAGTGATAGTTTAGTTGCTGTGCTGCGTGCTTTCAATGCTTTGATGACCAGGTCACAAGTGTGAGATCACATCGGCTCGCAATACACACGTCACAATCACATCGGCTCTCAAGACACACGTTACGATCACATCCGCTCTCAAGACAATCACATCGGCTCTCAAGACACGCGTCATGATCATGAACACGTCGACTCTCAAGACACACGTCACGATCACGTCGGCTCTCAAGACACGCGTCACGATCACGTCGGCTCTCAAGACAATCACATCGGCTCTCAAGACACACGTCACGATCACGTCGGCTCTCAAGACAATCACATCGGCTCTCAATACACACGTCACGATTACAACGGCTCTCAAGACACACGTCACGATCACATCGGCTCTAAAGACAATCACATCGGCTCTCAAGACACGCGTCACGATCACGTCGACTCTCAAGACACACGTCACGATCACATCGGCTCTCAAGACACACGTCACGATCACGTCGGCTCTCAAGACAATCACATCGGCTCTCAAGACACGCGTCACGATCACGTCAACTCTCAAGACACACGTCACGATCACATCGGCTCACAAGACACACGTCACGATCACATCGGCTCTCAAGACACACGTCACGATCACATCGGCTCTCAAGACAATCACATCGGCTCTCAAGACACACGTTAC
>Ga0209149_1002282_pt1 | contig 10622 bp, 4 predicted proteins | sample WorMetTyACAVOLI2_FD_187423 | JGI IMG/M metagenome (GOLD analysis project Ga0209149, IMG submission 187423) | Marine gutless worms symbiont microbial communities from Max Planck institute for Marine Microbiology, Germany - Olavius algarvensis... ...
AAAACGCCACAATATAATGAAGCATGTAATAAGGATATTGACAGTAACGGGTTTAACGTTCCACTCGACATAATAACTCTCTCTTTTTACTGAGAACACGCGACAAACGTACGTGAACACAAAAAATAGTCGATACCAAAAATAAAAAAAATAAAAATAAAACAGGTCATTTCGGAAACGTTTCTTCCCAAGGAAAAGGATTACACTTTGTACTAGCAAACCACACTCACAGAAAAAAAACACAAAAATCGCAAAATATAGAAAAACAGAAAAGCCTAACACTTGCCTTTTATTTACTTATAACTGCTGTCATATGACGCCCGACCGCCGTAATTGACTTCGTACATTATATAATTAAGTAAGTAAGAATATTTCTATCCGACGCAGTTAAAAACAGTTCGCACTGCGCCATGTCCTCACTGTCAGAATGTCTTCAGTAACCGCATGAACTGGCCGTATGATAGCCAAGCCCACATAGTATGAGATTGAGCGGAAGACTGTTCCAGACTTGTGGTCCTGCGGCGGTAAAGGTCATGTCTCCAAAGCTGCTGCGCGTCCGACTGGCAACGAGTGTTTGAGTGTCTGCAGAACGCAGTTGTCTGACACCCGTGGACGTCAGCGACGAGCTGACAGTCGTTTGCCAGGTAGCCCAGGGCGTTGCCGGACAAGGACCGGTAGACGAGAGTCGCAATCTTGAACTACAGAATTTCCACAAGCGCCGCCTATAGAGATTTTGTGCTTGAACACGACGTACTGCCGCACAGGAAGCCAGTGCAGCTGGCGGAGCACAGGCGAGATTATCGCATCGCCTGGTGCCCGTGAGGAGCCTGGCGGCAGTGTTCTGAACTGACTGCAGGCAGCGCGTCAGTTCGTCGGTGATACACGCAGTGAAGCCATTTACAGTACCAGAAATGACCTCGAAAGGTCATGCAAGGTCATCGGCAATGTCACCCTTCATTAGATCGCCGGGACTTTTTATCAGAGACCGGAAACCGGAAAATCAGAGACTACTTATTTTCAGGCAAAATCGTTTAAACGGAAGGTTGTGACGTGACGTTCGTACGACGACGTGGATGGCTGTCCGAATGTGATTTGGATGTGTTACTAACTTGTTTTTTTCGATCTACTTTTAGATTTGTGTGTATGTGTGGTAAATTGTTGATTCCGGTTTTCTGTTATGTACATGTAGAGTGTACTTGATAACTCGAGAGTCTTTTGGAAGCATCCAGACGTGTGGTTAGATCGATAGTGGTACAATAGGGTAGATCTTTCCACAATTCTTACTCTTTCGTGCTGAGTTGCCGTCTGAGCGCAGTGTAAGTGTGGTTGATACGCTATCATATCGCACATGATATTGGGTGTTGACTGAGGTCTAACCCACTGGTTCTAAGTAATCTTTTTCAGAGTAGGCCTAGGAGATTACTAGTTAAATTCACTATTAGTGAATTGTGGCTCTGTCTGGGTGTTATCCAGTAATTAGAGCAGTGTGAGTATTTTGATACTCAATTGGTGGGTGGATATTGACTATAAGTCAAATTTAATTGTCTTAACAGTCACTGTCTCGGATATAGGATAATGTATTGTAAGACTGTGTGTGAGAGTCTGTTGTAGATCCTGTTGTTGGTAGACAGACTGGTACCGTGTGTGAGGAGAAAGCTAGTTGTACTAGATCTTTATTTGCGGTAGTAATTGGTGTATGAACAACATTTAGTGTATTTGGACCTATCTTGTCTAGTTTCCCGTATATTTTGTGTTGTTATCATTGCTGACATTGTATATTGATATCTAGATTATTATTTCTAGGTTCTTCGTATATTACACTTGTAGTATAAATTCTTATTGAAATTTCTGGTAATTGTGAATTTTTAAATTTGAAGTAGCAGATCATTGACATCCTAAACATCGTTATCGTCACAAAGGTCGATCAAGGTCATTGACAGTGGAACAATTCAATACGCCACATATCATTTTTTTAGCCGAACGCTACGTTCGGGTTATGCCGTCGTCTGTTTGTCTGTGATGTTGTTGCACCCTACGTACAGACTTGCACTTTTCGGCAATATTTTTGCACCTCTAACAGATTAGGGACTGGACAGTTTGTGTTAAAATTTTGGGGAAAAAATCGAATAGGTTCTAGAGGCCTAGGGGATCGTGCAAATTAAATACAGGGGGTATGAAAAATTGGTATTCTTCGACCAATATCTCGCTTTATTTCAAACACGCTGCAGTTACAATGGAAGATGAATAGGAACTCTCAACGTATGGAACTTTCTACCATCAAGTGTAAATTTCTCTACACTGAATGTTCAGTTGTATCCACATATTTTTCTTCATTTATGCCGTGTATCACAGAATAGTTTTTATCGCACGTCAGTGTGCTGACGCGCGATATTGATATAGCAATTCTGTCTATGTCCGTCCGTCCGTACGTCCGCCACGTTCCGATATTAATGGGGTATAAACATTTTGCGATTTTCGACTAAAACGTCGCTATATGTCGCAAATGATACAAGATAGCGCCATAGTTAGTATAGAAGGCGAATAGGAAACCATACCCAAGTTTTCGAATAGTATCGGCTACAATGACCTTGAGTGACCTCTGACCCAGAGTTCAAGGTCACGAATTATTCAACGTCAAATAACTCGAAAACTTTACGATATGGAGCAATAGTTAGTTTAGTTACAATCGCCGACCAATAGAAAGTCGTATATGGTCTATCGAACGGCGCCATTTTCAATGACCTTGAACGACCCCTAACGCAATTATCAAGGTCGCGCCATTCTTTAACGCTGAATATCTCACAAACGGCTAAAGATACGGCCATAGTTAGGCCTACTATAAACTTCGAATAGCAAACCGAACCCAAGCTTTCGAATGGTACCATCTTCAATGACCTTAAGTGACCTCTAACCCACACTTCAAGGTCAAGATAATATTCCAAGTCAAATAACTAGACTAATAGTAAGCGCCCGAGGTGGCCGCTACGTGGCAGCGGGCCAGCATAAATTTCATGGGGGACAGTTTTCCCGGGGGGGGGTAGTTTTTCACAGGAAGAAGCATTCGTGATACCCTTGGTCGAGGCAGCTATGCGGCCAAAGCGGCTGGCAGCTTCAGCCGCTTCGCGACCGAAGCACGCGGCCGATTTTGACTGAAAATCGCGAAATTTATAACCCCACCTGTATTCGGCATCCTCGTACGGGGGAATCCCGTCGGAATTTCGCGAAGATGTTTAGTACTAGAATGATTGCGCTATACGTACATCAGCACGTTGTCTGTGCGGGTGAGTCTGTTCATGTACCGTACCAACATGGAGTTACCAACTTGGGTACGGTTTCCTACCGGAGCTGCCTTCATGACAACTGGACTGGACCGGGCCTATCATGCTCATCGTTTTATTTTTAGTTTCACATTTGTAATTTTTTGTTTGTTCCGTGTGGTGGACTAAGCTGGCTACCCGTCATATTTTTACTGCACGTTAAATACACACTATCGTATCGTATGAACTTGCCCGCCGGCGAGTCCATTATACATCTGCTGCTGCGGGGCAAAAAAATTACCGAGAGCGGTCTTCAGCTCTGTAGTAACGTTAACTTTATGCGCCCAGTTTGAAGGAGTTTGCGTTGTAATAAGCCAAGTAAGAACCTGATAATAGACGCAGTTGGGCACGTGTTCTAAGCTGCCCGGTGGCTCACTGTGCAGCTCACATCTCCTGTCATCACTGTGGTAATTTGCGCCATATGCACACGAACAGCCCTCGCTGATACAGACCCTCATGCAGTCGATCTTGGACCTGGCAGTGACGGTCTTGTTGGATGGAGACGTGACACACTGAGCCACTCCATTGTTGTCTTTGACCGCCTCCAGTTCACCGACACTGGTAAGTAGTCCGTCCTTCGCTGTCGTCAGAGTCGCCATGACGATGACCACGAGTACGACACAGTTCAACATCGCTGGTCGACAGGTTGAGATAAAACACGACAATTGCGACAACTTTGGATCAGTTTGACAGTAAATACACATTATATTTTTGACGAAAGCATGTAGGCCTGCAATAGGGAGCTTTACAGCTGTGTACTGAGAACCAGCTGCGGGCAATAGAGGGCGCCTGCTACCGGACCAGAGTCAGATTTAATAATGCTTAATAATGGGGGCACTCAAGAGTAAATTACCCTTAATCATCATTGTAGCCCCATAAAAGTTGCATAGTGAATAAGCAAATCAGGGTCAGCGATCTGGCTGCGCTACGGGGAGCACCTCAAAAAAATTGTGGGTATCACGTACTCCGTACCACGTACCCTGTACCACGTAACAGCTACAGAAATGTAATAAAACTGCAAATGTAGTCGGCCTAATTGTAAAAAACTGCGGTTTAGACACTTAGGCCTAACGGCGAATGACACATCTAAAACTGCAAAAATTACAAAAAGGTGATATTACTCAGCAGCACATTGACATTTTAGGCGATGTGCTGGTGGGTAATCACCTTTTTTGTATTTTTTTGCAGTTTTAGATGTGTCATTCGCCGTAAACTCGTGTCTAAACTGCAGTTTTTTTACATTTATCTCTAATATAGACGCTCTTATATACAAATGTGTAAACTACTTGATAAACGTAACACAGCAATCAGATGAACATCATGAATGTCGTTGAGAGCTTTTAAATCAAGTATTTGTTTTTGTTAGAAACTTTGCAATAGAAAGGACGTTCACCGCTGTGAAGTGAATAAACATGAGTTTTTAAGCTAGATGACTGTGTAAACTTACTGGTACAAAATTTGCAGCTGAAAGGACGTTCACACCTTACTGGAACTCATAGTTTTTAAAGTGTGCAATGTCACAAACGTTTAATTAGTTGGTTTAGTACAGCAGTAAACACTTGAATTAGTCGCGCCAGCACGCCTTCGTGAAGCTTTAAACGTAAACAGCAACCACGCATAGCAACCGCTGGGTCCGGTAACTGCTGCTGCCCTCTATAGTTGCAGGGCCGAACTATCCTGTAAAGCTCCCTATTAACAAACGTCTGCTTTCACAAAAACACAGAATTTTAAAAATAAAAACAATTTTTATCGCGCGTCAGCAACGCAGTATGCTGATGCGCGATATTGATATAGCAAACCTGTCCGTTTGTCCCGACTGTCCGTCTGTCCGTCCGTCACGTTTGTGGATCGCGTCAAAACGAATAAACATATCTTCGAAATTTTTTCACCGTCGGGTAGCGACACCATTCTAGTTTTTCAAATTTCAAAGCAAATTTTGTCGACCTAACTCAATTGACGGCTGATATATAACTACTTCCTTTTTGAAAAACAAACATCCGCCATATTGGAAATCTACTTCCGGTTTCAATTTCGACCATTTGTCCGAAATCTGCACATTATTCTGCATCAGGCTACCGAATTTCGTCCAAATTGAAGCACCCACTGCGGAAACATGACGTTATATCCATTTCTCAAGATGGCGGCCGCGACCGCTGAATACTACTTCCGGTTTCGTATCTGTTAATGTCACTGCTTTCAGAAGTTCAAACTCTATTAGCAAACCAAATTTTGTCGAGATATCTCAATTGGCGGCTGAGATATAACTACATCCGGTTTCGAAATACAAACGTCCGCCATATTGGAATTCTAAGACCAGTTCGCCGTAATCGGCGTGTCTTTCTGCATCAGGCTACCGAACTTCGTCCAAATCGGAGCACCCGTTGCGAAAACATGACGTCATATCCATTTCTCAAGATGGCGGCCACAGTCGCTAAATACTACTTACGGTTTCATATTTGTTGATGTCACTGCCTTCAGAAGGTCAAAGTCTATCAGGAAACCAAATTTCGTCCACATAACTCAATATACGGCTGAGATATAACTGCTTCCGTTTTTAAAAAACAAACGTCCGCCATATTGGAATTCTACTTCCGGTTTTGATCTCGACCATTTCGCCATAATCGGCGTGTCTTTCTGCATCCGGCTGCCGAATTTCGTCCAAGTCGGAACATCCGTCGCGGAAATATGACGTCATATCATTTTTCAAGATGGCGGCCGTCAGTCATGTTGTATTTGTTTTGAGGTAATGGCGGACCACCCACGAAGTGCCTTTCGTGGTCTGAATTCCGTCCTGAAATCGCTACTTCGTCGGATTAATAGTTCCGGAGATATTGCGATGTAAAGATTCAGGCATTTTGGCTTGAAACTGCCTATTCACGCCCCTTTTTGGGGAGTTTGGCGGGGTCTGGGTTAGGGAGCATCCAAAAATTTAGGACCCCCTATTTATTTCTGCAACCATTGAAGTTAGCAAATTCAAATTGGTATACAATTTGGGTTTGGGTGTAGCTAAACAAGAAAGAACTTTTAGCACCAAAACCGTCGGGGTCTGGGCTAGGGGAGCATCCAGAAATTTGGGACCCCCTATTTATTTCTGCAACCATTGAAGCCAGCAACTTCAAATTTGGTATACAACTTGGGTTTGTGGTGTAGCTTACCAAGAAAGAACTTTCAGGACCAAAACTGGCGGTGGTTTGAGATAGGGAGCACCCCAAAAATTTTGGGACCCCCTACTTATTTCGACAACCGTTGAATCTAACGACTTCAAGTTTATGGGTTTGGGAGTAGCATACTAAAACAATTTTAGGACTAAAACTGGTGGGATCTGAATTACGGGAGAAGTCCCGAAAATTTAGGATTTTACTTCTGCAGTCATTGAAGCTAACAAAATCCAAACTTGGTATAATGTGGATGCAGGAAGCAAGAAAAACAGACTTTTAAATAAATAACAAGTGTATCGGAGACGATACGAAAGCCGCCGCTCGTCAAAACCAAAACTGCATTAAACATAAGAAAATGAAATATGGCGAAAGACGATTTTCAATTATGTCGGATGGAATTCTTACACCCTGCAATGTGGCATGTGGATCTGGAATCGTGACAGTGAATTCACCAAGTGGCAGCACCCTGCAACGTGACACGTAGCTCTGGAATCTTGACATTGAATTATCCAGGTGGCAGCACCCTGCAATGTGGCAGGTGTCTCTAGTATGACATGCCATTCAATTCCCCCAAACGTCCGCCATATTGGAATTCTACATCTGGTTTCGATTTCGACCACATCACCGCAGTAGACATGTCATTCTGCATCAGTCTCCGAAATTTTATCCAAATCGGACCACCCTCGGTAGAAAAAAATGACGTCATGTTGATTTTCAAGATGGCGGATCTCAGCCATCTTGGATTTTAGGGGTCCAATAATGAGTTCTTTGAAAATCCCATGTACGACTTCCTATAGGTCGTCAATAGACGCCATAGCTCTAAACTGTTTAGTTGTTGAGAAAATCGCGTTTTAGCATTTTGCCGTTTTAGGGGTTTTGTATAGGGAAAATAGGCCAAAATCCGAAAATTGGGAAACTTTGACGTCCCGTAGCTACGTCGTACAGAAACGTCGACCAGACCCGCGAAACTCCATGGCCCTTGATCTACAACGTGGAGTAAACCTTATGTCTCTGCAGTGTATCCCGTGACCTGTAGCCTGCTCTGAGTGAGGTGCCTGTTTGACCGACTTCGACAGATCTTTGACTTTCAGATTTTCCGGTTCCGGCATCCGGACTATGATCCGGATCAGGCTCTAAAGTTAACCAGTTCGTCCATGTCCCGACATCTGTCGACACACAACATTTCATCCAATCTATGCAAGCGTTTTTGAGTAATCTTGCACACAGACAGACAGACAGACAAACAAACAAACATCACGGGCGTGCAGGCGAAAACATATACCTCCTCCTTTGTCGGATGTAACAAACAGACGAACAGATGGACAGCACCGATGCACTAATGCGAGCGGCGGCTTAATAACTCACTGTCGAGTGGCATATGATGATACCGAAACATATGATCTGTCAGTTATAAAAGGCAGTAATTACACAATGTATTCACAGTATCATGAGCATATTGTCGAATTATCAGTTGACATGATGTGACTTATCACAGACCAAAAACAAGGCATGCAGTTACAAATTGTGATACAAAAGATCCAGAACTATCACTGTTACAGACATACAGAAACGATAATATGACATGGACAATTGGTAAATTGATCATGTATAGACTTTATCCATTTTTTGTTGCAAGACGCTGCGATAATTATTAAGTCACATGTCAAGTGATAATTCGACTATACTCTCATTTGACGTCTAATGTACAATTAAGACCCCACCTGGTTTGGTCGTAACAGTTGTTTGATAAGCTACTGCAAAATCCCAAGTTGTATGACAAACTTGAAGTCGTTAGATTCAACAGTTGCCGAAATAAGTAGGAGACCCAAATTATTGGGGGTGCTCCCCTAGTCCATACATACCCCTACCAAATTTAGTCCTAAAAGTTGTTTTGGCAACCTACCCTCAAACCCAAGTTGTGTACAAAATTTGAAGTCGGTTGGGTGCAGAAATAAATAAGGGGCCCCAAATTTGTTTTGGATTCCCCTAACCCAGATCCCCCAATTTTGGTCCTAAAAGTTATTTTTTGGTAAGCTACTCCGCAAACCCAAGTTGTATACCAAATTTGAAGTCATTATATTCAACAGTTGCCGAAATAAGTAGGGGAGGCAACATTTTTTGGAGTGCTCCCCTAGTCCAGACCCTGCCAGTTTTGGTGCTAAAAGTTCTTTCTTGGTAAGCTACTCCTCAAACCCAAGTTGTATACCAAATTTGAAGTTGCTAGCTTCAGTGGTTGCAGAAATAAATAGGGGGTCCGAAATTTTTTGGATGCTCCCCTAGCCCAGACACCCGCCAGTTTTGGTCCTAAAAGTTGTTTCTTGGTAAGCCACACCCCAAACCCAAGTTGTGTACCAAATTTGAAGTTGTTGGCCTCAATGGTTGCAGAAATAATATAAATGTGCTGTAAGCAATACATGCAGTATACTGTCCTTACGTGACTTCCGGCTCTGCGCCGCGTGTGCCACAGCGTTAGGCTTCCTGGCTGCTGGGCTGCCTTTCTAGTTTTCTATTTATACACTGTGTCCCCCCCCAAAAAAAGTATACCCCTTAATGTTTGATAATAACCTCGGCAAATGTGGACCGATTTTTAAAATCTTTGATCACTAGTTAGACAGACTGTCTCAAGACTGCTGACATTGAATGACTGACTAACATTTTGAAGTTTGTACACTCTTCGTTTTTTCTACACTATACTTTATGTGTTGTACACATATTTAGGGAAAATCATTAGTGCAATATTTTTGTGGCACGTTACATAAGATCTTACAGCAAATTTTAGTTAAGCATATTAATTGTCACGTTTAACGTGAAAATTCGGTTACTTTTTGGATTTTCAAATTTCACAAGGTAGTGTAGCAACATATTGCAGGTGAGGTGAAAATCCTTGTATGTGTACGTAGAGAATTTTCCTACGAATCACCTCATGAAAGAATTTTGAAGATTGGTCCAAATTTGCCAAAGTTATTGTCAAACATCAAGGGATATACTTTTTTGGGACACAGTGTAGTTCATTGTTTTAACGAGCGTAGAGTGACGTCATAACGCGTCATTTCCGTCTCAGCTATTTAAAAGCAAATAAAGTAAGTAAAAGTGAAGGGACAAGGAAAGTTGAACACGCATATCATTTTTGAAAGTGTGCTAATGCTATTTGCCAAAAATTATCAAAAATAGGCCATGCTTGTCGAAACTACAGCGTGCCAAAGTTGGCGCGTTTTTGGAACACAGTGTAGTTTACAGTAAACAATTGTTTATGCAGTTTATAATACTAAGTCGTGCCACTGAAAAGCATGCCTTCGCGCCGAAGTGAGTTCGAAATATTATTTGGCGGAGGCAGCAACTGAAAGAGGCAGTGATCTGATGTGTGCATTCTCTTAAACAGAACGTGTGGCTGATTCTAAGAGATTCTGTACTTCAGAAATTTATGCAGTGAAATCAAAATGCCAAGACCTCTGCCAAAAAAGTTAATCTGTTGAGATCAGCACTTAAAAGCGGAACCCACATATATGTAATACGGTTCAAAATAAATGCTTGAAATACCGGTGGAGTGGCATACCCTGATCACGCAATTGCTTCAGTAGAAAAATTCTCTGACTACAAACGTGTCATACTTACATAAAAGTGAAGCGAGCTTGAAAAACAATGAATGATGTCAACGAGGCACATATCAGTAATGGCGTCAGATGAGATGACTCGACAGTGTACGTAAGCTTTTGTTTCTAACAATGTGTAGGCTAGATACGGCGGCAACTAGTCCATCGATTAGATGACGATGTTGATGCGCGTTTCCATGGAACCAATACAATACGAGAACATGAGTACGCTGCTATTTGTCTTCGACGTCTAACTCTGTCGTCGAAGTTACAATGAAGCTATCCACCTTAGAAGTAACAGCAGATCAATTTTGAAGCCAAAAGGTTAGACGTCAAAGTCATATTGTGCGGAAATGTGAAAATTGTTTTTCGCGCATCTCTTCGAGCAAAATGCATTGATTTACGTAAAACTAGGACCGTGATAATGACCCTTGCGGAGGACCTTAGTCTAGACAGACATGTCTCTAATGTCTGCAAGTCATGTTTCTTCTGGCTCCGCCAGTTGAGACGTGTTCGTCGCTCACTGGACATTGAGTCAGTGAAGACACTGGTCCACG
>Ga0209149_1002283_pt1 | contig 10622 bp, 6 predicted proteins | sample WorMetTyACAVOLI2_FD_187423 | JGI IMG/M metagenome (GOLD analysis project Ga0209149, IMG submission 187423) | Marine gutless worms symbiont microbial communities from Max Planck institute for Marine Microbiology, Germany - Olavius algarvensis... ...
TTTTTCCACCTTGCTGTCCTGTTCAGGTTTTATCGTGTGCTCTTTTTGCATCATGTATTTTTATCTGAACAAATAAAGATGATGATGATGAAGTTGGAGAATCACTTCCTCCGATGCAATATGCCCGATTTTTCCGAAGATACTGTTAAATGCCCGGTAAAAGCCGTTTTAGAGGTGTCATTCTGAGCCCTTACAACTATAGATAAACTTCCATGGAAGTTTTTAACATTAATTTTTGCTGATTTATTACCATTGTTTTTCTGCGCGATGCTATGCAACTGCGGCCTTAGCCGTCATGCAGTGTCCGTCCGTCTGTCTGCCCGTGTGTCTGTCACGTTCGTACATGCATTCTATCAAAACGAATAAACATATCTTCAATTTTTTTTACCTTCGTTTAGCCACACCATTCTAATTTTTCCGTACCAAACTTTATAGCAATATTCTGACGGAACCCCCACCTAACGGGGGGTCAAATGAACGTGTGGTAGGGAGAAATCGGATTCTGACGCAATATTTGGTTTCATCGCATGTTGTGAACGCTGCTACTATCACCACAATTGTCGACTGATACCCGGCTATCGATCGACGCCTGCTGGAGCTAGCGCTATCAACTGACGGTGGTCCGTCCAGTGGTGTATCACAGACTGTCACGGTGCAGGTCTGTTTACGGCACAGAAAGCCACGCACTAGTGAATATGCCGAACAGAAGAGAACATAGGCTTAATTTAATTGACGCAGCGGTAAATATAACGCCAGAGTATAATAAAAGATTGTGCTCGACGTTTTGTACTATTGAAGCTAACTACAGACAGACACGAAGCATAGCGCCGCTTCTATGCAACAACAGAGCTTCTTGTCTGGAGTAAGTTGACCATGTGTTCCCGCCACCTTCGTCACTGTTACATGATTAGCACTTCGCAATCGTGAGCTGGTCGGCCGTTGCTACCATAGTTTTACTAGCTGTCGGACTACACATCCACCACCGTGTCAAATTTCTATTCCTACCTTGATTAATTTGGGAGATATGGGAGTCCAAAAATTAACAAAGTGGGGGTTGCTTATACCCTAGACACCCCAAGCAGAAAAATAATACATGTAGCCCTAGTATCTGTAAATGCCAGCCAGCACACCACATTTTAACTTATAGCTTGATTAGTTTCAGACGTATAAAAGGGGTCCCAAAATAAAAATTAGGGGCTGCTGATCTCACTAGACGCAACCTAGCGGACCAGTTTTTATATAGAGCCCTAGCACTCGTAAAATTCTACCAGTGTGCCAAATTTCAACTTTCTAGATCTAATAGTTTCGGAGATATGGAGGGGTCCCAAAACAAAAAGTGGGGTGCTGATAGATAGATAGATAGACAAAGAATGTCGATTTATATAACGCATCATCGCTGATCTCCCCAGACGCCCCATACCGGAAAAATTTTTACCTACAATGCCTACAAGTGCGCCAAATTTTAACTTCCTCGCTCTATTAGTTTCGGAGATATGAAAGGGGTCCCAAAGTAATAATTGGGAGCTGCTGATCTCCCAAGACGCCACCTAGCGGACAAATTTTTACATGGAGCTATAGTACCTGCAATGCCTACCAGTGTACCGAATTTCAACTTCCTAGCTCGATTGGTTTAGGAGATATGGACCAGGAGGGGGTTTTAAAATAAAAATTGGGGCTGCTGGTTTCCCTAGCGGATAATTTTTTTACAAAGTGAGTGTAACGGCACATCAGCACAAAAAGGCTATTTACTGCCATTCAAGGTTTACCCGATGGAGAGGATGTGAAAATAATTTATAAGACGGTAAAATCTATGAATGTAATATCAAGGCTATTAAGCCAGAATAGAAGAAAAACAAATAATGAACATTACTATGAAAACAGTAAAGTAGAAATTTTTACACAGAGCTCTAGTAATCGTAAATGCCTACAAGTGCGCCTAATTTAAACATCGTAGCTCCATTAGTTACGGAGATATGGAGGGTCCAAAAATAAAAAGTGGGAGCTCTTGATTTCCCCAGACGCCACCTAGCGGACAAATTTTTATACAGGGCGTTAGTACGTGTAAATGCCTATCAAGTGTGCCAAATTTCAACTTCCTAGCTCCATTAGTTACTAAAATATGGAGGGGGTCCCAAAATAAAAACTGGGAGCTGCTGATCTCCTCAGACGCCCCCTAGCTGACAATTTTTTACACGTAGCCGTAGTACCTGCGTGGCGATAAATACAGGTGGGGTATAAAAATTTCGCGATTTTCTACCAATAAGTCACTATATCTCGCAGACGATACACGATAGCGCCAGGGTCTGTCAGGGCCGTTCCATCATTGCTGCTGTTCCGCCGGGAACTGAAGACGACACTGTTTCGTGCGTCCTACGCCTGAGGACTGCGCTACAGCTGTTACTAACAATAATTTTGTACAGTGCCCCTGCAACAGTACTGTGACAGTGTCACTTTAATCTTTTCATTTGTATGTATGTATGTATAGTTACTATGGAAGGCGAATAGGAAACCGTACCCAAGCTTTCAAATGGTACCACTTTCAATGATCTTGAGTGACCTCTAACTCACATTTTAAGGTCACGATTGTATTCACCGTCAAATAACTCGACTACTTCTAAGTCGTGTGTGATCTATCCAATGGTTCCGTTTCCAGTGACCTTGAGTGACCCTTAACCGAGATTTCAAGGTCACGGTGTAATATTCATGCCTATAGAATGCCCTCAGTGTATTGTGTGCGCAGCTTACGCGCGATCTGTTTGCGAGAGCTAAGTTCTTGTAGGTACTGTAAACGGTTTCATTTCTGTATCTCAAAAATACAGCGTATATAATGTACTAGTATAGCGATTATATCTACGGTCATATTCTACCGGAAGGACAGCTGTGTGATGCTGAGCGCGACCTGTTCGCGATAGCCTAGTTACTTGGTTTGCGAATAGTGCAATGCGTTGTATGCATTTCCTGCGATTACGTAATGTTTTCCGCTGCTAGTCACTCGCTCGCCTAGTCAGCGGCCTGGCTAAGACTCAGAGCCGTCCATGCACGCACGCCACGCATGATCGCACCTGTGTGCATTCCATTGTGCATTGTCTTGCGACCGATTGCCACTCCGTGGTTCAATTCGAATCCAATGATTTATTTAGCAAAATATAAATAAGTTCCACGCACAGCATCACCATTATCATCATCATCATCAATTTGCGTAATGTTATGGACTTCAGATAAATACTTTTGATATTACTATGGTGTAAATGATGGTGACACAATTAATGTAAAGCCAGCTAAACGATAACATTGGAGGCTAATATAAATCATTACCCTATAACACTTAATGATAGTCAGATGCCATTGGCAATATAAAGTTAAAATATCTTGCGTATGAGTGCAGTACATTAACCCCTGGACATACCCCCCGGACATATTCCCTCTCGGACATTCCCCGCTCGGACATTTCCCCGGTGGGGAAGTTTTTGAAAACTGGAACTAACCCATTTTCTGACCCTAACCGACGGATGAAGCGGGGAATTTTTTGACAAGAAGCTCTGTTGTCGCAGAGAGGCCGCGCGATGCTCTGTACCGGGCCGTCAGTAGTTAGCTTCAACAGTACAATACCTTGAGCGCAGTCCTTTTGTTTAGTTACTTAGGCTTGATCAGGTTTACCACTGCGTAAGCTTACAATTAAATGCTGCTCAGTTATTTTCGGCGTAACGTTGAGACTTCTTGTCATACACTTTGTCGTCGTCTCCCGTCATCAACAAACTCTGCCGCTAACCGTAGTTCTGAGGTGAATTTCACGAAGAACTATACGCTCCTTTACCTTTTTTTAGTGCATCAACTTGCCATGGTCCGTTGCAGCTGAGTGTATTGCACATGGCGCCGCACAAATCGTGCACAGCACGCGATGGAACCAGATATTGGATCAGAATCTCGATTTTACGATACGATACGATACGATAGTGGGTATTTAACGTGCAGTAAAAAGCTGACGGATAGCCAGCTTAGTCTACCACACGGATTTTGCCTATACCGCACCTGCATTCGACGCCCCAGTTAGGGCAGTAGCGGATACAGAGGGGGGAGGGGGCAGGGGAGGCATGCCTCCCCCATAGAAGGCTAGAAGCCCACGTCCCAACTTTTCCGTTGCAAAAGTTTGTAGAATCCAAGGCTGGAAAATGCGATTTTAAAAATACCTAGTTTTTAGTTTTTTACAGTTTTTATAAAAAAAACTAAAATTCGTCAAAATAGGCCTATAGCTTTTTAAGGCTTTTTTTAAAAAACATCTTCAATTTTTGTGTGTAAAATGTTTAAATTAAGAAAGGAAAAGATGGAAAAGATCACAAATGTTTTGTTGCAGTTATCTTCTAATGGCAATCGAATGACTGGTGAAATCGAGCGACAAAGATTACAGAGTGAAAAAAGCGAGCAATTGCAATTATTTAGCACGTTAGTCATCTTTCGGCTAATCCGTCGGAATAGTTGCACGCCGCGCCAGTTAGGCTTACCGGTCCACGAAACCGAGAGCAGTGGTTTAGCAGTTTTTTACTCTAGAACATTTTTAATGACTTTAATGTAATGTAAAATCACAAACTGTATAACACTTGCTGTATGACAGTGGGAAGCTGAGATGACGAATTTAAAATATCTTTGTTTTTGAACCACTTCTACAAACTGGAAAAATCCCGCTGAAGCACCATTGATGTACTGTATTGCTGTTGGTGTCTTTCACTCTGCGCCGGACGTTGTCTGTCTAGTCATAACAGCACTGAAACTTTTGGGTCCCACTGAACAATAGATGGTATGTTGTGACTGACGTACAAGATAACGTATTGCGTTTTTTGCGATCGATCATGTAGTGGTATCTTTTGTAACCATTGCTAGTACAAACACGATTTTTAGCCTACAATTCACCAAAAACCAAGGGACAGAAAAGCAGAGGAGGAGAAGGAAATGGAGGGGAAAGGAGGGAGGGGAGAAAAAGAGGAGGAAAAAGGAAGAGCGAATGGGGAGGGGAGAGGGCCCCCTAACGCAAATTCCTGGATCCGCCCCTGAGTTAGGGAGTCCCCGTCAGAATATTGCCATGACGTTTGGCATAGAAAACAAGAAACTCAGCTGTCGCAGAGAGACTGAACGACGCTTCATTACACTGAATATTTTGCTAAGACACTCAAGGTTACTCAAGATCATTCGAAATGACAGTGTTGCGTAGGGCGTTTGTAAGTCCCTATTATTAATATTTCAACGACATTAATTTTGTATGTCGTACCATTTCTGAGATAGTCAACGTCAAAGAATGGCGTGACCTTGAAACTGGGGTAGGGGTCATTCAAGGTAATTAAAAATGGCACCGTTCGATAGATCATAATATTATACGACTTTCTATTGGTCGGCTATTGTAAGAATAGCTGTATGTTGTACCATTTTCAAGTTATTTGACGTTGAATAATCATGACCTTGAAAAAGTCACTGAAGGTCATTCAAACTGGTACCATTCGAAAGCTTGGGTATGGTTTCCTATCCGTCAGGCACAGTACCCTCCTTCACAAGGTATCATCTCTTCCCTTACCAGACGAAATCTACAACAGTGGATAAAGGATTTCTTCGAGCACCGTTCTCACTGTACGCGGCTCTGCGAGGAGTACTCCGAAATCATAGACATATTGGCTAGCGTGATACAGGGGTCGGCATTAGGACCTGCAACCTTTGTCATCAACGGTGGTGATCTGCATGTATCCCGTCGCTGAGGGCAATGACTTGCTCAAGTACGCAGATGATACGTATTTGATTGTCCCGGCCGAAAATTCACCGTCATGTGAAGATGAACTGCATTATATCAAGCAATGGGCTACTGCCAACAATCTCCATCTCAATCAATCCAAATCGGCTGAAATCATCTTCCTCTCCCGGGGCACTCGCAGCATTCACGTCGAACCACCATCACTCATAACTGGCATCAAACGTGTCAACAGCATTAAAGCCCTCGGCGTGACTCTCAGCAGTGAACTGTCCATGAGTGCACATGTTTGCTCAATCTTAGAATCCTGTTCACGAGCAGTGTACGGGTTACGCACCCTCAGAGCTCATGGAATGCAAAAGGAATGTCTACATGAAGTCTTCCGCTCAACTATATTAGCCAGGCTTACTTATGCAAGTCCAGCCTGGTCGGGCTTTTGCTCTGCCGACGATATTAAGAAGCTCGACGGCTTTATCAACAAAAGCAAGAAAAGCGATTACTGCAATTCGAAATCTCCACCGGTCAAGCAACTGTTTGCTGAGGCTGATACTTCACTTTTCAAAAGCGTTTTAACTAATCGTAATCATTTACTCTATCCACTTCTACCGGCTGCTAATACTCAACACTACGAACTTCGAACACGTCCGCACAACTTGACACTTACACGCAAAAGTTGTCATTATGACAATTTTTGTAATTTTATTTAACGCATGATTTTTTATGATGTGTACTGACTTTTCCGTTATATTATTTCTATTTGCTTGTTGCTGTGCGGTTTGACATAGCTTTTAATAAACATATCTTGTGTGTGTGCCTTCCATAGTAACTATGGCCGTATCTTTTAACCGTTTATGAGATATTCAGCGTCAAATAATAGCGTGACCTTGAAAACTGGGTTACAGGTTGTTCAAGATCATTGAAAATGGCGCCGTTTGATATATGCACATACGACTTTCTATTCGTCCGCCATTGTAATTATAGCTCTACCTTGTACAGTTTTTGAGTTATTTGACGTTGAATAATATCGTGACCTTGAAATGTGGGTTAGAGGTCACTCAAGTTCATTCAAACTGGTACCATTCGATAGCTTGGATGGGGTTTCCTATTCACCTTCCACAGTAACTATGGCCGTATCTTTAACCGTTTATGAGATATTCAGCGCCAAAGTATGGCGTAACCTTGAAAACTGGGTTAGTGGTTGTTCAAGGTCATTGAAAATTGCGCCGTTCGGTAGATCATATACGACTTTCTATTGGTCGGCCATTGTAAATATAGCTCTATCTGTTACCGTTTTGAGTTATATGACGTTGAACGATATCATGACCTTAAAATCTGGGTTAAAGGTCACTCAAAATCATTCAAACCGGTACCCTTCGAATGCTTGGGTGCGGTTTCCTATTTGCCTTCCATAGTAACTATGGCTCTGTCTTGCATCATTTGCGAGATAAAGCGACATATTGGTCGAAAATCGTGATTTTTTCATAACCCTTACATTCGACGCACCCGTTAAAGGGTCCCCGTCGGAATATTGCCATCCCGTTTGGTATAGGAAAAATAGAATGGCGGGGCTACCCGATGGTGAAAATCTCTGAAGATATGTGTAACCGTTTAAACTCAATACCGGCGTGTGATAGACAGACAGACGGACGGACAGACAGACATCTTGCCACGGCATAGTCCGCGTTATGCTGTGCATACGCGTCGCGCGGTGAAAACTGAATGGTGCAAAAATTACATATACATTTATTCGTTTTAACAGAGTCCACGAACGTGACAGACAGACAGAGAGACGGACAGACGCACAGACACCGCATGACGGCATATGCCGCGCTTATACGAAATCGCTCTAGAACGACAGCCTAACCCTAACCCAAACCATAGATTGAAATCGGCTTTCGTTCTAGTGGGATTTCAAGTTGGACGTATGTAAATAGTAAGTAAATAGATTTATAGAGCGCCATAGTCGTGAACGAATCGGTAAGACGCAGGGCTTCCTTCGAACACCAAAATGCCACAAGTCTTAAGGTGCCTCGTGACAGCACACCTTGGACAGGAACACAAGTACTTGACCAGTGATGTCAACAAGACAGCAAGTTACAAGACCCAGAACAAGACGCCAACATTTAAGACCAACACAGCAACGACTAGACCAAGTATTGCATTCGATACCCCAGTCAGCGGGGTACCCGTCGGAGTAGGCCTACCGTGTCCACACAAAAATGTGCCACTGATTTTTTTACAATAACTTTTACAAATGTGCATGGATTTTTATGATTTTTGTACACAACTTTACAAATGAATACTAATCATACTGGTAAATTTACTACGTTGCGTGCCATGTAAATACCTTACCTGGTGACGTAATGTTTGACGTCACTGAAGTCATGCCGTTCACCGTGCACGTGACACTGTCACCATGCTGCAGAGAGAGAGAGAGAGAGACGCTAAGAGTTTAGCCCTCCAGAGATATGGCCATCTAATTTGCCAGATTTGAATCCGGTGGACTACAGCATCTGGGGTATCTTTCAAGAGAGGGTCTACCGTTCGCAGATTTTAATGTGAAGGAGTTGAAAGAACGTCTGCTGAGAGTGGAGGTTGCTGGACCACACCATCATCGCAGCAGCAGCGACTGCTTAGCGGTGTTGTCGTTTGAATGCATGTGTTCGCGTGAATGATAAACATTTTGAACATAAATTTTGAGCCTCTGACTTTCTTCTGTGTTTTGTTTATTTCATCGATACTGGTTGCCCTCAATGTGATCGATATAAACATGTACAAACTGCTAATATTGTGTGAAATGTGTTACTTTTGTGTGTGAGATTTTCATACGCTATGGTAGCAACATAACGAATGTGTGGCAGGAAATTCTTACGCCAGTGACTTTTGCATTCTCTTGTAAAGTTGTGAACGAAAAAAATATGAAAATATGTCAACATCTGTAAAAGTTACGGTGCAATAATCATGGGCACCTTTTTATGTTGACACGTTGTATATATAGTTCGCGCTATGCATACGCGTCGCGCGGTAATTAGCAACACGCTGATTCTTTATCGCGCCCTGATTCTTTATAGACGTCGGCGATTTATAAATCATTTACTTACTCACTTACTTACTTACATAATGAGCTAACAAGGCTCTGCTGGATAATCACCAGTTTCTATGGCAATCGAAATTAATTTTTTATTTTTTTTTATCAGCAGTTAGTTGCTGATATCAGCAATTCGAATTGTTGATACCAGCAATTGTGAATAAAAGTTAATTCCGCTGGCCATATGTTTGTGACATTTTGTATCACTGCCGTACACGCGACGCTACGCATATACAGCGCAGCCTATGCCGTCATCGTGCGGTGTCCACGCGTCTGTCACCTTCTTGTATTTGTCGAAACGAGTGTAAACACGTCTTCATAAGCTATTCACCAAGGGGTATTTTCCGTATCAAACGTCATGGCAAAACGGCGTCCATTGCAGATGATGCAATTCTCGACCAATGTTTGGATTTCGAGTCGATGACTGCATGGTGGAGTGGGATCAACAATTTCGACGGTTCATCACGGATTAGTTTATAGCACTAAGCGACCATGGACGTCCGTTTACCGCGCAGACCGCGTTGTACGCGTCAGTAAATCTTCGATCGTGGACGACTACACCGAAGAGAACAAAATTGTACGCACCGGTGTATCTGAAGCTGAAGTAACTAACGAGAAGTATCTAACAAGTGCGTCAGAAAGACAAATATCCGCCAAACAAAAATCGTCCGTTTTATCTGCTCGTTATCAACAGTAACTCGAAGTGGTCTAGGATGCTGACTGTTGTTCTGGTGCTTTTCCAGTCTCACTGGATTTACGACTATAGACTTCATTTAAGGTTACAGACCTGCTCAATGTCATGCTATTTTCGACTGTATACATCTTCACTACGGACCTCCTCAATATTGAAATCGAAAACTCAACTCAACTCAACGTGACATTACGGACGCAGGTGAAACACCTCATTGTCCGCATCTATTTATCAAAATTAAATACAAAACTATACGTCACATATTACTCGTACTGATCTATCTCCAATTCCGGTTAGGTCGGCTGTGAAATCAAACTTTACATCTTGGTGCATCCAGAACTTGTCTAAACGCGCTTTAAATTGGTTAACATTGTTAACGTGATCTCTCACTAAAGACTCCATTAGTTTACAAATTACGATGGTCAAGCTGATGGGTCTATAGTTAGATGGATCGCTTTTGCTACCTTTCTTAAAGATTGCAGTAATATGGGCATATTTCCACTCAGCAGGTAACTGATTTAATTTGTATGAAGTATCATACAATATTTTTAACGGTGGAACTAATTCATGTCGTAGCTCATACAGTATACGCGGATGGATGCTATCTGGACCAGGCGATTTGGTTACGTTTAGGTTCTTTAATTTATCAAATATAACTTGTTCACTAAATATAGGTCACTGAATGACGACTGGCAGGGTCTGGGTTGTGAGTTGGGTGGGTCATAGTGGGTTTCTCTGACAAAAACGCTTGCAAAGAAGTTTCCCAGTACTTCAGCTTTTTGAGAATTGGTGCAAGCTTTTGATATATTACCCTCTTTATCATCCGTAATTAAATCCCCAATATGATCGCAGGTCTTACGCTTACTGTTAACATATTTCAAAAATATTTTTGGATTTTCTTAACAATGTGAGGCTACCAGCCTTTGTTCTTCCATTTGTAATTTTCGTGTTTCGTTTCTAACTTTATTACGTATTGATTTGTATTTTTTATGAATAGTGTGGTCACGCGTTTCAATGTATCTGGTCCAGAGTCGGTTTTTTCTTGCTATAATCTCCCGTAGAGATGGGCTGAGAGGGCGAGCCCATCGATCTTTTTTAAAAGCATTAATTTTTTT